>ERZ1643246.1646-NODE-1646-length-23689-cov-10.802488_pt1 | contig 23689 bp, 15 predicted proteins | sample MGYA00579265_ERZ1643246 | MGnify/ENA primary metagenome ERZ1643246 (study PRJEB29033, sample SAMEA4952261) | chicken gut metagenome | biome: Broiler Chicken; feature: Gastrointestinal Tract; material: Caecum | place: Ireland | collected 2018 | study: Broiler...
GATAGCCGCTGACGACCACCGGATAACCGCTCACGTCCACTTGATAGCCGCCTTATATGAGCTCTCCGTATTCTTCATAGAGTTTTTCCGATAGTTCGGCAATTTCTGTCTGTCGCGCGGTGATCTTTTGAGCGCGCAGATAATCGCGTCCGCAGGCGGCGAGTTCCTCCCGAAGCGCGGCGTCCTCTGCCTCCAGCTCTGCAAGCTGGGTTTCGATCGCGCGGATGCGGTTGCGCCGCTGTGCTTCGCGTGCACGGTCTTCCTTGGAGCGGTATCCTTCCGTCGGCTTTTTTTCTTCTGCGGGTTGCTTTTTGGGCGGCTCCTTTTTTCTGCTTAAAAACTCCTGATATCCGCCGTCAAAGGGCAGGAGCTGTCCGTTTTCAATGAGCACCACGCGGTCGGCGATCGCCTCCGTGAAACGTCTGTCGTGCGATACAAATAAAATGGTCCCCGTGTACTCTTTGAGCGCGCTTTCAAGCGCTTCGCGGGCAGGCAGGTCGAGGTGGTTGGTCGGCTCATCCAGAACAAGTACATTCCCGCGCTCTGCTTCCAGCATGGCAAGCGCAAGCTTTGCCTTGAGCCCGCCCGAAAGTTCGCCGACGGTCTTTTGAACGTCCTCGGCATCCAGTCCCGCCTGCGCAAGCAGACTGCGCGCATCTGTCTGGGACAGGGAGCGATGTACGCCCCAGAAGGCGTCCAGTACGCGGTCTGCGGGATTGAGTCCCGCATTCTCCTGGTCATAGTATGCAATGCGGACATACCGCCCGAGCCGTACGCGTCCGTCGCCCGAGAGAAGAAACTTCAAAAGCGTACTTTTGCCCGTACCGTTATCGCCCAAAAGCGCACATTTTTGTCCGCGCATGAGCGTGAAAGAGGCGTCTTTGAGCAATATTTTTCCGTCCGCGGTGAGATCGAAGTGTTCGGCGCGCAGAACGCATTCATAGGGTTGTTCGTCAAAGGAGAAAGAAAAACGGGGCGGACGCTTGGGCGGGACAGGCTTTTCCAGCCGTTCCATGCGCTCGAGCTGTTTTACACGGCTCTGCGCAGAGGATGCCGACGTCGCGCGCACGATGTGCCTGTCCACAAAATCCTGCAATTTTGCAATCTCTTCGCATTGCTTTTCATACAGCCGCTCTTCTTCCTTGCGCTTCTCTTCGCGCAGAATGCGGTATTTGGAATAGTTGCCTTTATAGGAAGTCAAAACGCCGTTTTCCAGCTCCAGCGTGCGGGAAGTAAGACGATCGAGGAAATAGCGGTCATGCGAAACGACGAGCAACGCGCCCTTATACGAGGTGAGATAGTCCTCCAGCCAGAAGAGGGTAGAGGTGTCAAGGTGGTTGGTCGGCTCATCCAGAACGAGCAGTTCGGGTTCTTCCAAAAGGAGACGGCACAGCTTGAGCTTGGTGCGCTCGCCTCCCGACATCGTGGATACCTTCTGATCATAGACCGATTCAAATCCCATGCCGCCAAGCACGGTGCGGATGCGCACGTCGTAGTGATAGGAATCACGCGCCGCAATGCGCTTGTTGAGACTCTCCGCCCGCGCCGCAAGCACGCGCATCTCTTCGCTGTCCGCACTCGCCATCTGCGACTCCGTTTCCCGCAAACGCGCGATGAGCCGTCTGTCCTCTTCAAACAGCTCCTCCATGGCGCCGTATACGGTGGAGTCGGATGTGAATCCGCCGCTCTGTTCAAGATAGCCGAGCGTAAGTCCGCTCTTTTTGACAATATTCCCTTCGTCGGGTGTGAGTTCGCCCGTTAAAAGCTTTAAAATGGTCGTCTTTCCCTCGCCGTTGCCGCCAAGAAATCCGACGCGCTCCTTTTCGTGTACGGAAAAACTGACGTCCTTGACAATGGGAACGCCCGTATATCCGAATGTAACGTGTTCAAAACTCAAAAGCATATTTTTTCCCTGTTTGCCGAAACTTCGGGTATGGATAAACGACTATTGCAGGCGGAACGCATCCGCGAACGACTCAAGTGCGCGCCTCCCGCCAAATGCGCGCGCCTCACCGAAAAATTGGTGCGCCTTTTAGACGAGATCGCAAAGTAATTTCAGATAGTATGTCAGTTTCCGATAATCAGCTATAAATGCCGATCGGAAATCCTGTAAAAAACTGTGTACAACGATCGGGAAAGATCGGAACTCTTGCAAAGAAAGTCGAACCCGATAAATATCCCACGCGGAAAGACAACGGAAGGCGATTGGAACGCTTCGAAATTGCACGCTCAAAAACGGGCTTAAACGGTGGATTCGGTCAGAAATCCCACGTCGGGATATATGTCTTTCCCGTGCTTTCTTTTCCCTGCGTGTAGAGGGGATCGAATCCGAGCGCAAGGGCATGATCGACGACGCGGCGGTATTCGCGCGAAGTGATGGGGCGGGCGAGCTCGGGAAGCGTGCTTGTGCCCATGGGTGTGTACTGCCGCATGAGGGAGAGCGGGGTGTGCGGGGGAAGCGTTTCCTTGAGAAAGTCAAGGATCTTGAGAGAGTCCGAAGTGCATGCAGGCATGACGAGGTGGCGCACGATGATCCCCGAAAGAAGTTTCCCGTCACGCCAGACGGCGGACTTTTGCGCCATAAAGGCAATGGCGCGCGAGGCGTATTCAAAATAGTCCCGTCTCTTGGTATAGCGTTCAGAGAGCTCGGGAGAGAAGAACTTGCAATCGGGCAGCCATACGTCGATGTAGGGAGCGATGCGCTCCAGCGTCTCCGTCTTGCAGTATCCGCCCGAGTTGTACACCACGGGAATGCGCGGTTTATACAGGGCGAGCGCCTCGGCGATGAGATCGCTGACGTGATCGGGTGTGACGAGATTGACGTTGTCCGCACCCATTTCTTCGAGCGCGCGGAAGATGCCCGTAAGTTCTTTTGGCGAAATCTCTTTTCCGCGTTGTGCGCGGGAGAGTTCGTAGTTCTGACAGAAAACGCATTTTAGGGAGCATCCGCCGAAGAATACCGTTCCGCTGCCGTTTTGGTAGGAGATGGGCGGCTCTTCAAAGGGGTGAAGATAGTATTTTGCGACGGTGAGCCCCGCGACGCCGCAAGCGCCCGCTTTTTCGGGACGGTCTGCGCCGCAGGAGATGGGGCAGGAATAGCACTTCATGGAAAAAAGTATATCATGTCCGCGCGGAAAAAGCAACCCGAAGCGGAACGGAATCGGTTGACTTTTTTGTATTGCCATATTATAATGAGCGGGCTATGAGAAGATATTTTACGAGTGAGAGCGTGACGGAAGGTCACCCCGATAAAGTCTGTGACAGCATCGCTGACGCCATCCTGGACGAGCTTGTGCGGCAGGATCCCGCTACCCGTTCGGCGATCGAGTGCTGTGCTGCCTATAACACCCTGTTTCTGACAGGAGAAGTGACCAGCCGCGCGCAGGTCAACTATGAGGAAGTTGCGCGCCGTGTCATCCGTGAGATCGGCTATGACAGCGGCGATTTCGCATATGATAAGTGCCGCGTCATTACGCTTGTGCACGGGCAGTCCGCCGACATTGCGCTCGGCGTGGATGCCTCTGCCGAGATGAAGGCGGGCGGTGCGGGCTACGACGCGCTCGGCGCGGGAGATCAGGGCATGATGTTCGGTTATGCCTGCCGGGAGACGGACGCGCTGATGCCGCTTCCCATCATGCTCGCTCATCGACTTGCCTATCGCCTGACCGAGGCGAGAAAGTCGGGCGAACTTTCCTATCTTCGTCCCGACGGCAAGACGCAGGTCACCGTCGAGTACGAGGGCAAGACGCCCGTGCGTGTGGATACCGTCGTCGTCTCTACTCAGCACGATGCCGCAGTCTCGCAGGAGCAGATCGCACAGGACATGAAAAAGTACGTCATTGATGCGGTCATTCCCGCGCACCTGCTCGACGAGAACACGCGCTATCTCATCAACCCGACGGGTAAGTTCGTCATCGGCGGCCCCGAAGGGGATTCAGGCCTTACCGGCAGAAAGATCGTTGTCGATACCTACGGCGGCAGATGTCCGCACGGCGGCGGCGCGTTCTCGGGCAAGGATGCTACCAAGGTTGACCGCAGCGCCGCATATCTTGCGCGCTATATCTGCAAAAATCTGGTTGCGGCAGGCATCGCCGACGAAGTGGAACTGCAGGTTGCCTATGCCATCGGCGTGGCGCGTCCCGTTTCCGTGTTCGCAGAGACCTTCGGCACGGGCAAACTTTCCGACGACGTCATTGCGGATATCGTCAAAAAAGAATTCGACCTTCGACCCGCCGCGATCATCGATACGCTCGGACTGCGCAATCCTATCTACCGCGCGACTGCCGCTTACGGTCACTTCGGAAGAGAGCAATTCCCTTGGGAACGCACCGACAGAGTCGAAGATCTCAAAAAATACCTCAGATAAATTTCGGCTTGATAAAAAAGACCCGTTCGGGTCTTTTTTTGTTGTATCTCAAAATCCGCAAATCCGCGGATAGTCTGCGGGAAACAAAACACTTTGGCGATGGGAGTTGCGGCACAATAAGGACCGAGGATACTCAGGATGTCGCGAAGTTGTAACAAGGATGTAAAATTTCTGTAAAATCCTGTCGAACGCCTTCAATTCTTTTCTCGGTGTCTTGACATCCTCTCCGAAAAACATTACAATATTTTCGGGAGGCAGAGAAACACATGAAATTCGGAATTTTGACAAGCGGCGGCGACTGCGCGGGGCTTAACGCGGTCATCCGCTCCATCGGTTTATACCTTTTGCGCAACGTAAAAAACGCGGAGATCGTCGGTATCCCCGACGGTTACGGCGGGCTCATCCGCGGGGAGAGTTTTCCCTTGAAGCGGGAGGACTTCGAGGATATTTTATCCGTTGGCGGGACCATCCTGCATACGTCGCGCCAGCCGTTCAAGAAGATGACGGCGGCGGAGGAAGGCGGTACGCGCCTTTCAAAGATGATCGCAAACTATAAAAAGATGGGACTTGACTGCCTGTTTACGCTGGGCGGCGCGGGCACGCACAAGACGGCGGCACTGCTCTCTATGGAGGGCTGCAATGTGATCGGCGTACCCAAGACCATCGACAACGATATCTACGGGACAGACGTCACGTTCGGGTTCCGTACAGCAGTGGAAGTCGTGACGGAAGCGTTTGACCGCATCTCGACCACGGCGGCGAGCCACAGCCGAATCATGCTCGTCGAGGTGATGGGCAATAAGGCGGGCTGGCTTACGCTGCACGCGGGCATTGCGGCGGGCGCGCAGATGATCCTCATTCCCGAGATCCCGTTCTCGCTCGATGCAGTCTGTAATTTCCTTTCGGCGCGCCTTGCGGCGGGGGAACGTACCACAATGGTCGCCGTCGCAGAGGGGGCGGTACTCGATTCCGAGGTCAAATTTAAAAAGGAACAGCGCGCCTTTGTGCGCACTGCGATGGGGGAAAGCACCGTAACGCGCCACCTTGCCGAAGTCATCGGCGAGCGCACGGGTGCGGAGACACGCTATTCTGTGCTCGGCTATCTCCAGCGCGGCGGCACGCCCTGCGCATATGACAGACTGCTCTGTTCGCGTCTGGGCGGGTTCGCGGCAAAGCTTGCAGCGGAAGGCAGATTCGGCGTGACGGCGGCTGTTTGCGGAAACAGCATTACGTTCAATGCGCTCACGGACATCGCGGGCAAATATAAATTTGTCGATCCGAAGGGCGAAGATGTGCAATTTGCACGCAGTATCGGCATTTCTTTCGGCGATATGGCGTAAAATACGGTCAGTATCTTTTTGATAATTTTGGGTAAGGAGTGGTTTTTCATGAAGTATTCGGTCATTGACATCAGTTCGAGCAGTATCTCCATGATCGTCGCCGAAAGCGAAGGCGGCAAGACGGAGGTCGTTTTCAAAGAGCGTTCGTCGCTCACCCTTGTACACTATCTCGAGGACGGGGCGCTCTCTGAGCGCGGAGTGCAAAGACTCGTTGAAATGCTCCTGCGCTACAAGGATATGAGCGCAGGGCTTGGCGTGGAGCGGTGCTATCTCATCGCAACGGCGGCGCTTCGCCATGTCAGAAACTTTGACGAAGTCGCGGCGGCGGTCCTTGCCGAGACGGGCTTCACCGTCAACCTCATCGACGGCGAAACGGAAGCTTACTGCGACTATATCGCCAATATCTACTATAAGTCCTTTGACCGCCCCGTACTCATCGATCTGGGCGGAAAGAGCATCGAGATCTGCGATCTTTCTAAGACAAGCAAGGAGGAGATGATGAGCATTCCTTTCGGGCTCATCGATCTTTACCGCAAGTTTGTGTCCGCCATCTATCCCGACGAGAAGGAGGCAAAGGACATCAGACGCTATGCAAACAAGAGATTTGACGAGGCGGGACTCCCCGAAGACGGTGTCTATTCCACTGCCGTCATCGTGGGCGCGACGGGCGCGGCGATCTATGACATCTATGCCGAATTTTCCGATGAAAAACTTGCGTCGGATGTCCGTACTATCCGCCGTAAGAAGTTCAAAAAGCTCGTCGATCATCTCCTCACAGGCGCAGATCGTTCCCGCCTTGTCCTCAATAACGCGCCCGAGAAACTCTATCTCATCGGGTCGGCTGCGATCGTCTTAAAACTTCTCTTCAAACGCTTCGATGTGGAAAATATCATCGTCAGCGAGCGCGGCGTCAAGGAAGGGTATCTCCGGCTCGTCCTCGAGGGCAAAGAGTCGGGCGCGTACTATGATTTTGTGCGCGGCGGCGCCGACGGCGAGGCGCGCAAGCTCCCCGAGGCAAAAGAGCCCGAAAAAAAGACGAAATCGTCTGCAAAGCGCAAGGGGGCTAACCCTTCTGCAAAAGCGAAAAAAGGAACATCCGACGAAAAACGTGCGGAAGCCGAAAAACCCGCAAAGCACCGCGGCCGCCCTAAGAAAACGGTGCAGGAAGCAACAGAGCCTGAACAGGAGAAGTCCGCACAGGAGACAGAGCCTTCAAAACCCGCAAAGCGCCGCGGTCGCCCCAAGAAAACCGCGCAGGAAGTGACGGAACCTGTACAGGCGCAGCCCGCACAGGAGACAGCGCCTTCAAAACCTGCAAAACGCCGCGGTCGCCCCAAGAAATCGGCAGCCGAAAAATCAGAGAAAGCGATAGAGGAGGGGGCTGAAAAGGCAAAAACTTCCGAATCGGTGCATGCATCTGCCGAGCCGTCTGTGGCATCCGTGCAGGAGGCGGCCATTGAATCTTCTCAGGCTTCTGCGGATAAAACATCGGGAGCAGATGAGACGAAAGCCGAATAATTGCGACATAGAACATTTACGCGAGGAAAATTTATGATCAAAGAATTTGCCATTCCGCAAAAAGTGCGCAAGAAGTTTATCCGAGACATCTACGTCAATCGTGAGCTGAGCTGGCTGCTCTTTAACAAGCGCGTGCTCGATCAGTCCGTCGATCTCACCAATCCGCTTCTGGAGCGCTGTAAGTTTTTATCGATTTTCACGTCCAACCTTGATGAATTTTTCATGGTGCGCGTGGGAAGTCTTGTCAATGAGAGCCTGACGGAGCCCGATGCGACGGAGAACAAGACGCAACTCACGGCGGCAAAACAGCTGGACGGGATCGCGGAGGTCGCTGCAAAGCTGTATGAGATGCGCGCCGCCTGCTATAACTCCCTTCGGAAAGATCTTTCCGCCAACGGTGTCAAGATTTTGCGCGCCTCCGACCTCACGCCCCGCCAGACGGAGGAGTGCAGAGCCATTTTCATGCAGCACGTCCTGCCCCTTCTTTCCCTCATGGTGCTCGATGCAAAACATCCGCTCATGCAGTTCGAAAACAAGCGCTCCTATGTCGTCTGTCAGCTGGAAAAAGAGGGGAGACGCATGATCGGCGTTGTCGCCGTCAATCCCTCGCTCGATCGGCTTTACCGTCTGAGCGGCGAAAAGAAGGTACGCCTCATTCCGCTTGAAGAGCTGGTGCGCCTGTTCGCAAAGCACGCCTTCACGGGATATACAGTGAGCGATCAGATGATGCTCCGCGTCACGCGCAATGCCGATTTCGACACGGCGATCGAGGATACCGATCTCGAACGCGATTTCACCGAAATCATGAAACAGCGCGTGGAATCACGCGCACGCATGGGCGTCGTGCGTCTCGAGGTTGACCGCGAGGACAGCAAACTTAAGGACTTTGTCCTCAAAATCCTCAAGCTCAATCCCAAGTTCTGCTTTACGGATGAACGGTTCTTTGATTATAAGTTCCTCTTCTCCGTCGGCAACTATCTCTCCCGCGAAGATGCGGCAAAACTCAAATATATGCCCTTTAAGGGGGCAGTCAGTGCACAGATCGCCGCAGCACCCTCACTCATCGATCTTATCTCGTCAAGGGATGTCTTTTTGTCCTATCCCTATGACAGCATGGATCCCGTCGTCGATCTTTTGGAGGAGTGCTCGCGAGATGCGCGGGTGAGCTCCATCATGATCACCATCTACCGCCTCGCGCATCATTCGCGCATTGCAGAACTTCTGTGCCGCGCCGCCGAAAACGGAAAGCAGGTGACGGTCGTCATCGAGCTCTGCGCCCGTTTCGATGAGGAAAACAACCTCTACTTTGCCAATAAACTGCAGGAAGCGGGCTGTACCATCATCTACGGCATGGAGAATTATAAGGTCCACTCCAAGATCATCTCCATCGTCCTGAAAGACGGCGAGGATCTGCGTTACATCACTCACCTCGGTACGGGAAATTATAATGAATCCACTTCCCGTCAGTATACCGACCTCAATATCCTGACTGCCGACAGGGCGATCGGCGAGGACGCCGTGGCGTTCTTCCGCAACGTTGCCATCTGCAACACGGAGTTTACTTATCAGCGCCTTTTGGTCGCTCCCGAAACCCTCAAGAGCGGACTTATCCGCTATATCGACCGCGAAATCGACAAGGCAAAATCGGGGAAAGAGGGCTATATCCTCGCAAAGATGAACTCGCTTACCGATAAGCAGATCATTGACAAGTTCGTCGCCGCAAGCGAAGCTGGCGTCAAAATCGAACTCATCATCCGCGGCATCTGCTGTCTTCTGCCCGGAGTTCCCGGGAAAACCGAAAATATCCGCGTTGTCAGCATTGTCGGCAGATTCCTCGAACATTCGCGCGTTTATTCCTTCGGCAAGGGGGAGGACCGCGTCATGTATATCTCGAGCGCGGACCTGATGACCCGCAATACCGATAAGCGTGTGGAAATTGCCACGCCCGTTCTCGATAAACGTATCGCAGAACGTATCGACGCCATCCTGCGCACCATGCTTGCAGATAACGTCAAGGCGCGCAAGCTCTGTTCCGATGGCGAATACCGACGCGTGGAGACGCTCGGCGAACCGCTCGATGCCCAGGAGTATTTTCTCAAAGAGGCGGAAAATTGAATGCATTGCAATCTATCACGAGGCAAAATGCATAAAAAGAAACTTTGCAGTCTTTACCGCATTTGCTGCGGAAGTGACAGTTTTGGCGAAGCGTGCACTTCATTGTGAGGTTTGCCGCTTCAGAGTGGGAGAAAATAACGATAGGCACGATCTGAAAAAGGCGCGGCAGGCGGAAAATCCGCCTGCCGCGCCTTTTCTTTGATTGTGTCGGAAAAGCGCAAAAAATGTCGATTTGACAGATTTCCCGAATTATGAACAAAATTAGACGAATTTCGTAAATAAATATTTGAATTTTGTACAAAAATGACTTTACAAATCCGATTTTGTGTTTTATAATGCGTTTACAAACCAAACGGAGGCAGAAATATGAAAAAAGTCTTGATTTTGGAGAGTAACGAGACGTTTGCCAAGGAGCTCTCCGAGTATTTCGAGCGGGAAGGGTATGCCGTATGCGGCGTGTCGGGGGACGGCGCCGAGGGGCTCTCCCTGCTCGAAAAGAATGCGCCGAATGTCGTTGTCACGAGCCTGTTGCTCACGGGGGTGGACGGGTTCACGGTGATGGAGCGCGCCAAGAAAGAGGGGATCAAAGTCGACTTCATTGTGCTTGGCAACTTTGCGGACGACAAGATCATCAATCGGGCGATTGCGCTGGGTGCGCGGTACTATCTCATGAAGCCGGTATCCGCACAGGTCGTGGAGGAACGCGTTGCCGAAATTTCTTCGGACGAGACGCCACCCGCGCGGGAGAAATTTGAGCGCCGCCGCGCAAGCTCGCTGGATGAGCGCATCAGCAATATATTCATTTCCATCGGGATTCCGCCCAACATCAAAGGATACAGCTATCTGCGCGAAGGTATCAAGATGGCTGTTGCCGATCCCAATATCATCAACAATGTGACAAAGGGACTCTATCCCGTCATCGGGGAAAAGTATGCAACCACTGCGAGCAAGGTTGAACGTGCCATCCGTCATGCCATCGAAGTCGCATGGAACAGGGGACGCATCGACGCGGTCAATGCCATCTTCGGAGCGCGCGTCTATATCGGCACGGAAAAACCGACAAACAGCGAGTTCATCGCGCTTGTGGCGGACAAGCTCATTTTGGAGAACATGGTGTAAGAAATTACTTGCAGTCATGGCGGTCATCGCGCAAAAGCATGTACATACTTCAATCATGTACATACTTCAATAATCATGTATATAATTCAATAAAGAGGCTGTATCACGGACATGGTGCGCCTCTTTTTTTGTTTGCCGCAGACATGGTGGATACGGATTTTTGCTGCGCGCACCCAATTCCGTAAAGATCTCCCGTCCGATATCTTGAAAAAAGAGAAAAGCATTTTTCGCTTAAAAAGGAGCGCAAAGGATTGCGGGATGGCGCATTGGTTTGTCCGTGCGAAAAGCCCTAAAAGGCGGAAAGTCCCGAAAGAAAGCACGCAGGGATTTTTAGGGTCGGGAAAACGGGATATAAGACGCGAGATGAGAGAGCGTATGAGTGAGCGTATGAGTGAGCGTATGAGAGAGCGGAAGAAAATGGCAATCAGTGCGCAAAGAAGGGGCTTTGCGAAAAAACTTGCGAAAGCAAAGAGACGCAGGGGGCTTTTTGTCGAAAGAAAAGCCATGCCTGTGCGGGAATTGCAAAATTTCATAAAAGATGGTTGAAATCCTTGAAAATTCCTTGCGGAAATGGTATACTGTAAGCTGAAATCAAAGACGCTGCTCCCCGTAGGGGAGCGGGCACGGAGGTTCGGCTTGAACGGAGTAGGTCGCGGAGAGGAAAAAGAAAATAAAAATAAGGGGGCGCTCCTGACGCGCGAGACGGTCGGGATGACGTTGCTGTTATTCAGCGCCGTCATCTTGTTCATCGCCGTCACCGGTCAGTATGTCTTCGGTGAAATCGGACTTGCGATCACGGCGTTCTTCATGGGACTGGCGGGTTATTCTATCTACCCGCTGCTTTTGCTTGCACTTTACGGGTCTGCCGTCATGGTGTTCGGGAAAAAGTTCATCCCTGCACGCTGGCTGTGGCGCGTCTGTTTGCTCATTGCGGCAGTCTTCCTGATCGTACATACTGCCACTGCGGAGCGTTTCTTTGCGCAGGGATATGGCGGATATCTGGCAAGCTGCTGGTCCGCGGCAGGCGAAAATCTTGCAGACGGAACGGGGGGCGGCGTCCTGTTCGGACTCATTGCTTATCCCGTGCGCGCTGCGCTCTCTCCGGTGGGGGCATATATTTTTTATTCACTGCTCATCGTGCTGTCGCTGTGGCTCATTCTCATTGCGACCCCGCTTCGCTCCGTCCTGCTTCCCTCTGCAAGGGCGCGTTCGGACAAGCGTACGGAGCGTGCGCAAAATCATGAGCCCGTCGCTTTTGACGATCTGCCCGAGCCCGAGCACACACCCATGCCGCAGCAACCCGCGCCCGCTCAGACCTATTCCGCGGCGGGGGCGCCTGCGTATTCTGCGCCTGCCTATCCTGTCGGTGCACAGGGATATACTGCGCCTGCCTATGCCGCGCAGCCGTCTCGCTCTCAGCAGCCCGCGCAAGACGCACCAAAGACGTCTTCTCTTCCCGAGGATCCCTATGAGCGCAGCCGCGCAATGCTCTTTGCACAGGATCCTGCAAGCAGTTACCGCAATAATCTCATCTTTGACCGCGATTCTCGCTTCAACACCTATCCGCGCAGTTCGAGCGTCCGTCCTGTAGAGGAAAGCGCGCAGCAGCCCGCTCAGACGGCAAGCTATACCGATCGATACACGGCGGAAACGTCCCATACGCGTCCTGCAATGCCCCGTCAGGTGACGCAGGTCCGTCCCGAAACGCCCGCCATTGAGGACGATTTCAATTATCCGCAGTCGCCTTCCTACCGTGCGCCTGCCGAGCCGTCCTCTGAGGAACACGACTACTATGCGCATGACGTGGAGTCCGCTCAGGAATTTTCCTCTGCGCCCACGGTCGACGATTACGAGGACTGCGCATATCCCGCCTATCGTTCTTCGGCAGAACCCGCTCGTCCGACGTACGAGGCACCCGCGGAACCTGCGCGTCCCGCCTATGAAGCGCCGAACCCCGAGCCTGTCCGCCCGACCTACGAGGTGCCTGCGGAACCTGCGCGTCCCGCCTATGAAGCGCCGAAGCCCGAGCCTGTTCGTCCGACTTTCACGCGACCCGTCGCGCCCGTTCCTGAGACCGAGCAGCCCGCTGCGCCGGCCGTTGACGAGCGGGAACAGCAGTACCGCAATATCTTCTCGCAGCCCGTCACGGAGCATACGCGCATCACGGAAACGCCTTCCGAGCCTTCCGCACCCGTTCGTCCGACCTACGAGAAGCCTGCAGAGCCCGAGCCGCCCGCACGGGCCACGTATGATGCGCCTGTGCGTCCGACCTATGAAACGCCTGCCGAGCCTGTCCGTTCGTCGTTTTCCGCGCCTGCGGAACCCGCGATTTCGCGCGGTCTTACGCGCAATGAGCCTGCGCCTTCGCCCGAAACATCCATCGAGCCCGAGCCTGCGCGCACGGAGCAGCCGCTCTCTCCCGCAAGCCGTGTGTTCGGGGCGCCTGTACGCGATTCGGCGTCCGATCTGTTTGATGATGAGGACGATGTGGCGGATTATCGCAGGGACGACGGAATGGCTCCGCCGCCCGTTAGCTCGCGCGGCGAGAGCAGCCGTATGTCCGAGCGCGATCGCAGTGTCGTCCGCGGCTCTGAGCGCGGGCTGCGTTCCGCCGAACCCGCTACGCCCATTCCCGCCGAGGAGGCGCCTGCGCCCCAGCGGCACATCTATAAGCCGTATGTCTATCCCAATGCCGACGCTTTGAAGGAATACGACAACGCTGCAAGCGTTTCGCAGTCGGAGATCGAACAGAATTCCGCCATCATCGTGGATACGCTGGCAGGATTCCGCGTGGATGCGGAAGTCATCCGCGTAACGACGGGTGCGACCGTCACGCGTTATGACATCGACATTCCGAGGAACATCGCCGTTTCGCAGGTCATCAAGCGCGATGCCGAGATCGCCATGCGTCTGCATACGCGCGACGGCGTCAACATCTATTCCAACTCGGAGGCAGGCGCCATCTCTATCGAGGTGCCTAACTCCAAGCGCGCTACGGTCGGGCTCAAAGCGGTCATGCAGTCGGATGAGTACATCAATGCAAAGCCCGGCAGCCTCATGTTTGCCGTCGGACAGGATGTCGAGGGCCGCAACGTGGTGGGGAACATCGTCAAAATGACTCACATCCTCGTCGCAGGTTCCACCAACTCCGGTAAGAGTATCTGCCTCGACTCCATGCTCATCAGCCTTATCTGCAAATATTCGCCCGAGGAACTGCGCCTCATCCTGATCGACCCCAAGAAGACAGAGTTCATTGTCTTTGACGGTCTGCCGCACCTCATGATCAACGAGATCATCTCCGATGCGCAGAAGGCTGTCGCCGCATTCAACTGGGCGATCAAAGAGATGGAGCGCCGCTACGATCTGTTTGAAAAGAAGACGCGTGCGGGCGTCAATGTCCGCAATGTCGACGAATATAACAGCGCAAGGACGGAGGACGAGGAACGTCTTCCAAAGATCGTCATTGTCGTCGATGAGCTTGCCGACCTCATGTCGGTCGCCAAGAAAGATATCGAAGAACGCATCCAGCGCCTGACACAGAAGGCGCGCGCCGCGGGCATTCATTTGGTGCTTGCGACCCAGCGTCCTTCCGTGGACGTCATCACGGGCGTCATCAAGGGCAATCTGCCCACGCGTATGGCTCTGCGCGTCATCTCCGATGTCGACTCGCGCACCATTCTCGACGAATCGGGCGCGCAAAAGCTCCTCGGCAACGGCGATATGCTCTTCCGTACGGGCGGCATGTTCAACAGTCTGCGTGTGCAGGGCGCATTCGTCAGCTCCAGAGAAATGCAGGAGATCGTTCAGGACATCAAAGCCCACAACGAGGCATATTTCGACAGCTCCGTCGCAGACTTCATCAACAAGACGGAAGCAGAGTCGGGCGGCGGCGCAGGCGGCGATGTCGACGACGGTGCGGTGGATCCGCAGTACATCAAGGCACTCGGCATTGTCGTCAACCTCGGACAGGCCTCTATTTCCCTCATTCAGCGCAAATGCTCCGTCGGTTACAACCATGCGGGCAAGATCATCGAGTGGATGGAACTCATGGGCTATATTTCGCCCTTCGACGGAAAGGCAAAGGCGCGTACCGTGCTTTTGTCCAAAGAGGACTTTGAAGCCAAGTACGGAGATCTCAACTGATGAGTGCCGATTTGCCGAAGACATACCGTTTTTTGTCGCTCTCAGATCTTCCGGATCATCAAAAGAGCGATGTCCCGCAGGAATGCTCGGCAGAGAGTGCTGCTGTTCTCAATGAGACGCTTGCCGACCTCGGCGTACAGCCCGAAGGAAAGAGCGTCGGCGCCGCAGTCACCCGTTACTATGTCCGTCTGCCCGAGGGGATGTCTCTTGGCAAACTCATGGGCCTGAAAAACGAGCTTTCCATGCGCCTTCGTGGTGCGGATCTTCTCATCGGCGCGGGCGAAGAGAGGAGCACGGCGTTCATCGACGTACCGAACAGCGTGCGCGCAGTCGTTTCCTGGAAACAGGCGATGCTCTCGCAGACGTGTGCGGAACATACGAGCAAGCTTTCTTTTGTCCTCGGACAGACACCGGACGGAAGCACCGAGATCGTCGATCTCGTACGCTTGCCGCATCTGCTTGTCGGCGGGGCATCGGGCGCGGGAAAGAGTATCTTTTTGCATGCCATGCTTACAAGCCTTTTCTGCAGGTATTCGCCTGAGGAAGTGCGCTTTGTGCTCATGGACCTCAAGGGGACGGAATCGGACATCTTTTCCGATCTGCCGCACCTGGCGCGGCCCGTTGTCCGCGATGCCGCCGAGGCGGTCCGCGTCCTCGGATGTGCCATAGCTGAAATGGAGCGCCGCTATTCTCTCATGCGGCAAAAGGCGGAACAGGGCATCGTTGTGCGCAATCTCGACGAATATAATCTCGCTGTTTCAGAAGACGAGCGGCTTCCCCGCATCGTCATTGCGGCGGACGAATATGCCGACATTCTGCTGTGTGAGAAAAAAGGCTTCGTCGAAAATGTTGTGACCCTTGCGCGCAAGGCGCGCGCCGCGGGCATTCATCTGGTGTTTTCGACCCAGCGCTGCTCGGCAGAGGTGCTGAGCGGAGATCTGCTTGCGAACTTCCCGAGCCGTATCGCATTGCGCGTTGCAACCGAAGCGGAGTCGCGCAGACTGCTCGGGCAATCGGGCGCTCAGTCGCTCGTCTGCGCAGGGGATATGCTCCTTCATACTGCCGAAATGCTTTCCTGCCGCCGAGTGCAGGGCGTCTTTATCGCCGATCGGGATGTAAGGACGCTCGTGCAAGAGATCTGTGCGCTGGATGATGCTCGCCCCGCGCTTTCGGCTTTTTGCTCGTAAGCCGCGGGAATTATCGATAAGGTTAATACCGATTCCTGACTGATTACCGATTGAGGAAACGCAATGAACAAAGTATTCGGGATGATCTCCCTTGGCTGTGATAAAAACCGCGTGGACGGAGAGCGGCTTTTGGGTGAAGTCCGCCGTCACGGCTGTCCTATTACCGATGACCCCGAAAAGGCGCAGGTGCTTATCGTCAATACGTGCGCATTTTTAAACGCCGCCCGCGAGGAAGCGATCCGCACGATCATCGAAGGTAATGTCCTGCGTTCGGGGAACCTGGAAAAAATTGTCGTGACGGGCTGTCTGCCGCAGAAATTTATTGACGAACTCTTCCCTGCGCTTACGGAAGGGGATGTCTTTCTCGGCGTTTCGGATTGTTCCGAACTCTTTCCCGCACTCGAACGCGCCTATGCGGGCGAGCGCGTAAACGCCGTCGGAACAGGCTGCGAGGGTTCAGAGCGCGTCATCACAACGCCGCCCCATATCAAATATCTCAAGATCGCGGACGGATGTTTCAATCACTGCACATACTGTCTTATCCCGAGTATCCGCGGCAAATACCGCTCCTATTCCCTTGAATCGCTCGTCGCCGAAGCTAAATCGCTCGGCGAAACACAGGAGCTCGTGCTCGTCGCGCAGGATACCACCCGCTACGGTGAGGATAAGGGAAAAAATCAATTTGTTGAATTGCTCAGAAAACTTTCTGAACTTGACAATATTTGTCATATTCGGCTGTTATACTGTTATCCAGAAGTGGTCACGGACGAGCTCATCGCCGAGGTGCGCGACAATCCGAAGATCATCAAATATCTCGATATCCCGCTTCAGCACAGCGAGGACAGGATCCTTAAGCTGATGGGGCGGCGGGGGACGCGTGCGGACTATCTTGCGCTCATCGCAAAACTTCGCCGTGAGATTCCGCAGATCGCTCTGCGCACCACATTTATTGCGGGATTCCCCACCGAGACGGAGGAAGAGCACGAAGCGCTCAAGTCCTTCTTAAAAGAGGCACGCTTTGAAAACTGCGGGTTCTTCGCCTACTCGCGCGAGGAGGGCACGCCAGCGTATAAACTCAAGGGGCAGATTCCTGCGCGCGTCAAACAGCGCCGCGTGAAGGCGCTCTACGGCGTGCAGGAAGCGCTCTCTTATGAGAGACTGCAGACCTTTGTCGGACACACCGTAAAAGTGCTGTGCGATGAGATCGACTATGAAAAGAGCTGTTTTGCGGGGCATGCCGCTTTCCAGGCGTATGACGTGGACGGCAAAGTGTTCTTCCATGCTCCGCGCGCTGAAATGGGCAGGTACTACGACGTCCTTGTGGAACGCGTTGACGAGGCGGATTTGTACGGACACGCCGACGAGGCGGATTTGTACGGACATGCCGACACCGTTTCGGATAAAATCAGCGCCGAGAGCGAAGCCTGACCGAGCATGACGGGCACGCGACAGCAAAGCGTTTTCTGACGCGTTGTGACGGGACTGCAGACATTATTGAAAAATGCTTTTTATGGCAAGCAACGGATGGGGGCAAGGGACGTGAGCGCTTCATCCGACGGAAACAAAGGAGACTAATATGAATCTTCCCAATAAAATTACGCTGACACGCATCTTTATGATTCCCGTGTTTGTGCTGTTTTTCTATCTGGATGTTCTGAACGGATGGAATTTCCTCATCGCCGCGATCATTTTCCTGCTGGCGGCATCGACGGACGCGCTCGACGGGCACATCGCAAGGAGCAGGGGACTTGTCACCAATCTCGGTAAGTTCCTCGATCCCATTGCGGACAAGGTGCTCGTTTCCACGGCGTTTATCCTGCTTCTGACGCGCGGAATTATCTTTGAAGTGCGCTTTTTCGAGGGTTGGGGACTCATCGTTGCGGGAATCTGCGTCGCGGTCATCCTCGCCAGAGAGCTCATCGTCAGCGGGTTCCGCATGATCGCCGCAGAGCGCAACCTCGTGATTGCGGCGGACAAGCTGGGAAAGATCAAGACGACATTCCAGGACGCATCCATTGTGCTGATTTTGGCGGGAACGGCGTTTAATTATGTCCCTGCGGGCATGGTGATTCTCATTGTCGGCATTTTCTTCTTCTATATCTGCACCGTTCTGACGGTCGTCTCGGGCATCAATTATATCGTGAAAAACAAGCACGTCCTGCGCGACAGCGCTGATTCCAAGCAAAAGCCGCAGGATGCAGAAAGTTCTGCCGAAGAAAAACAGTCGTCGGAGGCGCAGGGGTGAAGTACGCGGGCATCGTCCTTCGCAATACCAAAAACAGCCTCTCTTCCGTAGACGTCGTTCCCGTATTCGATGCGCTCCTGTCGGGCGGCGTGTTCGTCGACGAGATCGACGTGCTCGCCTACGACGTTCCGAGCAAGGTCTCTGCGGCGCTCTTGCGCCTATCCACCGAGTGTGACGGCGTGTTCGTTGTCTGTGCGCCCGTCCTGCTTGCCTCCGCAAAGGAAGCGATTGGTCTTGCCTGCGAGGAAAAGTTCTCCGAGGAGTATCTCCTCGAGACGGAGGATTGTCTGTTTGCCGTCCTGCCCGAAGGCAAGCGCGGCAGTGAGATCGTCAGGACGGAAGTTGTCCCGCGCGTCGATAAGCGCAGACATCACACCTATGCGCGCGTCATCCTGCGCACCTGCAGCGCACCGCGCGACGCTGTGCGCGCCGCATTGAAACGGGCGGACGAGGCGGGCGGCGGAAAACTTTCGCTGCACGCGACCGATGAGTACGGCTGCGGGCGGATCGAAGTCATCTACGATCAGGATACGCCCAAGATGACCGCGGACGAGGTGGTGCGCATTCTTGCAACCGACCTCAAAGACTACATCTATGCGATGGAGGACGTCACGCTTGCCGAACGGCTTGTGGAGGCGCTTAAGTTGCATAAAATGCACGTGTCGACCGCAGAATCCTTTACGGCGGGCGGCGTGGGAAGAGCCATCGTGCAGGTCCCCGGGGCGAGCAGAGTTTTTTTTGAGGGCATCAATGCCTATGACAACAAGTCGAAAAAAGAACGGCTGCAAGTCAACGAGTACACGCTCATGAGCAAGGGTGCTGTGTCCGATGAGACTGCCTATGAAATGGCGGCGGGGCTTCTTAAAGCGGGAAACTGCGATCTTGCCATTGCGACGACAGGTCTTGCGGGACCCGATGCGGACGGCACGACAAAACCCGTCGGGCTTTGCTTCCTCGCCGTGGGAACCAAGGAACGGGTGCGCGTGTTCCGCTTCCATCTGACGGGCGACCGCGAGACGGTCACGCGTACGGCGATCAACTATGCGCTCTTCCTTGCCTACAAGGAAATTTCGTAGCGTTTCTCATTCTTTTTGAGACGCTTTGTCCGAGTGGGGCAGTTTGGGCGTAGGATGAGTTCAATCGGGACGTTTTAAATATATCTTAAGTAAGGAATGAAACGGCTTTCAGGTCAGCCGAAAAAATAACGGGTAAAACATCAAGGAGATACAGAGTATGAACGAAGAAAAACGCAAGGCGTTGGACGCCGTGCTCGCTCAGATCGAGAAGACGTACGGCAAGGGCGCCATCATGAAACTGGGCGAAGATGCGGGCAACATTGACATCGAAGTCATCCCCACGGGCTGTCTTTCGCTCGATCTCGCGCTCGGCATCGGGGGACTTCCCCGCGGCAGAATGATCGAGATCTACGGCCCCGAATCGTCGGGCAAGACGACGGTCGCGCTTCAGGCGATCGCCGAGGCGCAAAAACTCGGCGGCGTCGCCGCGTTCGTGGACGCAGAGCATGCGCTCGATCCCGTCTATGCGAAAAAGCTGGGCGTCAATCTTGACGATCTCTATGTCTCTCAGCCCGATACGGGTGAACAGGCGCTCGATATCGTCGATGCGCTCGTGCGCTCCTCGGCTGTCGATATCGTCGTCGTGGACTCCGTTGCCGCACTCACGCCCAAGGCAGAGATCGAGGGCGACATGGGGGACTCCCACGTCGGACTCCAGGCACGGCTCATGTCGCAGGCGCTTCGCAAACTCACCGCAATCGTCAACAAGAGCAAGACGTGCGTCGTGTTCATCAACCAGCTGCGCGAAAAGGTGGGCGTCATGTTCGGAAATCCCGAAGTCACTCCCGGCGGCAAGGCGCTCAAATTCTATGCCTCCGTCCGCATCGATATCCGCAAGACCGATATCCTGAAGGACACCGAAGGCGCCGCGGGCAACCGTACGCGTGCAAAGGTCGTCAAGAATAAGCTCGCGCCTCCCTTCCGCCAGGCGGAATTCGATATCATGTACGGCGAGGGAATTTCTCAGGAGGGCTGCCTCATCGATCTCGGCGTGCAGTACGACGTCATCAAGAAGAGCGGTGCATGGTTCAGCTACAATGATCAGAAAGTCGCCAACGGCCGCGAGAAAATGCGTCAGTTCCTGAAGGATAACCCCGAACTTTCCAAGGAGATCGAGGAAAAGATCCGCGCCGCCGCCAAGGGCGCGTCCGTCGATGAAGTCGCGGGCGCGGAAGAGGCATAAGTTTATCTGCCATGAAGTACGGATTTTTACGCACGGCGGCAGTCAGCCCTGATCTGAAAGTCGCCGATCCCGAATACAATGCGCGGCAGATCGCCGAAATCATCGGCGCCCAGGAAGAGGCGGGTACGGAGCTTCTCGTCTTTCCCGAGCTTGCGCTCAGCGGCTATACCTGCGGCGATTTGTTTCTGCAGCAGACGCTGCTTTCAGGTTGCATGCAGGCGCTTCGCACCGTTACAGAGGCAACGGCGGGCAAAAAAATGCTTGTCTTTGTCGGCCTGCCCGTCGTATGCGACGGAAAACTCTATAACTGTGCCGCCGCGCTCTCGGACGGAGCAGTGCTCGGACTGGTCCCCAAGACCAATCTTCCGAACTACAATGAGTTTTATGAGGCGCGGCACTTTGTGCGCGGCTCGCGAGAGCTCTCCTTTGCCGAGCTCTGGGACGGGGTACGCGCACCGCTCTCGACCGATCTCTTGTTCCGCGCAAAGTCGTATTCTCAGCTTTTGATCGCCTGTGAGATCTGCGAGGATGTCTGGGTCGCCGATCCGCCGTCTTCGCGGCATACACAGGCGGGGGCAAGCGTCATCGTCAATCTTTCCGCCAGCAATGAGACCATCGGAAAGCGTGAGTACCGCAGGACGCTGCTCGCCGCGCAGTCGGGCAGAAATGTATGCGGCTATGTCTATTGCGATGCAGGCATGAGCGAATCCACTTCGGACATGGTGTTTGCGGGCAATCATTTCCTCTTTGAAAACGGAGCGCTCCTTGCAGAGACGCCGCCCTTTGCGAGCGGGGTCTGCACCGCCGATCTTGACGTCGGATTTTTGCTTGCGGAGCGCAGACGGCTGAATACCTTCGGCGACCGCAGTGCAACGGAGGAGGCAGAGTATTGCGTCCTCGATGCGGATTTCTTCGGCGACGGAATGCCTGTGCCCAAGATTTCTTCCGCGCCGTTTGTGCCCGAAGAGGAGGGCGCCCGCACCGAACGCGCCGAGCTCATTCTCAATATGCAGGCTCATGCGCTCGCAAAGCGGTTCGCGCATACCCATGCAAAGACGGCGGTCATCGGTATTTCGGGCGGACTCGATTCTACGCTTGCGCTCCTCGTTACGGCGCGTGCCTTTGATCTGCTCAAAAAGGACCGCACGGACATCATTGCATGCACCATGCCCGGATTTGGCACGACGGGCAGAACAAAGGGGAACTCCCTTGCACTCATGAAGGCGATGGGGGTGAGTGCGCGCACGGTGCGCATCACCAATACGGTTCTGCGTCATTTCAAGGACATCGGACACGATCCCGCCGTTCTCAATGCGGCATATGAGAACGCACAGGCGCGCTACCGCACCATGATCCTCATGGACATCGCCAATGAGACGGGCGGGCTTGTCATCGGTACGGGGGATCTTTCCGAACTCGCCCTCGGCTGGTGTACCTATAACGGCGATCATATGAGTATGTATGCCGTCAATTGCTCCGTCCCCAAGACGCTCGTCAAGCACCTTGTCCGTGCCGAGGCCGCACGTCTCGGCGGGAGAACCGCGAAAATTCTGGAGGATATCCTCGCCACCGAGATCTCCCCCGAATTGCTTCCTCCCGATGCTTCGGGCAACATCGCTCAAAAGACGGAGGACATCATCGGTCCCTACGAACTGCATGACTTTTATCTCTATCGTTTCCTTCGCCGCGGAGACGCGCCCGCAAAGACATTCTACCTTGCGCAGCTCGCGTTTGCCGAGAAATATGACAGGGAAACGCTTAAAAAGTGGCTCGTGAACTTTTACCGCCGCTTCTTCTCCCAGCAGTTCAAACGCAACTGTGTTCCCGACGGCGTGAAAGTGGGCTCTGTCTCGCTCTCGCCGCGTGCCGACTGGCGCATGCCGTCCGACGCGTCCGCGTCCCTTTGGCTGGATGAAGCGGAAAAACTTTGACGTCGGCCACAAAATCGGACAACACCATTGAATAAGACAACGATCGGGCAGCACGATGCTTGAGAGCTTTGCGGAGTTTGATGGTTTTGCGGACTGAAAAAACCGTTCCACGGACGAAAAACTGTGTGTTGTGGAGTAAAATTCTTGAACGGGATTGGAACCTTAAAAAGAGGACAGATTTCATGCGCGCCGCGCTTTCTTAAAGGAAGCGCGGCGCGCAACATATCCGAAGTTTTTTCTGTTTATCGGAAGGAAAATGTTCGTTTTACATGGCTCGGGGAAGAAAGGAAAGGCAAAAGATTTTTCTGACAATTTCCGTCAAGCGATTGACAGCCGATACAAGATATTGTATAATAAATGCGACAATGTCGTATTCTGCCCGCAGTCTGTGCTGTTTGCATAGTTTCTGCAACGCGCATGACGGGCGTGTGTGATAAAGTCAAATTTATATTACAGGGAGGCTGTTATGAAGGATTTCGGCAGCCTGCTCCTTGCGACCGGTCTGGAAATCGGGTTGATCGTCGCTGTCATCGTTCTTGCGGTGGGCGTCGTTGCAGCGATTTTTGTGACTCGGGATATCCTGAATAAGCGTGCAAAAAAGAGGTCGGAACAAAAGCTCGACGAAACGAGCAAGCGCGTGGAGGAAATGCTCTCCGAGGCGCGCGCGGCAAGCAAGCAGCTCAAAAAGGAAGCCATTTTAGAAGCCAAGGAACAGGAACTCAAGCGGAGAAACGATTTCGAACAGGAGATGAAGGAAAAACGTGCGGAACTTCAGCGCACGGAGTCCAAACTCTCCAAACAGGAAGATGCGTTGGAGCGCAAAGAGGAAGAGCTCGGCAAAAAGAACGAGGCACTCGACGCGCAGAAGGAAAGACTCAACAAGCAGATCGAAGAGGTCACCAAGAAGCAGGAAGTTCTGTCGCATCAGCACGAGCTCATGGTGCAGGAGCTGGAAAAGGTTGCTCAGCTCACCAAGGATGAGGCAAAAAAACTCCTGACCGATGAGATCCTCGAGGAGACCCGTCACGACGTCGCCGTTCAGGTCAGAAACCTTGAACAGCAGGCGAAGGAGGAAGCGGAGCTCAACGCAAAGAACATCATTACGCTCGCGATTCAGCGCTGTGCCGCAGATCATGCATCCGAAGCGACCGTGTCCGTGGTACCACTGCCCAATGACGACATGAAGGCGCGTATCATCGGCCGCGAGGGACGCAATATCCGTGCCATTGAGAATGCAACGGGCATCGAACTCATCATCGACGATACGCCCGAAGTGGTCATTCTCTCGGGATTCGATCCTGTCAGAAGAGAGATCGCGCGCATCACGCTCGAGCGCCTCATCGCAGACGGCCGCATCCATCCCGCCCGCATTGAGGAGATGGTGGAAAAGGTCACCAAGGAACTTGATCAACAGATCAAGGCGGCGGGCGAGAACGCCATGTTTGAAGTGGGGATCTTCGGGCTTC
>ERZ1643246.1648-NODE-1648-length-23661-cov-5.760442_pt1 | contig 23661 bp, 26 predicted proteins | sample MGYA00579265_ERZ1643246 | MGnify/ENA primary metagenome ERZ1643246 (study PRJEB29033, sample SAMEA4952261) | chicken gut metagenome | biome: Broiler Chicken; feature: Gastrointestinal Tract; material: Caecum | place: Ireland | collected 2018 | study: Broiler...
ATTCTTGTAAATGCTTATCTTTTTCATATTTCGTTTGCATTCTATCAAAACATATCAATGCAATAATACTGATCACGACAGTGAAGATGTAAGTACGGGCAATTGCTGGAATACGAAATAGTGTATCATTATTTATTAGAAATGCTATATTAAAATATATAAAAATTGAAATAGATAAAATTTTAAATTTCTTTAAGTTGATTGTATTATATAATTTCAAAATGATAATAAGAAGTAAATATATTATAAAATTATAAGCACATTGTACAAAGAGTACATATTGTATTAAAAACCCAAGAAAAAATTAAATTAGTTATACAATATATTATTGTCTTAATAACTACAAATAAAATTAATTTTTTTATACAGTCTTTTATAGAAATTTTCCAATGATGTAAAATAAAAATTAAAGTTATAAAAGTGATTATATATATGTAAATATCAATTTTTACATTTGAGGAAATTATTAATCCAATGAATACAAAAGAATATAAGATATATTTTGTTTTCTTTAATTTGTTTTGATAAATATCTGGATATACATTCTTTAAATAAAAATCTAATAATAATATATCCAAAATGGCAATAAACGCTTTACATAATAGATTGAATACAATTGTCATAAATTACATCTCCTTATCTATAAAGTTAAAATATTTTTCTTTGAATTCTTTGCGAATTCGTTTCGTTAATGGGAGAATATCATCATTAGTCATTGTGATGTAGTCAAAACAGAATGATTTGACATGTTTAAAATTAATGATGATACTTCGATTGAGTTGGAAGAAATGATATTCTAGTAATTGTTGTTTAGATTTCGTTATGGTTTTAAGATTACCAAAATAATGATGTTTGGTTGTTTTTAACTTGTATTTACCATAACTTGTTTCTAGATAGAGAATTTGATCAGTTTTAATATAAACCTTTCCTTCAGTTGTCGAAAATAATACTGTACGATTTAAACGCTTATAAACCTGAAATGCATGATGAAGTTCTCTTTGGAATAATTTCTGATCGATGGGCTTATCAATGAAGAGGTCTGCTCCAATCCACATCGATTCAGGTAAATAATAGTGGTAAGCTGTAATGAAAATGAAAATGCAATTTGCTTTGATGTCTTTAATCATTTTAGCTAATTCGATACCATTTTGAGAGTCATCAAGCTCAATGTCTAGAAAAACAAGATCATAAGGTTCGATACTAAATGCATCAATTAATTCATTGCCATTTGTGTATCCATCTATGATGGTGGGCTTTGTGTCATGAAACTCATAGCTTTTAATCCTTTCCATAATATTTTGTACATAAAATAATTCGTCGTCACATATTGCGATACGCATAATTTCTACCTCCTTTTTGACAACTATCTACATTATATGACAAAGATTTTTATATCAGAAAAAATACCCAAAGTGTGCATTTTTATAGTTAAAATATGCACAAATTTTATATATAGAATAACTTTTTTGAGTATTTTGGTAGACTATTGTCGAAAGGAGGTGAGGGTTATGTCAATTCAAAAAAAGGTTATGGCATTAGGTTTAAGTTTTCTTGATTTAGGAGGAACAATGACTTCAGCTCTAGCTTATGTATATGAACAAGGAACAAGATCTCAAACGGTGACACACAAAAATATTCCAGCATGGGGTTATGCTCATTATGATACAACTTATGGAAGTAAAAAAACCATGACAAGTCAAATTGGTACATTTAGAAAGACAAAAGGGGATGCAGCATTAGGTAATTTTGCTGAAATAATAACATCATCAAAATCCTCAATATCTTATGCTGAAGGTATTCCATTAAATCGAACAGTTCTTGTAAGCGAATATGGCTGTAAGAAAGGAACAGTTTATTTTACAGCGGTGTCTTCTCATGCACTAGAACCAAGCAATACTTGTGATGTGACATTAAAATTTAGTGCGGATGACCTATTGTAAGCGAAAAAAAGGACCTAGTTGATTAATTTCGACTAGGCTTTTTTTGTTATGATGACTTCTTTGATACGGCGATCTTGAATCTTGGTAATCTGGAAAGTTATGTTATCTATGTGAATTGTTTTTGTTGTGCCATCTTTTGGGATAGAACGGAGATGACTGTATATGTAACCACCAATGGTATTGTAGTCTTCATCTTCTGGAAATTGGATACCCGTTGCTTCGATAAGATCTTCAATATTTGTATTTCCATTGACACGCCATTGTGTTTCATTGATTTTTTGAATATCTGGGCGTTCACGTGAGTCATGTTCATCATAGATATTTCCAAAGATTTCTTCAACTAAATCTTCTAATGTAATGATTCCGCTGATACCTCCAAATTCGTCAATAGCAATAGCAAAATGAATATTTTTATTTTGCATATCTGCAAATAAATCATCAGCTCTCATGGAATCTGGAATAAAGTATGGTTTTGTAAGAATCTTTTCAAATGGTTTCTTTTTTGTTTGGAGATTCAACAAATAATCTCTGACATGTAAGACACCGATAATGTTGTTTTCATCGTTTTGATAAACAGGATAACGTGATAATCCAGTATTTTGAATGATTTTAATAATCTCTTCTTGCGAGGCATCTGCTGAAATATAAACAATATCAACAGAAGGTGTCATAATTTCAGAAATATCTGTATCATTAAAATCAAAAATATTTTGTAGCCATTCACTTTCATCTTCATCTAAAACGCCACGTTTTTCACCAAGTTCAATCATTGTTAAAATTTCTTCTTCGGTGATGCTATCTTCTTCAGCTTCTGTTTTTAAGTGTAATAGTTTTAAAACGGCATTGGTTGAAAAAGATAAGAATTTGACAACGGGGTTCATAATTTTTGCAATCATTAAAACTGTGCCACATGAGATTTTAGATACTTCATATGGTTTTTGCATGGCAATTCTTTTAGGAACCAATTCACCTAGAATTAAAGTAAAATAAGATAAAATAATTGTAATAACAATGACTGATAGTGTATCAAGGACATTTAATGGGATACTTGTGATTCCTAAATCCTGTGATACCCATTGAACAAGATACTCTGAGAAGTTATCAGCCGCAAAGGCACTTCCTAAAAATCCAGCTAACGTAATTCCAATTTGAATTGTTGATAAGAATCCAGAAGGTTCTTGTAGAAGAATTAATAAGCGTTTAGCTGTTTTTTCACCGTTTTCAGCTTTTTTCTCTAACTGTGTCTTGTTTAATGATAGTACAGCAATTTCTGTTGCTGCAAAGAATGCATTCAATAAAATTAAAATAATCTGCAATAATAATTGCGAGGGTATAGAGTCCATAACTTCACTCTCCTTTTATTTTTTGGCTCTATATGTTTGTGATACAAAAAAAAGACAACTACCACAACACTGCAATAAAAGTCTCGTTATTTCATATATAAAACCGGCTAATAAACTTAGCGTGATGTCGATTATATAACATCATGAAATGATGCTAACTACTCCCTTTTATGTGTTCTATTTTATCATATTGCACGTAACTGTCAATATTGTTATGATAAGAGTATGTAAAAAAGAGGTGAAGCATATATGAAACTTGAATTACTGGAATATGTTCATGAGCATTTGCCTATGGGCTTTACGCCTTATTATATTTATGCCATTATGGTTGATTCAATAGAAGTGGGGCGTTTAACTTTTAGAGAAGGAACCATGCAACAACACTATTTTGATGGTCATATTGGTTATCATATTGATGAAGCTTATCGTGGTCATCATTATGCTTATCAGGCTTGTTTGCTTTTACAAAAACAATTACAGTTTCATCAGGTGATTTTAACTTGTGATCCTCATAATCAGGCTTCTTTACGTACCATTCAAAAATTAGGCGCAAGATATATAGAAACAAAGGTTATTCCTGCAAAACAGCGTCGTTTTTTTGCGAGTGATGAAAAGGAAAAAATGGTTTTTATTTGGGAAATATAATGTGTTTGTTTTATAATAATGGAAAAGGAGGCATAACATGAAGTTTGTACATATTGGGGATTTACATTTAGGGAAAGTCATACATCAATATTCTTTATTAGATATTCAACGTGAATTGTTATTTGAATTATTAACATATATGGATGAACAGGATATTCGTTTATTAGTCATTGCAGGTGATGTTTATGATCGTTTGATACCAAGTCAGGAGGCAGTGAATTTATTAGATGATTTTTTAAGTCAGGCTTTATTAACTTATCATATTCAGGTTTTAATGATCAGTGGAAATCATGATAGTAGGGATCGTTTACATTTTGCAAGTTCTATTTTATCTAAAAATGGTTTACATATTGAAACATATTTAAAAGAGAATATGGCTTTTGTAGAGTATGGAAAGACAAGGTTTTATTTATTGCCTTTTGTCAAGCCATCACAGGTGAAAATGTTATATCCTGATCAGGACATGCATGATTATCAAAGTGCGTTATCTTTTTATCTTTCCAAGCAAAGTCTTGACTATGATTATCAAAATATACTGGTCACACATCAATTTGTTGGACACTCTAGTGTCACAAGTGAATCAGAAGTTCCATTAAGTGTAGGAGGCAGTGAAATCATTGATGCTTCTTTATTTGATGATTTTGATTATGTCGCTTTAGGACATCTTCATGCACCTCAAAAGGTGAAACGTGAAACGATGCGTTATAGTGGATCTTTGATGTGTTATTCTTTTGATGAAGTGAATCAAAAAAAATCTATTGTGATTGTGGATACAGATGATTTGTCTATCACAACCCATGAATTACATCCACGTCAGACCTTAAAAAAATATCAAGGTACATTTGCACAGTTTATGCAAAATGATTTTATTGAGAAAAAAGATGATTTTTTAGCTTTTGAATTATTAGATGAAACCATTGTTCCTCATGCGATTGAACAACTTCGTGTTTTATATCCTCATCTTTTACAGATCACTTATCAATATTTAATGAAACATAATCAGACAAGATCATTTCAACCGATACAATCTATTCAACAGATGGATACTTTGTCATTATTTGAACAATTTTATCAAGATGTCAAAAGTCAAAAATTAAATGATTTACAAAAAGATGTTGTCAAAACATTATTGGAAAAGGCAGGTGAAGAGAGTGAGAATTATTAAATTAACAATGAATGCTTTTATGACCTATAAAGATTTCACTGTTGTTGATTTTGAAAATATGTTAGATCATGGCTTATATTTAATTAGCGGACCAACAGGTTCAGGAAAAACAACTCTCTTTGATGCGATTACGTTTGCTTTGTATGGAGAAGCCAGTGGTTCACATCGACATGTTTCTTATTTTCGCAGTGACTTTGCGGATGCAAAAGATGAAACGTATGTAGAATTGACTTTTGAATTACATCAGCATATCTATACAGTCAAGCGTTCACCGACTTATTATCGTGAAGGCTATAAAACACCTAAAAATGCCAATGCTTATTTAGATGATGGAGAACACATGATTGAAGGAGTTAAAGAAGTCAATGCGAAAATCAAGGAATTATTGGGTGTTGATGTTCATCAGTTTAAACAGATTGTCATGATTGCACAAGGTGAGTTTACGAAACTGATTTATGCCAGCAGTGAAGAAAGAGAACGTGTTTTACGTCATGTTTTTCATAGTGAATCACTGGTTGTTTTTGAAAATTTATTGAAAGAACAGGTAAAAACTTACAAAGATCAGTTTTTATTATCATCACAAGCTTTATCATCACGTTTTTCCATGTTGCAGCTAGATTCTGCGTTTATGAACATGCATCAACAGGAATTCCATCCTTCCTATATTCAGGAAGCCACTTTGGAAAATGAAAAGCTTCATGATCAGTTACAACACTATCAGACATCGTATCAAAATGCGAAGGCAAGCTATGATCAGTTTGCGAATCTTTATTATCAAAAACAACAACAAAATCTTCAATTATCAGAATTACAACAAATCACACAACAATATCAGACTTTACAAAATCAAGAAAAGATGATGGCTTCATTGAAACATGATTTAGATCAAGTGACAGCCATCAAAGATCATCAATCTTTATTAGACCAGTATCAACAAATCAAACTGTCATATAAACAGGCCTTGAATCAAAAACAAAAAGTTCATAAACAGTTAGAAACTTCTCAAAAACAGTTTGAACAGCTTGAAAGAGAATATCAGCAATTAGAAAAAGAGAAACAACAAAAAGATCAGCTTTTATTAGATATTGATAATACCAAACAATCTTTAGAAAAATATCAACAATATCATCAGCTTCTCCAACAATATCAAAACCAATACAAACAATATCAATCTATGCAAAACGATTATCAAAATTTACAGTCACGCTATGAAAAGTTAGACAATCGCATTCAACGTGATCAGGAAAATGTCAATCGTTTACCGCGTTTAGAATTGGAATTAGAACAAAATGAGAAAAATGTCAAAGATATTAATAAAAAAAGAGTCATGATTCATGAACTCAGTCAGTTTTATGATGAATGGAAATCTTTAGAAGATCATCACTATGATTTGTCAGTGAATTATCAAAAGAAGCATCAAAAATATGAAGATGTATTAGTCAAATATCGCCATGAAGATGAACTCTTCCGTCGTCAACAGGCTGGTATTTTAGCATCTCATTTAAAAGAAAATGAACCTTGTCCAGTCTGTGGATCAACGCATCATCCTCATTTGGCTCAACTGGAAACATCGGTTTTATCTTCTCATGAATTAGAGAATTTATCTCAACAGGTAGAAGTGCTTAATCAACAACAACAGGAAGCATATCAGGACGTTTTCCAACAAAATGAACTTGTTCAACAAATGAAAACACGTATTGAGATGTTAAAAAAGCAGCTGGATATTCAAGAAGAATTATCAAAAGAAGTTTTTATTCGTTTATTATCTGATATTGTACAGGTTATTGATGAACAGGAAAAAACATATCAGAAAAAATATAATGATGTGATTTATTTAAAGAAGATTCAAAAAAATCTGAAACAGGATCATCTTTTACTTCAACAACAGAATCAATATCTACAGGATATGCAAAATCAGATTATTAATAAAGAAAAACAGTTATCTTTATTACATCAACAATATACACAGCTTCAAGAAGAATATCATTTTTCTAATGAACAAGATATCTCTGTTTTATTGAAACAGCAACAAATACAATTTCAACAGTTAGACCAGCATATTCATGATATTGAAAATCAATATCATCAATGCCAAAAAGATATTTCTGTTTATACGCATCAGCTTGAAACATTCTCTAGTCAAATAGATGATTTAGAATCAAAACAGGAAGCATATACACAGCGTTATCAGGCATTTATTGATCAATACTTTGATAGTGAAGAACAGTTTTTAGATTATCAAAAGCGTCAACAGTCTATTTTTAATCAGGAAAAAGATTATCAGAATTATATCATTCAAAAAGAAGCATTAGGGAAACAAAAACAGCTTTTAGAAGAGAAAACCAAAGATTATCACATGACTGATTTGTCTTTAGAAAAACAACAGTTAGATGCATTGGCACAAAAACGTGATGAAACTTATACACAATATCATGAGACTTTACATGTTTATAAGCAAAATCAGGAAACATTAGATCAGTTAGATAAGGATTATCATAAAAATCAGGATATTTTTGAAAAGTATACACTTTATCAGGATTTATATGATTATACATCAGGAAAGAATCCTTTACGTATGTCTTTTGAAAGATATGTTTTATCAGCCTATTTTGAACAGATTCTCGAATTTGCGAATATTGAGCTATTAAAAATGACACAAGGACGATTTGCCTTGTATCGTAAAAAAGATGTCAAAGGTGTTAAACAACAAGGATTGGATTTAAGTGTTCTGGATTATGAAACGGGAATGATGCGAGATATTCAGTCTTTATCAGGTGGAGAATCTTTTAAAGCGGCTTTATCACTGGCTTTAGGTCTATCGTCTATGATTCAAAATTATGCTGGAGGCATTGAATTAAATACGCTATTTATTGATGAAGGCTTTGGAACTTTAGATCATGAATCTATTGATCAGGCTTTATCAGTTTTAATGGATTTAAAGAATGATCATAAGACAATTGGTATTATTTCTCATGTTGATGAATTAAAAGAAAGAATTGATACTCAGATTATTGTGGAAAAAGGACAACAGGGTAGTTCATTACATATTGAAAGGGGATAAGCCAAATGAAACTGATTTATAAATATCATCGCATGACAGCCAAGGTTTCAGGTTTTGGAATCACTGAATATCGTTTTGAAAAGTTGCATGAGATCATTGATGGCTATGCAAGTGAAGGATGGCGTTATGCAGGGTGGATTCCAGTTTTACAAAGAGGCAATGGTTACATAGAAGAAATAGATTTGGTTTTTGAAAAAGAAAAAGTCGAGTCCTAATTGCTTTTTAGTTAAATTCTTGTATAATAGTAAGGTAAATATTAGAGAAGGGGTATAGAAAAAATGGCAAATAAAGTAAAAAATGATGCGATTACATCAAGAGATGAAGACTTTGCGAAATGGTATACAGATGTTTGTCGTAAAGCCGAATTAATGGATTATTCAAGTGTCAAAGGGTTTATTATCTATCGCCCATATGGTTATGCATTATGGGAAATGATTCAAGCCTATATGGACAAAAAATTTAAAGAAACGGGACATGAAAATGTTTATATGCCGATGTTAATCCCTGAATCATTATTAAAAAAAGAAGCTGATCATGTTGAAGGATTTGCGCCTGAATGTGCAGTTGTCACACGTGGTGGATTAGATGAATTGGAAGAACATTTATTGATTCGTCCTACATCTGAAACATTATTTTGTGAACATTATGCAAAGATTGTCAATTCTTATCGTGATTTACCAAAATTATATAATCAATGGTGTTCTGTTGTGCGTTGGGAGAAAACAACAAGACCATTTTTAAGAGGTTCAGAATTTTTATGGCAGGAAGGACATACGATTCATGCAACAGCAAAAGAAGCGAAAGAAGAAACAATGCGTATGTTGGATATCTATGAAACAACTGCCAGAGAATTATTGGCTATTCCAATGGTAACAGGTAGAAAAACAGAAAGAGAAAAATTTGCAGGAGCAGAAGAAACATATACAATTGAAGCTTTAATGCATGATGGAAAAGCATTGCAGTCTGGAACATCGCATTATTTTGGTGATGGTTTTGCGAAAGCTTTTGATATGAAATTCTTAGACAAAGATAATCAGCTTAAATATGTTTATCAGACTTCATGGGGTGTTTCAACACGTTTACTTGGAGCGATTATTATGGTTCATGGTGATGATAATGGGTTAGTATTACCGCCAAGAGTCGCACCAACACAAGTCATGATTATTCCAATTCAACAACAAAAAGAAGGAATTTTAGATAAAGCTTATGAACTTCAGGCTCAATTACAGGCTAAAGGTATTCGTGTGAAAGTGGATGCGAGTGACAAATCACCAGGATGGAAGTTCTCAGAAGCTGAAATGCGTGGTATTCCATTACGTTTAGAAGTTGGTCCAAGAGATTTACAGAATGGTCAATGTGTTGTCGCTAAACGTGTAAATGGTGAAAAATTAACTTTAGCTCTTGATGAGACATTACCAGAAAAATTAGCTCATTTACTAGATGAAGTTCATGAAGAAATGTATCAGAAAGCTTTAAAATTTAGAGATGAACATATCACTGATGTCACAACTTATGAAGAATTTAAAGACGTTTTAAATAACAAAGGTGGTTACGTTAAAATGCCTTGGTGTGGTGATGAAGCATGTGAAGTGAAGATCAAAGAAGACACTGCTGCAACATCACGTTGTATTGATACAGATGCTCACGCTGATGGGGTTTGTCCAATTTGTGGTAAGAAAGCAAAACATATTGTTTATTTTGCAAGAGCATATTAAAACTATGGAAAAAAGAAATGAACTTCATGATTTGAATTTCCAAATCACGAAGTTCACTTCTAATCACCATAGTTTTTTTATTCCTTGATTTTGACTTTTAATAAATGGATGAGAGCTGGAGCCTGATTATAGGCAATGATAGCCCCAGCAGTATCTTGAGAAGATGTCATGATGCCTTCAATCTGACATGAAGATAAATCAATATGAGAAAGTGAAGCATGGAGAAATTCACATTCTCGTAAATCGCATTCATCAAAGCTTGTTTTTGTCATTTTGACTTCTACAAAACTGGCATTTTGTAGACAACAATGTTGAAACTGAACTGTTTTATTATGCATGAATGCAAAATTCGCAAATGAGCATAGACATTCTTGAAAAATAACCTGATCAAAGATGGATTCAGAAAAGTCAGTACCCATCAATTTACAGTTTTCAAAACGGACATGTCTAAAAAGTGTATGGTTCAATTTGATATTGGATAAATCACAATGAATAAAAGTGACATTGACAAAATAACTGTTTTCAAAAGAAACATCTTGAAAATCAATATGTTCAAACTGACAATGTTGAAAGTCTTTATGTTTGAAATGACTATCAAAAATAGCTTCGTCCTGATAATGTTGATCTATGATTGTATCTTGTGTTAAATCTGTTTTGAAACAATGCTTATCCATAATGAACTCCTTTTCTGATATTTTTCATTATCATAACATAGAATGATGGAAAATGAAATCATACAGAGTTGTTCCTTTTCAAGATACATTTCTTCTTTTTTAGATGTGTTTGTGATAAAATAGGATAAAAATGAGGTGTAAGTATGCAAAAGAAGATTGCTTTAATTAATGATATGACAGGATTTGGAAGATGTGCGATTGCGGCTATGGCACCTATTGTATCCGCTATGAAGATACAGGCTGTTCCTATTCCTACCGCTATTTTATCAACCCATACCCAATTTCCCGTTTATTATTTTGATGATTATACATCAAGGATGAAAGATTATATCCAGACTTATAAAGATCTGCATTTAGAATTTGATGCCATTGCGACAGGTTTTTTAGGTTCTGAAGAACAGGTTGATATTGTGATTGATTTTATACAGACTTTTAAAAGAAAAGAAACGTTTATTCTTGTGGATCCTGTGATGGGAGATCATGGAAAATTGTATAAGACATATACACCTGCCATGTGTCAGAAGATGAAAGAACTGGTTCAATATGCGGATTTAATGACACCGAATTTAACTGAACTTGTCACTTTAGTTGATCGCCCTTACCCTGAGTCTTTGCCTTCATTTGATGAACTCAAAGAGATGTGTGAACAGTTATCAAGACAAGGACCATCTCATATTGTTGTGACAGGTATACCGTTTAATGATAAACAGATTTTAAATTTTATTTATAATAAACATGAAGATTATCAGATTGTAATGGTGGATCGCATTGGTAAAGATCGTTGTGGAACAGGAGATGTTATTGCGGCTGTCATAGCAGGAAGCTATTTGAATGGATTGAGTTTTTATGAAAGTGTCAAAAAAGCAACAGCCTTTGCTTCAAAATGTATTCGCTTTTGTGAACAGACACACGTCCCTCATCATTATGGTTTGAGCTTTGAAGAATATTTATATGAGTTAGGAGAAGATTTATGATTTTATATACAATACACGGCAATGGTTATCAGGATATCAGTGAATTAGCTTCATTAGAAGATGTCACAGTTTATGTTAATTTAACCAATCGTTGTCCTTGTGCCTGTACATTTTGTTTAAGACAGACAAAGGAAATGGAAGAAGGACATAGTTTATGGCTTAAAGAGGAACCAACTGTTGAAGATGTGATTAAAGAGTTTCAAAAATATGATTTAGATGATTTCCATGAAGTTGTTTTCTGTGGTTTTGGTGAACCCTTAGAAAGAGTAGAAGATGTGATACAGATTGCAGGGATTTTAAAGCATTTTCGAAGAGATTTACCTATTCGTGTCAATACCAATGGTTTAGCTTGTTTGATTCATCAAAGAGATGTAACACCTGAATTCAAGGGAAGAATTGATACAGTTTCGATCAGTTTAAATGCTCCCGATGCTAAAGAGTATGATGCATTAACACGCAGTCGTTTTGGGATAGAGTCTTTTCAGGCTATGCTTGATTTTGCAAAGTCTTGCCTAGAGTATGTTCCATTTGTTGTGATGAGTGTTGTGGATATTATTGGTGAAGAGAAAATAAAGAAATGTCAGGCAATTTGTGATGATTTAGGCGTGACTTTACGTGTCCGTCCTTTTGAAGAATAGGAGAGTGAAAATATGTTATATATGACAAGAGAAGAACGTCAGATTCAATTAGAGAAAATGGTTAATACAAGAGATTTAGGTGGTTATGAAACACAGGGTGGAATGTATAGTCGTGCTCATAAGTATATTAGAGCGGCTGCACCTACTTATGCAACTTCAAAAGACATTCAGACTTTAAAGGATTATGGTGTTAAAGTTGTGATTGATTTAAGAAGTGATTTTGAAAAAGAGTGTCAGCCTAATCCATTTCAAAATGAAAAAGATATTGATTATTATGAAGTGAATTTATTTGATTCTACTAAAGCCGCTATTGTTCCTGAAGAAGTGAAAACTTATAAAGACTTAGGTGGTGTCTATATTTATATGTTAGAAGGGATGAAACATAAATTTAAAGAATTGTTTGATATCTTTGTGAAATATCCTTATGAAGGTGTTATGTTTCATTGTTCTGCTGGTAAAGATCGTACAGGTGTCACTGCAGCTTTATTGTTGGATCTGATTGGATGTCATGAATATGATATTGTCAAAGATTATAGTGAATCTTATGAAAATAATATAGATATTAATGCGTCTTTGGCACAAATGATGGATAATGAAGAAGCGAAACAATATTTAAGATCTTCACCTCGATATATGATGGAATTATTGGATTATTTAAGAGAACATTATGGTAGTGCTAAAGAGTATTTATTGGAAATTGGGTTAAAAAATGAAGAAATTGAACAATTAATTGAGAATTTTACAATTTAAAAAAGAAAAATGCCCTCTAAAATGCGTATATAAGTATTAGGAGGGATTTTTTATGGAAAAACATTTAACTTTAAAACAGAAGGATCATGTCGCAAGGAAAATTTATAAAACTTATCAAAGAGCCCAGTTAGATATCCTGTATTTGAATCAGCATTATAATTATTATCCACAGGTTGATATGTTTAAAGTGAAAGACACATCATCTTCATATCATAATGGTGATGAGAAAATGATTAAGCAATTAGAGCGTAAGCAGAAATTAGAAAGTTTTGTTGGGATTATTCATCAGATACATAATCATTTATCAAAAGACACTTATGAATTTATTGAACATGAGTATATTAATTATTATCAAGCTTCATGGTGGATGAGCTTTTATTCACGTGCCAGTTATTATCGTATGAAACATAGAGCTTTGGATGAATTTATAGAGTGTATTCAGATATTTTGGAGTGAAGAGGAAATTTTATCTTTGTTGGAGTCATAGTTTGAAAAAGAGTAGAAAAATAGATATTTATTTTATACAATAGAAATAAGAAATCAAACATAGACATGGTTTATGGAATGGATATAAGGAGATTTGATTGATGAATGTAGAAATTATGAATGTTGGAACAGAATTATTATTGGGTGAAATTGTGAATACCAATGCCACACTTTTACAAAAGGTATGCAAAGATTTAGGATTTAATGTGTATTATCAAAGTGTTGTGGGTGATAATCCTCAAAGATTATATGATTGTTTAAAGATTGCTTTTGAACGTGGGGCTGACTGTGTCATCACAACAGGAGGACTCGGACCTACGACAGACGATTTGACTAAAGAACTGTCAGCTAAGTATTTAGGCTTGGAAATGGTTTATAATGAAGAAGAAGCACGAAAAGTAGATATCAAATGTCGCTATTGTACAGGTGTTGACCAGATTCCTGACAATAATTTTAAGCAGGCTTATTATCCTCGAGACGCTTATATTTTAGAAAATGATATGGGAACGGCTAATGGCTGTGCCATGTCTGATGGACAACGTATGATCATTAATTTACCTGGTCCACCTAAAGAACTGCAATATGTTGTTGAACACTCTTTGATTCCCTATCTTACCAAATGGAAACAAGATACGATTTATACTTATGAATATTTAACAATGTTTATTGGTGAAAGTAAGATTGATGAAATGTTGAGAGATTTGATTGAAGGTCAAAAAGATGTTTCTATAGCCTTATATGCTGGAGAAGAAACAGTACGTATTCGTTTAGCTGTTAAAGCATCTTCTCAAGAGGTGGCTGATGCTTTGATGAAAGATGTGAAAATGGAAATAGAACACCGTATGGCTGAATATATCATTCAAGAAAAAGATTTAAAAGCAGCTGTACTCAAAAAACATCCCAAAATTTCTTTGACATATCATGGTGACTTTCGTTTTCATGATGAATGGTTGAAACCATTGATGCATGAGTCTGCTAATATTCATATCATGGTTGATACAAGACAGGAATCTCTTGGAGAAGTTGTTTGTGTATCTATAAATGATGATTATTTTGAAATTCCAACATTTGTGAAAGCTGAATATTCTTATGCGAAAGTAGAGGCTAGATTTGTAGCAAAACTCTACCAATATATAGTGAGACATAATCAGTAAAAATATGGTACTTTTGAAAACTATTCCTATGTTTGTATAGTGAAAGTGTTTACATTTTAATAAAATTGAAAAAATATTGATAAAATCGACATAATTTTAAATTTTCAGTTGCATGAAAACAAACTTTATATATAATAGGAGTTGTCCAAAGGGACAATGTGTATATCATATCATAATATTCCTCGATATACATGGAAAGCAAAGTATTCATATAATTTACTCAAAATGATCCCTGTTAGAGGCAGCAGTCTAACAGCCAAATAGTGAACAGCAGCGCTATGGATCGATATAAGAAAAGAGCGATATTTCAGGGTGTATCGCTCTTTTCTTATGTCATTCATTTTGAAAAACTGGTAAAAGTTCAATGAATTTGGCTGTGGCAGGAGTCAATGTCTTGCGTGAAAGATAAGCATATCCAATGCTACGTTTAGGTAAAGCATGCGTGAGATTCACTTCATAAATCTGATGACTATCCAGTTCATGTTGTGAGAATTCTTTAATCACACAAGCTTTTCCTAAATGATTTTTAGCAGCTTCTAAAAGGAGATTATGAGAACCCAGTTCAATGCTGGGGTTTAATAAGAAGCCTTGCATAGCAAAATAGTCATCAACAAACTGTCTGGAATTTGAATTTTTCTCTAACATGATGAGAGGTTCATTCACAAGTTCTTCCATTGTATATGAATGAGAGTCTTGATGTGAACTGACAAAAATATCATGAATTTGTAAACATTCACGAATGGTAATGGCTTCATCATAAAGAGGCATATTAATAAATCCCAGATCAATATCTCCTGTTTTTAATAAGTCTATGATTTCCAGACTGGTACGATTGACCATCTTGATTTTGACATGAGGATAATGCTGGTGAAAAAGAACAAGATAAGGCATGATATAGTTTTCGCTTAATGTGTCACCGGCACCTATAAGTAATTCTCCCTGATTTAATTCATGAAAATGGGCAATTTGATTTTCAGCACTGGTAATTAAGGATAAGGCTTCAGAAATCTTCTGATGGAGGATTTGTCCTTCTTTGGTTAAAATAACCCCTTTAGATTGACGAATAAATAGCTGCGTATGTAATTCTTTTTCTAAAAGACGAATGGCCTGACTGACAGCGGATTGTGAAATAAAGAGATTTCTGGCAGCGAGAGAAAAAGAAAGCGTTGAGGCGGCCTCATTAAAGATTTTATATTGTTCTAGTTTAATGTTCATATTAGCTCTCCTTATATCAATGTTTTTAAATATTAATTTTACTAATGTTTTGTTTTATTTTATAATAGAAGTGTTGATACGTCAATTATGATAAATTTTGATTGTATATAAGAGTCATATTTTATATAATATTGATGTAAAAAAGAAAGGATGAAGTTTTATGGCTGGTGTGGTTGTAGTAGGAAGCATGTGGGGAGATGAAGGTAAAGGAAAAGTTACTGATTATCTTGCCCAAAAAGCTGATGTTGTCGTACGTTATGCAGGAGGAAACAATGCAGGACATACAATTGTGTATGATGGAAAGAAATTTGCATTGAAATTAATACCTTCTGGAATTTTTAGTGGACATGAAGTTATTATGGGAAATGGGATGGTTGTTAATCCTAAAGCCTTTTTGGAAGAAGTCAAATATTTAAATGATGCGGGTATTGATACAAGTAAGATTCGTGTGAGTGATCGTTGTCATGTGATTTTACCTTATCATCTTGAAATTGATGCGATTCAGGAAGCAAGAAAAGGAGATCATAGCATTGGGACAACAAAACGTGGTATTGGACCATGTTATATTGATAAGTATAGTCGTATTGGTATTCGTATGGGTGAGTTTATTGATGAAGACTTATTTTTAGAAAGATTAAAAGAAACTTTCCCAATGAAAGTCATGGAATATCCTGAATTAGAAGGACAATTCACTGTTGAAAGTATTTTTGAAGAATATAAAGAATATGCAAAAGTGATCAAACCACTTGTTTGTGATACAGGAATGTTATTAGATCAATATTTACGTGAAGATCGTAAAGTGTTATTTGAAGGTGCGCAAGGTGCCATGTTGGATATTGATTATGGAACTTATCCATATGTGACAAGTTCTCATCCAGGTGCTAATGGCGTAAGTGAAGGGACTGGTATTGGGCCTTTATATATTAAAGAAGCAATTGGGATTATCAAATCATATACAACACGTGTAGGAGCTGGACCTTTCCCAACAGAATTACATGATGAAGTTGGAGATTTTATTCGTGAAAGAGGACATGAATATGGAACAGTGACACAACGTGCAAGACGTACAGGATGGTTTGATGCTGTGGTTGTCAATCAATCACGTAGAATGTCTAGTTTAACAGGAATTGCTTTAATGTTATTGGATGTTTTAAGTGGATTAGATACCATTAAAATCTGTAAAGCTTATAAATATAAAGGTGAAGTGATTCATGGTTTACCTTCTACAATTAAAGGTATTGAAGAAGTGGAACCTATTTATGAAGAAATGCCTGGATGGAAAGAAGATATTACACATGTGAAATCTTTTGAAGAATTACCAGTCAATTGTCAAAATTATATCAGACGTATTGAAGAATTAATTCATTGTCCAATTGTCATGTTCTCAGTAGGACCAGATAGAGAACAGACAGTTGTTTTAAAAGATATTCAATTTTAAGGAGGGAAATGAGTGAAGAGAGAATTAGTCATTGTTTTAGACTTTGGTGGTCAGTATAATCAGTTAGTGGCTAGACGTGTTCGAGAATGTAATGTTTATTGTGAAATTTATTCATATAAAACAGATCTTGAAAAGATTAAAGAAATGAATCCTAAGGGAATTATTTTAACAGGAGGACCTAATAGTTGTTATGAAGCAGATTCACCTACATATTCAAAGGAATTATTTGAACTGGGTATTCCTGTTTTAGGATTATGTTATGGGGCACAATTAATGCAACATGTTTTAGGTGGTAAAGTAGAACGTGCTGATGTGAGAGAATATGGAAAATCTCATTTAATTGTGAGTAAAGAAAATTCAGCTTTATTTACAGATGTGCCTAAAGAATCAACTTGCTGGATGAGTCATTTTGATTATATTTCTGAGATTGCTGATGGATTTGAAATCTCATCTTATACAAAAGATTGTCCAGTGGCTTCATGTGAAAATGAAGCAAAGAAATTGTATGCCATTCAATTCCATCCTGAAGTTTTACATACAGAATATGGAAAAACAATTTTATCTAACTTTGTCTTGAATGTTTGTGGATGTTCAGGAGATTGGCGTATGGATTCATTTGTTGAAGAACAAATCAAAGCGATTAGAGAAAAAGTTGGAGATGGAAAAGTTTTATGTGCCTTATCTGGTGGAGTGGATTCATCAGTAGCAGCAGTTCTTCTTTCTAAAGCGATTGGAAATCAATTGACTTGTGTATTTGTTGATCATGGATTACTTCGTAAAAACGAAGGTGATGAAGTGGAAGCTGTTTTTGGACCTAAAGGACCATATGAATTAAACTTCATTAGAGTAAATGCGCAAGAAAGATATTATGAAAAATTAAAAGGTGTGACTGAACCTGAAGCCAAAAGAAAAATTATTGGTGAAGAGTTCATTCGTGTCTTTGAAGAAGAAGCAAAAAAGATTGGGGCTGTTGATTTCTTAGTTCAAGGAACAATCTATCCAGATGTTGTTGAAAGTGGATTAGGTGGAGAATCTGCAGTCATCAAGTCACATCATAACGTAGGTGGACTTCCTGATTATGTGGATTTTAGAGAAATCATTGAACCATTAAGAGATTTATTTAAAGATGAAGTTCGTAAAGTGGGATTGGAATTAGGTATTCCTGAATATTTAGTATTCAGACAACCATTCCCAGGACCAGGACTTGGTATTCGTATTATTGGCGAAGTGACTGCTGAAAAAGTCAGAATTGTACAAGATGCAGATGCTATTTATCGTGAAGAAATTGCCAATGCTGGATTAGATCGTACAATTGGTCAATACTTTGCAGCACTGACAAATATGCGTTCTGTTGGTGTCATGGGTGATGAAAGAACTTATGATTATGCGATTGCTTTACGTGCTGTCAATACAATTGACTTCATGACTGCAGAAGCAGCACAAATTCCTTATGAAGTCTTAAATAAAGTGATGTCAAGAATCATTAACGAGGTTCGTGGTGTGAATAGAGTATTCTATGATATTACATCGAAGCCTCCTGGGACTATAGAATTCGAGTAAAATTTAGAACAAGTTATTTTAAATGACAGACATTCTATATGATTATAATTGTCTGTCATTTTATCATTTAAAATGCATGATATTTATTTCTTAAAACTTAGTGGGAGTATAATTTTAATTAGTTTTAAGAAAGGTATATTGAAAAATATGAGAAGTAATACAAGTATCATTATAAAATAAAAACATATAATTAGTTGTTTTTAGGAAAGGATATAGTTATATTGATAGAATATGGAAGCTTTATTTAATGAAAATATTATTTTTATTTTTTTCTTTGCGATGATTGCTATTTATAACTATTCTGTATTGAAAGAATATCAAAGGATGGCAATTATTTATATCAGTGTTTATGCACTAACGGTTTTAAATATAATAGGAGTAAAATTAGCGTTTTTGTTGTTGGTAGTTTCTTTATTTTGTTTTTTTGAAATTTTCACATCAGATGAAATGAAATTTAAAATATTAGTAAATCCAGTATATAAAATGGCTGATTTTATGTATATATCCTTTTCACAATACGCATTTGGGGGAATGTGTTTTGCTCTTTTAATGCTAAGGATGAAATTATTTGAACCTTTTGTTAAACTAGATATGCTTTTTAAAGGACTATCATTTTTACTTATAATTTGGACATTAACAGCGACATTACAACAAAAATATGTTATACATAAATTTGGAGATATGTATAGAATATTCACAACTTTTCCAATAAATAAAATCAACTTTAATGATAAATTGGATGAAGCTTGCAATATATTGGTTTCAATTGAAGATAAAATGTATTTTGAAAGAAAAGCATATTCATTTCTTTCAATAAAATATATAGTGAGGATATTAAAAAATAAAATTAGTTCTCAACGATATGGTAAAAAAATTATATATTTCTTCTCAATGGGAAATAGTTTTATACAAAATATTTTTGATGAGTCCAGAGGTTATTCAACTATACCTATGCAATTAGTTCGATCTTTAGGTATAAAAAGAGGGTATAATTACAAATATAGGAGAAAAATATTTGAGGTTTTATATTCGAGAATGTTTTTTAAAGGAATTGAAAGAATGTTGAATGAAGATCAAGTTGCTCAAAGACAATATTTTAAAAAATATCTTTTATATATATATTTTCATCAAGTAAATACTTTTTTAGGTGATGCTACATTTAGTAAATTTCTAAATGCTTTTGATATGAAATATGGAAAGAAAAATGATAAAGATATATATGATTGTACTAATGAAGGGATTTTTATTGCGTGTATGGGATTAAGTAAAAGAGCTACAAATATCACAAGAGAAAATATTGAGAAGTATTTGCAAAGTATCAATGATGTATACTTAGATTCGGATGTTATATGTGAAATGGTAAAAAATATGATGAATAAACCATATAATGGAAATTATCTGGAATAATTAATAAAAATAGATTTAAAAAACTTATAGTTCTTGAATTAGTTATATAATTTTGCAAATAGAGGATTGGTAAGAAATTTCTATGATGATTTGGAAAGGAATCAAGCCAAACGTGTGATTAATATGAATAATCCAGGAAGACTTGATTTGTTAATGATTGAAAAGGAAGATTTTATACTTGACGAATCAGAATATAATGAAATTAGAAACATATAGTTTTTCAATTATATTAGATAAGATGAATATTTTAAGTTGTTTAAAGATGAACTTATAAATATGATTCAATTAACTGAATATAGGAATTGAAGTAATATAATTTGAATTTATTATAATTTAAAACAATTTAGGAAATCTTTATGATACCAAAATTTTGGCTTATCAATTCTATTTTGATAATTAATATTGTCTGCCAACTCGTACTAAACACATACTTTGAAAAATCCTTAAGCTGTTTTGTGTCATAGTCGGCAAGAGGTAATCGTTTTAGTTCATGCCATATCTCTCGTTTGTGATAGAGTAAGTCCGAGAAATACAGACATCCAATTTTTGTCTGTATATCCGTAAAAATATCTTTCATGTAATCACTCCAATCTTAAATTTAGATATAGAAAAAACAGTCAATCATAAAGACTAACTGCTTTTTTTGTCTATTCTTCATTTCTAAATTTTTCTAAAACATTACTCCAAAGAGGTTCAGCTTCTGGAAAAACTTCATCATGCGTTTTAAAATATATTTCTCGGACAACATCAATCCAATTATTTATATTTTGCATAGCAAGGAGACCATCTCCATATGGAAAAATATTTAAGAACATACTCGTAATCTGTGCTAAAGATATGGCTGAATGTTCTGCAGGTGTCGTCATTCCATAATCACTTCTACCAACTGGGATAACATTCTCTGTCCTCATATTACCCAAACGTGCAAATGTTCCCTGTGGAGAGGCATGAACAGTTTTATTTGCTAAATCATACTGTTTTCTCCAGACTTTTGTATTCATATTACAATGAGTTTGAATGTCATTAAAACTTATATATTTTTTTCTAGGAGAAAACAGACCACTTGCTCGTGCCCATTCATATCTATCGTTTGATTCGCTTGCTTCAATAAATTCCTTTGCAACTTTTTCTCCATTTTCTGTTATAAATGAAGCTATTATGGAAAGTTCGTACATAGAACGCCATCTGGCATATGCTCCATCTGCAAACCCATTTTTCATAAGAGTAATAATTTCAAGAAATTCTTGTAAAGCTCGCCCATGGATATGGAGCATAGCCGTGAAAGTGTTATGATGTTTAAATTTTTCTTCATAACTCAAATCATTAACATAATTTACATAGGCTTCCACAGCTTCCAAAGTCATAATATACATTGCTTCCGAAGCGACAAAACCTTTATACCATTTCTGCTCTTGTTTAATTATAAATTCATCTTCTTCTGCACGAAAAGCCATGACTTCTTCAAACATCGTTTCTCTCATATACTGAGTAGTATCGTTAGCCATTTTGAAAAACATTTCTCTGAATAAATCGCTCAAATCAGTTTCTTCTAATTTCTTTGTAATTTCTTTAGCTTCTTCTACAGTTTCAGCTTTCTCAAGTCTTTCTTTTACAATTTCTAAAAAAGTATCTTGCAAAAAAGTTAACACTCCATCTTTTGCCATGTTTTATCCCACCTTTACTAATTTTTATATGCAAATTATAACATCTTTAAAGGTGAATGATACTATCTTTATGCTCCAATAATCTTATTGAACAGGTTAAGAAGCACGTCTTTTACTCAGTCTGCATTGAATACCAATCCGACGGCAATTAAGGCAATCACAAGGAAACCGACAAGTTTGGAAAACTCTCTTGTAAATTCCAAATAGATACCGATAACCACGATTGCCATAAGCACAAGGCTCTGGGCGTTGCTTAAAAACCATTGATATAAATTCTGTCCGAATTCATTCTTTACCATTCCTTTCCATATTCATTTTTTTGATTCCCATGTCTGCTTCCTTTCCGACATAGAAGATACACATAGCGACTATGCTGATACCACCGCCAAGTGCTATCAGCAGCAAGTCTTTTATCAGTTCATACATTGTTCATTCTCTTTTTCGATAAGCTCCGATACTAATGCTAGAATAAAAAACGTACAAGTAAAATGGAAGAATTAAGCATTATTTGGTACAATGTCATAAACGATAAGAGTTAATAAGAAAGAGGTATACAAATTATGACAAAACCAATTTTTACAGATGAATTCAAGCAGGGAGTTGTTGATTATGTTTTGGAACATCCTGATGAATCTAAAGTATCAATTGCTAGAAGATTTGGCGTTGCTGACAGTACAGTTCATAAGTGGGTCAGGCTGCAATTGAAAATGAAAACAATCAAATCAGTTCTAGAGGAAGCGGTCATTTATCCAGTGATGAAGCTAAGGAAATAGCCAGACTTAAAAAAGAACTGAAAGATACACAGGATGCATTAGATGTCCTAAAAAAGGCTATTGGCATACTGGGAAAATAGAAAAGCAAAAAACTCATGAACTGGTCAAATTGAAGAATGAGGAAGACCAAACAAGTTCAGTTTCCGGTATGCTTAGATAAATTGGAATCAGTTGCTGTGAATTCTATGCTTTTATACACCGAAAGCCATCCAAACAAAAGATAAGGAAAGAAGAAATACCCAAAAGAATAGAAGAAATTCATGAAGAATCACATCAAATTTATGGAGCACCAAAGATTACAGTCGAACTGAGAAAAGAAGGCTATAATGTAAGTGAAAAATACGTAGGTAATATAATGAGGGAAAAAGGTTTTAAGGCTCATTATATTAAGCCGTATACAATCACAGCAAGAGACTGTAATTTTTCATCAAGGCTCAAAAACATTCTTAATCGTGAATTTAATCCCGGTCAACCCAATTCAGCATGGTGTACAGATATCACATATGTATGGACAAATGATGAAGGATTTGTTTATTTAACGAGCGTGATGGATCTGTATTCGAAAAAAATCATATCATGGAAGCTCAGTAAAACGATGGAAGTCAAAGAAGTTCTGGAATGCGTAAAAGAAGCAAAATCAAGAAGAAAGAGTGAAAACTCAATCATTATTAATAGTGACAGAGGAGTTCAGTTTATATCAAAGACATATTATGATTTGACAGCAGGAATGATAGTAAGTTATTCAAAAAAAGGAAATCTATGGGATAATGCCTCCTGCATAGAATCATTTCATTCATTAATCAAACGAGAATGGTTAAACAGGCAAAAGATACAGAACTGGAATCATGCATATCGCTTGATATTTGAATATATAGAAGGTTTCTACAACACTGTTAGAATCCATTCACGTTGTGATTACCTATCACTAAATGAATATGAACAAAAATGTGAATTAAACAATTACATTCTTCCATTTAAGTTGTCCAAAATCTTGACATAGTACCAAAATATATGAGACCTATCACAATCTATGGAGAATCGAGGAATCATTCAGAGTGA
>ERZ1643246.1649-NODE-1649-length-23653-cov-9.140732_pt1 | contig 23653 bp, 20 predicted proteins | sample MGYA00579265_ERZ1643246 | MGnify/ENA primary metagenome ERZ1643246 (study PRJEB29033, sample SAMEA4952261) | chicken gut metagenome | biome: Broiler Chicken; feature: Gastrointestinal Tract; material: Caecum | place: Ireland | collected 2018 | study: Broiler...
CCGACTTTGAAGAACAACGGTTTGTGATTCAACAAAAGCTATTAGAAGCCTTTTTATCTGCAATTCAAACAGAAATAGATTCTATATCCTAAACAATACTCCGCCCAAAGTGTGCTTTGGGCGGAGTATTGTTTATTTTGCACTGAAGTTATTATTTAGTATCTGCTAAATTATTTGAAAATGCTTTAGTGCATCTATAATTACCTCTTCCTTTTCCAGTGGGCACTGCGGCACTTTGGCATCCTCTTTCTTCGACAGATTATAATTTTGACCAATTTCCAGCCCACATTTCCGCTTGACTTGAGAAATATACAGGCTGGATACCTTCAAACCGTGTTTTTCCAGTACATACGCCTTAATCTGCTCATAGGTCGCACCTTTCTGGAACCCGGACATATCCACATCCTCCAGCGAGAACTCCACACGAACTTTCTTGGAGTCGATTTCTCCCTTGGAAAGCAAGACAACCGTCTCAATGTGCCCCGTCTGCGGGAACATGTCCACCGGCTGGATGGCCTCGACCCGATACCCTCCGGCGGCCAGCATAGCAAGGTCGCGCTTCTGCGTCTGCGGATTGCAGGAGATGTAAACCACCCGCTTTGGCCCCAGCGCGCACAGCGACCGCAAAAACGCCTCGTCGCTGCCGGAGCGCGGCGGGTCCAGAAAGACGACGTCCACCCCTTCCCGCTCCTGCGCCATCCGGGTCATAAAGCGGCCCGCATCCTCGCAGACAAAGGTCGCGTTGCGCACCCCGTTGCGCTTGGCGTTGGCGATGGCGTCCTGCACCGCGTCGCGGTTGAGCTCCACGCCGATGACCTCCTTGGCCTGCCCGGCGGCGATCAGCGAGATGGTCCCGATGCCGCAGTAGGCATCCAGCACACGCTCCTGCCCGGTCAGCTGCGCCATCTGGATGGCCCGCTGATACAGCGCCTCAGTCTGGACGGGGTTGACCTGGTAAAACGACCGCGGCGAGATGGCAAAGCGCAGGCCGCACAAGCTGTCCTCGATGAAGCCCTTGCCGTACAGCACCCGCTCCTGGGTTCCCAGCACCATGCTGGTCTGCTTGGGGTTGCAGTTCATCACGATGGTGGTGATCTCCGGGTGCTTCTCCCGCAGCAGCGAGACAAACCGGCTGCGCGCCGGGAAGATGGGCGAGGCGGTCACCAGCACCACCATCACCTGCCCGCTGGCAAAGCCGGTGCGCACCAGGATGTGGCGCAGCAGCCCCGTGCCCCTGTCCTCGTCGTAGGGCTGGATGCGACACTCCCGCATGATCTGCCGGACAGAGGCCGCGATCTGCTCGGCCTGCTCGGCCTGAATCAGGCACCGCTCCACCGGCACCACCCGGTGGCTGCTCTCCTCATAGATGCCGCTGACAATCCGTCCACGCCCGTCCAGCGAGAAGGTGGCGTGCGCTTTGTTGCGGTAGCGCCAGGGCTCGTTCATTCCCAGAATCTGGTAGAACTTCGCCCCCTGCGCGATGTATTCCTTCATCAGCTGCTCCACCGTGCGCTGTTTGAGCTCAAGCTGCCCGTCATAGGAGAGGTGCTGCAGCCGGCAGCCGCCGCATCTGCCAAAGACCGGACAGCGCGGCCTGACCCGCTCGGGTACAGCTTTGTCCACCCGCACAAGCTGCGCGCGCTGCTTTTTTCTGCCGGAGACGGCGACCGTCCCCTCCTCCCCGGGCAGCAGCCCGCCGACGGCAAAGGACACCCCTTCGATCTGCACAATCCCGTTTCCGTCCTCGTCCAGGGCGGTGCAGCGGGCCGCATACTCGCCTTCTTCCAGCCGGTCAAAATCCTCTGCCAGCTCCCAGCCCTTTCCAAACGGATGGGGCTTTTTCTTTTGCGGGCGCTTTGCCCCAATCTCCTGATAAAACGGCTTTTTCGGCCCTGCGTTTGCCGGACGGCTGCCCGCCTTCCGGTCCTTTTTCAGCGGTTTTTTCTTTGCCACTTTTCTTTCTCCCCCTGTTTTTGTCGCATGTAGTCTTTTGTTGCTGCTATTATACCACAAAGGGCCGGCTTTTGAAAATGCTTTTTGCTCCCCGGCGCACCGCTTTGAACCAAAATCCAACTTTTTCATAGGATGGACTATCCCGCATATCGATCCTGTCAAACCCTACGGAGGTGGTTTTGTGAATCTGTTCAATCCCGGCGCCGTCTTTGGCGTCGTCGGCGGAGACTTCCGTCAGGCGGCGCTGGCCAAAGGCCTTTTGGAGGGCGGGTATCCCGTCCGGGTCTTCTGCATCGAGCGGCCGCCGCAGTTTTTGCCTTCCCAGCTGTGCTGCGAGAATCTCGATGGCCTTTCCGGCTGCGACGCCGTCGTCCTCCCGCTGCCGGTCAGCAACGACGACCGGCTGCTCAACACCCCGCTCAGCACGGCCTGTGTCCCCCTCTGCGACCTCTTTTCCCGCTGCCGTTCGGATGCGCTGCTCTTTGGCGGAAAGGTCTCCCCGGCCCAGCAGCGGCTGGCACAGCAGTTTGGGCACACCATCCACGACTATCTTAAGCGGGAGGAGATGGCCGTCCTCAACGCCGTCCCCACCGCGGAGGGGGCGGTGAACCTTGCGATGAACGAGCGCGCCAGCACCCTGTGGGAGAGCCGCTGCCTGGTCACCGGCTTTGGCCGCTGCGCCAAGGCGCTGGCCCTGCTGCTCAAAGGCTTTGGCGCCCGCGTCACCGTCGCCGCCCGCAAGCAGGGGGACCTGGCCTTCGCCCGCACGCTGGGGCTGCAAACTGTTTCCCTGCGCCAATTGCAGGAGGTGCTGCCCCAGCAGGAGATTGTGTTCAACACCATCCCCGCCCCGGTGCTCACCCGCCCGCTGCTGGAGCAGCTGCAGCCCGAGTGTTTGATCATCGACCTTGCCTCCCGGCCGGGCGGCGTCGACTTTGAGGCGGCGGGAGAGCTGGGGCTCAAGACCATCTGGGCGCTCTCGCTGCCGGGCAAGGTGGCCCCCATCACTGCCGGGGAGATCATCCGCGACACCGTCCTGCACATGATGGCGGACCTTGCAGGCAGCTGTCCGCCCTCCCCAATCTTATCCAAATGAGGTGAAGCAATTGAGTAGCAATTCCTGTTCCAACCGTCCTGTCCAGGTCGGCTTTGCGCTGACCGGCTCGTTCTGCACCTTCCATCAGGTAATCGAGCAGATGGAAGCCGTCGCCGCCCACCCGGACTGGCAGGTCATCCCCATTCTCTCCCCCAACGCCTATGAGACCGACACCCGCTTTGGCAAGGCCGCGGATTTTTGTGCGCAGATCGAGCGCATCTGCGGCCACGAAATCTGGCACACCATCGCCCAAACCGAACCGATCGGTCCCAAGAAGCTGCTGGATGTGCTGCTGGTCGCCCCCTGCACCGGCAACACGCTGGGCAAGCTGGCCAACGGCATCACCGACACCAGCGTGACCATGGCGGTCAAGGCCCATCTGCGCAACGCCCGCCCGGTGGTGCTGGCGGTCTCGACCAACGACGCGCTGGCCAACGCCGGCAAAAACATCGGGCTGCTTTTCAACAGCAAGAACATCTACTTTGTCCCGATGCGCCAGGACAACGCCGCCGGCAAGCCGACCTCGGTGGTGGCGGACTTTACCCAGATTGTTCCGGCGGTGGAGGCCGCCCTGCAGGCGCGGCAGGTGCAGCCGCTGTTTTGCTAAAGGGGGCTTGCGCCCCCTTTTCTCCCAAAGGCTCTTGCGAGGGGCTGCGCCCCCTCGGGAGCAAGTCGCCAGACTTGGCTCCTGCTCCCCGATATGCGGGCGCTCCGCCCCGCACCCCGGCCTACTTTGTGCGGGGCTGGAAGCCCCAGCGTCCCCTGATGCAGGCGCTCCGCCCTGCACCCGGGTGACTTTCGTTTCACGACGAAAGTCACCAAAGGCGTGCCAGGGGCTGCGCCCCTGGACCTGCCGGTGCAAGGTTTCCGCCCTTGCTGCGCTCGCTGCGCATCGCGCCGGGCTGGTTTCTGCCACAGAAAAAGACCGATTTGCCACTTTGAGATGGTGGGCAAATCGGTCTTTGTTGTTTCCTTTGGCTTTGACCAGGAAAAATATTCTGCTGTTAATCCGTGGCGCGGGGGCATTTAGTTGCACGTTTAGGTGCAACTTTTGGGGGGATTCGGGGTATAGGTGAAGGGGGTTTTGCGTGGAACGAGGCATTATAGTGCAACGAAGTCAGGGCAACGAAGTTTGGTTTGATTGGTGTAAAACCAAATCGGACGCAATCGAGCAACAATTTATTCATAAGGTTTACAAAATATCCGATGCTCGTTGCAGGTTCGTTGCAGACTTGGTTGCAACCAAAAATGGCTTAACAAAGCCAAAAACTACCTCTTCTGCAACGAAAGCAACCAACTTTTATAAAAAGAGATTTTATAAAAAGGGATATATATATAGAAAAGTTTTGGCCTTCGTTGCAAGAGTTTGTTTTCAAATAAAGTGAAGGCTTTGTGATATCCCTTCCCTTAATTGCCCTGTCCCTATCCCGAGGATGCCGCAGGCCCTATACTCCCTCAACCAATACCGCTAGGGCACAGGGCAGGGGGATCAAAGGGGGCGAGGCCCCCTTCGCCGGGGGTCCAGGGACCAGGAGGTCCCTGGTGAGTCTTTGGTGACTTTCTTCTCATAAGAAAGTCACCCGGGGCATGGGGCGGAGCGCCCATACATGGGAGGAGTGCAGAGGAGGGCCCCAGCCCTCCTCGCATCGGTCACCCGGGGTGCGGGGCGGAGCGCCCGCTCTTGGGGGTAGAAGCCAAGTCTGACGACTTGCTTCTGGGGCAGATGGGATAAAAATTCCCCCTCCTTCATAGGCTGTAGCGTATAACGCTGTCAGCAAAGGAGGCCGCCGCCTTGATGAAAGTTTTTCCCCGCGGGCTGCTCCGCGGCGTCTGCGCACTCGTCCTCTCGATGGGGCTCTGTCTAAACGCCGCCGCCAAGGAGAACACCACCCCGCTTTCCCTTTCTCCCCTCTCGCTGGAGGAATATCCCCTCTACCAGCAGGAGGAGCGCGCCGCCGACGCCTACATCGTGATGGAGGCCACCACCGGGCGGGTGCTGTGCGGACAGAACATCCACGAGCGCCTGGCAATGGCCAGCACCACCAAAATTATCGGCGCGATGATGGTGCTCGAGCAGCCGAACCTTACCGAATACTTCACCGTCGACCCCGACGCCATCCAGGTGGAGGGCTCGTCGATGGGGTTGCAGGAGGGGGACTCGGTCTCGCTGTATGCTTTAGCCTGCGGGATGCTGCTGCCATCCGGCAACGACGCCGCCAACGCCGCAGGGGTGCGCCTGTACGGCAGCATCGAGGGCTTTGTGCAGGCGATGAACCAGCGCGCTCAGGAGCTCGGCCTGCACAACACCCACTATGTCACCGCCTGCGGGCTGGACGCGGAGGGGCACTATTCCACCGCCTTTGACCTTGCCAAGCTCACCCGCGTGGCTCTGCAGAATGAGGACTTCGCCTTCATCTGCTCCCAGTCCAGCATGAAGGTCAAATTCGGCAACCCGCCTTATGAGCGCTGGCTGCAAAACTACAACCGCCTGCTCGAGCTCTACCCCGACTGCATCGGCGTCAAGACCGGCTTCACCGACGACGCGGGCCGGTGCCTGGTTTCCGCCGCCGAGCGGGACGGCATGACCCTCATCTGCGTCACCCTCGATGCGCAGGACGACTGGAACCTGCACGCCTCGCTGTACGACCAGTGCTTTCAAGACTACGCGATGCAGCCTCTGCCGCAGCCGCCTGCCAGTGTCACCCTGGTCGGCGGGGAGCTGCAGCAAAATGGCATCGAGCAGGAGCTGATGCTCTCCCCCGCCTGGCAGGCCCGCGTGCCGCTCAAAACCGGGGAATCGGCCCGGTTGGAGCGCGACCTGCTCTGCGAGCCGTTTGTCTATGCGCCCTCCTCCCCGCAGCAGGTCTACGCCCGGGCGGTCTACACGCTGGACGGACAGACGCTCTGCGAGGTGCCGATGGTCGCGGCGGGGGGATGAGGCAAAAGCGTAAACTGACAGCAGGAGGCATTTTCCTGGTTCGGAAAATGCCTCCTCCCTTTTCTATTTTGTTTGGGGACATTCTTCAGCCAAGCGGCTAACAAAAAGTTTATTTCAGGGTCGTTAACCAACAATTTCGTCCCAGGCCTGCTCCGCTTTGGCCTGTGCCTGCTCCAGCTCCTCCCTGGCCTTGTTCAGGCGGTCCTGCAGGTAGCCGTCCGCCAGGTCTTTGAGCTCGTCGTAATCGTCCTGCGCGCTCTCCATCGCGTCGTCATACTCCCGCTCAATCCTGGAGTAGCGGCGGTTGTACTCCCTGTCCTGCTCCTTGCCGTCCTCGGCGTCCAGGTAGCTTGCGCGTTCAAACTCGCCCGCCTGCTCCATCTGCTTATCATAGCGGTCGTAGGCCTCGTCCCCGGCGTCTACATACAGTTCTCCCGCCTGCACCATCGTGTTGTCGTACCGGTCATAGGCCTTCTCCACCGCCTGCTCGTACGCCTTCTGCGCCGGCTCCATGATGGCGTCGTAGGCCTTCTGCGCCCGCTCGCGGGTGTGGGTGAACAGGCTCTTTGGCTCGTCGACCGTCACGCTCAAATTACCGCCTGCATCGGTGCAGACAAGGCGCACCCGCCAGCGGCCCGGCTGCAGGGTCAGGGTCTTGGTGGTCTTCTGCGCGTCGCCGTCCTCCCAGAGGGTAGTGGCGGTCTTGTTGTCCTGGGTCAGGACAAGCTTTGCCTCGCCGGAAACTTTCGCGTCGATGGTGAAGGTGTGCTGCTCGGCCTTTGTGAGGGTAAAGTCAAACAGCGTATCCACCCCGCTGAGCTTTTGGAAGCTCCAGTCCAGCCGCTCATAGCTGGCGCGGGAGGTCTCCTCCTGTTTCAGTCCCTTTGCGGTGACCCAGAGCCTGTCCGCAGAAAGGATTGCCTTCTCGCTGTCATAGTCGCTGTCGGCCTTGGTCTGGCGGACAGTGCTCACCTCCGGCAGTCCGCCCAGCGCCGCCGAAGCGGTCAGAGGAAGTCCCGACAGGGTCATGGTCAATGCAACGGCAACAGCAGCGGTTGTCAGCGTCCTTTTTTTCATCATACAACACCTCTCTCTTTTTGGATGTAATGTGGGGTTCCCGTTAAGTATATTCTAGCATTTTCTTTTAAGATTGACAAGTGACAAAATGATGACCGGCAGATAACCCGCCACCGCAGCCAGCGAGCTTTCCGCCCCGAAGGCCCCGCCGGCCGGCAGCTCGATCTGGATGAGAGCTGCCCCGGCACCGCCCTTGCAGAAGCCTCCCTGATTTTTTGTTCGTCCTCTTTTCCCCTTTTTTATCAAAACGGGAAAAGGGCCTTGTTTGCTTCAGTTACAGCGTTCAAAACGACATGTCAAGGAAGCGAAACTTTATGAGAGGCGGATTTTGAAAAGCAAATACCGCCTCTCCGACATAGAATAAAGGGAAACACAAAATATTCTCTACAGAAAGGGGAAAGAAAAAGATGGAGGTATTTTTTCAGTGGAGCATCATGCTGCTGGGGATTCTGGGCGTCGTGCAGCTGGGCGAATTTTTGTCCATCTGGTTGCACCGCCCGCCGCGCCGCCCGGTCAGCTTTTCGGTGATGCCGCTCTCCGGCCAGATTGAAAACATCGACCAGCTGCTCGGCTATTTCCAGGAGGTCGCGCTGTGGAGCCCCGAAAGCCAGCTGGCCTTTGTCATCGACTGCGGCCTCAGCCCCCAGAGCGCCGACGACTGCCGCCGCTGGTGCCGGGACAAAAAGCGGGTGACCTTCTGCACCCAAAAAGAATTCCAGGAAATTTGCAAAGGCGTGCAAGATACGGTATACTAAGAGGTAGACCAAATGGATAACCGATCGAAAAAGGGTATGAGCGATGCAGAAGGAAAATTTGATTCAGATCTCCGGCACGGTGGAGACCATCATCTATAAAAACGAGGAAACCGGCTTCACCGTGCTGGAGCTGGACCACGACGGCGAGCCGCTCACCGTCGTCGGGGAGCTGTCCTCGGTGGGCGAGGGCGAGGTGCTGACCCTGCACGGTTCGTTCCGCACCCACCCCAGCTACGGCACCCAGTTTAAGGCGGTGGCTGCCGAACAGCAGCTGCCGGCCACCGCCTCGGCCATCCTGCGGTATCTGGCCTCCGGCGCCATCAAGGGCATCGGCCCGGTGCTGGCCTCCCGGATGGTGGCGCAGTTCGGCGACGACACCTTAAAGGTGCTGGAAAACGAGCCGCAGCGCCTGACCGAGGTGCAGGGCATCTCCCCGGCCAAGTGCGAAAAGCTGCGCGAGGAGCTGGGGCGGATGTTCGGCATGCGCGCAGTGATGCTCTTTCTGTCCCAGTTTGGCATCAAGTCCTCCACCGCTGTTGCCATCTGGAAGCGCTGGGGTACCATGGCACAGAAGATCATCGAGGAAAATCCCTACCTGCTGTGCAGCGAGGAGATCGGGCTTTCCTTCGACGACTGCGAAGCCATCGCCCGCCGCCTGGGGGTCCCGCCGGACAGCTCCTACCGCATCGAGGCGGCGCTGCAGTTCATCCTGCGCCACAACCTCTTAAACGGCCACACCTGCCTGCCGCAGGACAAGCTGCTGCCCACCGCCCAAAAGCTGCTGAGCCAGAGCGAAATCATGGTGGAAAAGGAGCTGGAGGCGCTGCTGCGCCGCCGCCAGCTGGTGCAGGTGCAGGTCAACGGCCGTCCCTACTGCTACCTGCCCGAATACTGGCAGGACGAGCGCTACATCGCCGAGCGGGTGCTCTTCATGCTGTGCTCGGACGAGCCGCTGCAGATAAAATCCTCCCCCGAGCAGCTGCTGGCCGAGCTGGAGCAGTCCGGCCAGATCCGCTACGCCGGCCTGCAGAAGGAAGCCATCCTGCAGGCGCTGCAGCACAAAATCTTCATCCTCACCGGCGGCCCCGGCACCGGCAAGACCACCACCATCAACGCCATCATCGACCTGCTGGAGCAGTCCGGCTGCAAGGTGGCGCTGTGCGCCCCCACCGGCCGCGCGGCCAAGCGGATGTCCGAGGTGACCGGCCGGGAGGCCAAGACCATCCACCGCCTGCTGGAAACCGACTTTGCCAACCCCACCTCGCTGCAGTTTAAGCGCAACGAGAAAAATCCGCTCAGCGCCGGGGCGGTCATCGTGGACGAGACCTCAATGGTCGACATCCCGCTGATGCGCTCGCTGATCTGCGCCTTAAAGATGAACTGCCGGCTGATTCTGGTCGGCGACAGCGACCAGCTTCCCTCGGTGGGGCCGGGCAACGTGCTGCGGGACTTCATCGAGTCGGACAAGGTGCCGCAGGTGCGCCTGACCGAAATCTTCCGCCAGGCCCAGCAGAGCCTGATTGTCACCAACGCCCACGCCATCGTGCAGGGGCGGATGCCTCAGCTGCACCGCCACGACAACGACTTTTTCTTCCTCAAGCGGGAGAGCCCCGAGCAGATTAAGGCCACCACCCTGGACCTGGTAGCCAAGCGACTGCCCAAAAGCTACAACTACTCCCCCATGACCGACATCCAGGTCATCGTGCCCACCCGCGTCGGCGCGGTGGGAGCCAACACCTTAAACCAGAGCCTGCAGGAGGTGCTCAATCCCCCCTCCCCCCAAAAGGACGAGTTTGAAAACAATGGCCGCAGGTTCCGCGTGGGGGACAAGGTGATGCAGATCAAAAACAACTACGACATCCTCTGGCAGCGGGACAACGGCGAGGAGGGCCTGGGGGTCTACAACGGAGACATCGGCTTTATCGAGTCGATCGACCGCCCCGCCAAGACGCTGCGCATCCGCTTTGACGACCGGGTGGCGGAGTATCTGTTCGAGATGGCCCCCGAACTGGAGCTTGCCTACGCCATCACGGTGCACAAGAGCCAGGGCAGCGAGTTTGAGGCGGTGGTGATGCCCCTCTCCGGCTACAAGAGCAAGATGCACTACCGCAACCTGCTCTACACCGCCGTCACCCGCGCCAAAAGCCGGCTGATTATCCTCGGGCAGGAGAACACCATCGCGGCCATGATCGAAAACGACCGCAAAACGGTGCGCTACACCAACCTCAAGGAGCTGCTGCTGGGCGAGGCCGAGGAAGCATAAAAAGCGCAAAAGGGGTTGCCAAGAAAGGCTTTTTTCCTTTATAATAAGATTGCAAAAATTTGTCGATTTGTCCAAATGAAAATAGCGCAATGGGACCCCGTTCCCCATGAAGAAAAGGAAAGCGGGCAACCGTTATAACAGATAGATACAGATAGAACAGAAAAGGATGGTGCTGTGTGGACGTAGGAATTGATTTGGGAACCGCAACAGTCATTGTGTATATCGGCGGCCAGGGGGTCGTGCTCAGCGAGCCCTCGGTCATCGCCGTCAACTTAAAGACCGACTCGGTCATCAGCGTCGGCCAGGAGGCCTATGATATGGTGGGGAAAACCCCCTCCCACATCCAGGCTATCCGCCCCCTGTCCAAGGGCGTGGTCTGCGACTACAAGATGACCGAGGAGATGGTCAAATTTTTCATCAAAAAGGTCTGCCGGGACAGCCTGGTCAAGCCCCGCATCGCTTTGTGCGTGCCGTCGGGCATCACCAATGTCGAGTCCAACGCCGTCATCGACGTCGCCATCGCCTCGGGCGCGCGCAAGGTCTACCTCATCGAGGAGCCGGTCGCCGCGGCCATCGGCGCCAACATCGACATCGAAAAGCCAAACGGCAACATGATCGTCGACATCGGCGGCGGCACCACCGACATCGCCGTGCTCTCCTTAAACGGCATCGTCAACAAAAAATCGATCAAGGTCGCCGGCGACGCCATCAACGACTCGATCATCAAATACATCCGCTCCAGCCACGGCGTCTTAATCGGCGAGCGGATGGCCGACCAGATCAAGCGCACCGTCGCCAGCGTCTGCTGGGAGGACGGCGAGGACATCTCCGCCCCGGTCAAGGGCCGCAACCTCACCACCGGCCTGCCCTGCAGCCTGGAAATCAGCCGCTCGATGCTGTACGACTGCGTGATGAAGGAGGTCGACCAGATCGTCACCGCCGTCAAGGAGGTCATCGAAAAGACCCCGCCGGAGCTGGTGGGCGACATCTACACCAACGGCATCACCCTCACCGGCGGCGGCAGCCTGCTGCACGGCATGGACCGCCTGCTCGAAAAGCAGACCAAGATCCACACCGCACTGGCCGAGGACCCGGTCAACTGCGTCGCCATCGGCACCGGCAAGTCCTTCCAGTATCTGGACAAGCTGGTGGACGGCTTTGTCATCCCGTCGATGCAGAGGTTTTAAGCGATGCCAAAACCGGATTTTGCGTTTACCATGGAGCAGCTGGCGGAGGGCCTTTCGGTCTGCGTGACCAAGGAGCACCGCTTTGGCACCGACGCCTTTCTGCTCTCCGACTTTGCAAATGTGCGCCGCCGCGACACCGCCTGCGACCTTGGCACCGGCTGCGGCATCATCCCGCTGTTATGGTTTCGCGACCGCAGCGAGGCCCCACAGGTGGCCTACGGGGTGGACATCCAGCCGCTTGCCATCCGGCAGCTCTGCTACACCGTCGAGCAGGCGCAGCTGCAGGAGCGGGTGCTGCCGGTCGAATGCAACCTTGTCGACCTCGAACAGCTCAAAGAGAAGCTGCCGTTTGGCAGCTTCTCTCTTGTCACCTGCAACCCGCCCTACAAAAAGGCCGAGCACGGCATTTTAAGCGAGTCGGCCAGCGACATCATCGCCCGGCACGAGACGATGTGCTCGATCGACGACGTCTGTGCCGCCGCCGCCAAGCTGCTGCAGACCGGCGGCAGGCTGTGCGTCTGCCAGCGGCCGGAGCGGCTGCTGGACGTGCTGGAAAGCATGCGCGCCCACAAGATTGAACCTAAGCGGGTGCGCTTTGTGCAGAAACGCGGCGACACCGCCCCCTGGCTTTTTCTGGCGGAGGGGCACAAGGGCGGCAGGCGCTTTTTAAAGGTGGAGCCGCCGCTGCTGATTCAGGACGAGAAGGGCGGCTTTTCCCCCGAGCTGCAGCGCATCTACCGGCTGACGCCCAACCTATCAAAACAGAAATGAGGACCAACATGGCTGGATCTTTATATGTGGTCGGCACGCCGATCGGCAACCTGGAGGACATGAGCGTGCGCGCGGTGCGCACATTGCAGGAGGCGAACTTCATCGCCGCCGAGGATACCCGGGTAACCTTAAAGCTGCTCAACCACTTTGCAATCAAAAAACCGATGCTCAGCTACCACGAGCACAACGCCCGGCAGAAGGGCGGCGAAATTCTGACCCGCATCCTCAACGGGGAAAACTGCGCCATCGTCACCGACGCGGGCATGCCCTGCATCTCCGACCCGGGCGAGGACCTGGTGCGGCTGTGCGCCGAAAACGGGGTGGACATCAAGGTCATCCCCGGCCCCAGCGCCGCCATCTCCGCGCTGGCCGTCTCGGGGCTGGACACCTCCCGCTTTGTCTTTGAGGGCTTTTTAAACCCGCAGAAAAACGCGCGGCTGGAGCGGCTGGAACAGCTCAAAAACGAGCAGCGCACCCTCATCTTCTACGAGGCGCCGCACAAGCTGACCGACACGCTGGAGGCGATGCTGCAGGTGCTGGGCGACCGCAAAATCTCGCTGGCGCGGGAGCTGACCAAAATCTATGAGGAGGTCGTGCGCACCACCCTCTCCCGGGCGCTGGAACTTTACCGGGAAAAAGCGCCGCGCGGCGAATTCGTGCTGGTGGTGGAGGGCGCATCCCAGCAGCAGGAGCAGCTCTCCTTCGAGCAGGCGCTGGAGCTGGTGCGCGCTTTGGTGGACAAGGGCGAACCGCTCTCCAAGGCAGCCAAGGACGTGGCGCACCAGACCGGCTTTAAAAAAGGCGAGCTGTACAGCCGCTTTCTTGGCCAGTAGCGTTCATCTTGTCAAAAGGAGTGTGAAGCTGTGCTGCAGCTGAAAACCGTGACCCCACGGTTTGCGGATTTTGATAAGCTCTCCGCCCTCTACCACAGCGCCTTCCCGGAAAACGAGCGGCGGCCGCTGGAGGAGATGTTTTCCTTTCTGTCCGGCGGCGGGGAGTTCCTCGCCCTGTATGACGGGGAAACCTTCTGCGGGTTTGTCTGCCTGCTCTCCTGGCAGGACATCACCCACATTCTCTATCTTGCCATCGACAGCCGGCTGCGCGGCAGGGGCTACGGCACCGGGATGCTCTCCGCCATCCGGCAGCGCTACCCGCACAGCCGCCTGATCGCCGACATCGAGCTGGAGACCGCCGGCGCCCCCAACAACACCGAGCGCCGGCAGCGCAAGCACTTTTACCAGAAAAGCGGCTACCGCTCCTCCGAGGTCCAATACCGCTGGCGGGAGGAAAGCTACGAGATCATCGTCAGCGGCGGGGACTTTGACAAGGCGGATTTCCGCAGCTTCTGGAACGCCTTCGGGGTCAGCAAGGGCGTGTTTTCCAAAGCACAATGAAACCTGCAAAGATAAAAAAGAGATGGAAGCGAATCCACACTGCTTCCATCTCTTTTTATTTGTCATTTACAAAGAGTGTTTCTTAGAACCGTTCAAAAAAGATCGGGCAGACCGCGTCGGTGGACAGGCGCATCCAGAGGTTGCCGTCCTCGGTGAACTGCGCGCGGTAGGTGCGGGTGTCCAGCACCTCAAAGCCGACAAACTTGTCGCCGCCGATGTAGTCGAACTCCTGATCCATCAGGCCGTAGTGCTGGCGCAGATGGCCGTCCTGGTAGACAAACTCCATCACGCCGTAGCCGGGATTGTAGTAGCGGCCGACATACTTCTGCGCCTGCTCCTCGCTCAGCGGCTGGGTCTTTTTCTCCTCCTCGGTGTAGTTGGGGCCGAGGTTGACCCGCTTGTTAAAGATGTCGATCAGGAAGGAGTAGTCGTCCTGCACATCGCCGATCAGCAGGTCGCACAGCAGGTACTTCAGGCAGTTTAAGGCCGGGGTATCCACCGTGTTGACCGACAGGGCGTAGGCGGCATTTTCCTCCGGGAAGAAGCCGACCATCGAGTTAAAGCCGTTGGTCGAACCGGAGTGGGAAGCCATCAGGTGGCCCTTATAGGCCGAGGTGATCCAGGCCAGCGCGTAGGACTGCTGCAGCTCCTGCGGATGGGAGGCGCGGCCCGGGATGACAACGTTCGGCTTAATCAGCTCGGCAAAGCCTTCCGGGCTGATGATCCGCTTGCCGTCCAGCTCGCCGCCGTTGGCCAGCATCAGGATCCACCGTTCCAGGCTGTCAAGGTTGGTGTACAGGCCGCCGCAGGGGTTGCTGGCCTTGCCGACCACCTCCGGCACGCGGTAGATCTTGCCATCCTTCTGCCCGTAAGGCATGGCGGCGTTTTTGTCCTCGATGGTGTCGATGCCGCGGAAGTACATATCCATCCCCAGCGGCTCGCCGATGCGCTCCTTGAGCAGCTCCTCCCAGGTCTTGCCGGTCAGCCGCTCGCACAGGTAGCCGAGGGCGACATACATCTGGTTCTGGTAGCTGTACTTCTCCCGGAAGCCGAACGCCGGCGGGAAATAGGCGATGCGGCGCACCAGATCCGCGCGGTCCTCCCGCACAAAGGTGCGCATCACGTCGTGGCGGCACAGGCCGGTGCGGTGGCAGCCCATGTCGCGCGGGGTAACGTGCTCCTCGGCGTACTTGTCCACCATCTGAAAATCGGGCATCAGCTGTTTGACCGGGGTGTCCCAGGTCATCTTGCCCTCGTCGCAGAGCTGTCCGGCCACCATGGTGGTGAAGGCCTTGGAGCAGGAAGCGATCTGGAACAGGGTCTTACTGTCCACCGGCTTGTTCTGCTCGGCGTCAGCCATGCCAAAGCACTCCTTGAGCACAACCTTTCCGTCCTTGACCGCAACCAGGATGCCGCCCGCAAGGCCGTACTGTTTCCGGATTTGTTCGATTGTTTTCTGTAAAATTTCCACAGAGGTTCCCTCCTGTTTTTTTCTTCCATTATAGCCTTTATGGATAGAAAAGTAAAGTGGAAACTCCATTTTTTTAGCAATTATTCCGCGCCCGGCCAGTCCGGCTGGTCGATGGTGCAGGAAATACGATAGCCGTCCCCGTTGGGCGCAACCTGAATCTCAATCTTCCCGCCGCTGTAGCTGCCGGTAAAGCTCCAGCTGTCCTCACCGGAACCTTCCTCGCCGGTGGCGCCCAGGGCCGCAAGCTGTCCCCGGTAAAAGTCGGCGATATCCTCCAGGCTATCGCCCCTCCAGACGCGCTCCTCGCCGGTGGCGGGGTCCGGGCGCTGGGTGGTTCCTGCACTGGTATCCCAAAGAAACCTGCCGTCGCTGTAGGTCCCATCATAGGCCATCGGATACTCCAGCTGGAAGGAGGGATAGTCCTCCCGCTCCATCGAGCGGTACTGGAAACCATCGTCCGCCAGCTCCGCTGTCAGGATACCGTAGCTCATGGGCAGGTCGTGGCTATCCAGCATCACAAACCGCATCTTCAGCTCCTCCCCCTGCTGCTCAGCCGAGAGAATCTGGCAGGTCCATGCGCTGCCAATTCCGGTCAGCTCATAGGCCTCTTCCCCGGCGTCATAGAAGGACGACTCCCGCACCCGCTCCTCCGACACGCCAAAGCGCGGGCAGACCAGCTGTTCCAGCGACTCCTGCGGAACCATCCGGCGGAGCTTATCCTCGTCGGTGTAGATGCCGGCATCTTCCTCCAGCTCCGGCTGCGCGCTGAGCAGATACTGGTAGTAATCGACAAAGCTGTCCGGCCTCATCACCGTCGGATCATCCCAGCTGCCGTAGCCTCCCATGGCGTACAGCGCCGGGGTATGGACGCGGTTGAGCTCCTCAAGGTCCGCCGAAAGGGCAGGCAGCTGCGCCTCATTTTCCGGCATCGGCGTCCCCGAAGTGGACTCCCCCACCGTCACCGGCGGCTCCTCCGGCATCTTCTCCACGTTCTGCTGGGTGCAGCCTGACAACAACAGCAACAGACAAAGCAGCAGCCATCTTTTCTTCATCATGCAAAGCACCTCCTGTTTGCAGCATTGCTTTTTCTATTATTATACATGATTCGCATCCCTCTTGCAAGGGGCTGTCCTCCCTTTATCGAACATTTTTCCACGAAAAAAGGAGCTGCCCTTTCGGACAGCTCCTTGTAGAACAAAAGCTATTTGACAGCCGCCAGCAACGCGTCGACCTTGTCGGTCTTTTCCCAGTTGACGCCCAGATCCTCGCGGCCCATGTGGCCGTAGGCAGCGAGCTTGCGGTAGATCGGACGGCGCAGATCCAGAGAACGGATGATTGCGGTCGGACGCAGGTCAAAGACCTTCTCCACCGCCTGCTCCAAGACCTCGTCGGCAACCTTGCCGGTGCCGAAGGTGTTGACGTTGATCGAAACCGGCTTCGCCACGCCGATGGCGTAGGCCAGCTGGACCTCACACTTTCTGGCCAGCTTGGCAGCGACGATGTTCTTTGCCACATAGCGCGCCGCATAGGCTGCCGAGCGGTCAACCTTGGTCGGGTCCTTGCCGGAGAAGGCGCCGCCGCCGTGGCGTCCCATGCCGCCGTAGGTGTCGACGATGATCTTTCTGCCGGTCAGGCCGCTGTCGCCCTGCGGGCCGCCGATGACAAAGCGGCCGGTGGGATTGATGAAGATTTTCGTTTCGGGGCGCATCAGTTCCTTTGGAACGATGGCGTCGATGACCTCGCGCTTGATGTCGGCGCGCAGCTGCTCCATCGGCACATCCGGGGAGTGCTGGTTGGAGACAACGATGGTTTCCACCGCGATCGGCCGGTCGTCCTCATACTCGATGGTGACCTGGGTCTTGCCGTCCGGACGCAGGTAAGGAAGGGTGCCGTCCTTGCGCACCTGGGCCAGGCGCTTTGCCAGCTTGTGCGCCAGCGAGATCGGCATCGGCATCAACTCCGGGGTGTCGTCGCAGGCAAAGCCGAACATCATGCCCTGGTCGCCCGCACCGTTGTCCTCCTCGGTGATGCCGGCTTCCTTGGCTTCCAGCGCGCGGTCAACACCCAGCGCGATGTCGCCGGACTGCTCGTCGATCGAGGTGATGATGCCGCAGGTGTCGCAGTCAAAGCCAAATTTTGCGCGGTCGTAGCCGATGTCGCGGATGACCTCGCGCGCGATTTTGGGGATATCGACATAGCACTTGGTGCTGATCTCACCCATCACCAGCACCATGCCGGTGGTGACAGCGGTCTCACAGGCTACGCGGCCGTCCGGGTCCTGCTCGAGGATTGCGTCGAGCACTGCGTCGGAGATCTGGTCGCAGATCTTGTCGGGATGTCCTTCGGTGACCGATTCGGAGGTAAACAGATATTTTGCCATTTCCTTTTTCGTTCCTTTCTCTTTTGCAATGTGGATATGGTGGTCAACCAAACAGCGCGCAGCTTGTTCGAGATTGTTCCTTTTTTAAAGCTGGAATAAAAAAAGGACCCGACCGCGAGATCGAGTCCTGCTTTCCTCATCTCTCGGCTTTGCCGCAGGATTTGGCACCTTACAAAGCGCTTCGCTTTTTGCAGGTTGCCGGACTTCACAGGGCCTGTCCCCTCTGTCACTCTTGATAAGGCTGTTCAGTTTGGAGAGCGGCAGAACATTTCTCACCGCTCATGTAGCAATTATGATACCGCTTCCCGCCGCGGATGTCAACCATGTTGGAAAATATTTGTCGAATTTGACAAATTGTCTTTCCTCTCCAGCTTTGGTTTCATCGGTTTTGGCGGGAGTTTCGGAGGAAAATCACTCCTCCACCCGGTACATCTGGGAGGCGCTCTCCTTGGTGGCGTACTCGCTGACCGAGAGCACCTTGACCTTCAGGGGCTTGTTGCCCATCTGGATCTCGATGAGATCCCCCTCCTTGACCGCATAGGAGGCGCGCGCCACCTTGCCGTTGACCAGGATGCGGCCGCCGTCGCAGGCCTCGTTGGCCACGGTGCGGCGCTTGATGAGGCGGGTGATCTTTAAATATTTATCCAAGCGCATAAAATACTCTCCTTCATTTTGTTTCGATAAAAGAGCAGCCCCGGAATTCCCCGGAGCTGCTGCATCGATGAAAGCCTTGCTTTTCCTTACTTAGAGACAACTTCCTTGAGCGCCTTGCCTGCTTTGAAGACAGGCAGCTTGGAAGCCGGGATCTCGATCTTCTCCTTGGTGCGCGGATTGATGCCCTCTCTGGCGGCGCGCTCCTTTACCTCAAAGGTGCCAAAGCCGACCAGCGCTACCTTTTCGCCGGCAGCCAGAGTCTCGGAGATGGCGTCCAGCACCGCTACAACAGCTTTCTCGCTGTCCTTTTTGGAAAGTTCGGTTTTCTGTGCAACAGCATTGATCAGTTCTGCTTTCGTCATATTGATTATCCTCCATTTAAGTGATCTTTTCTTTTTTCATCCGCCTGCAAAGAGGACGGTTGTTTTAACATTCTTCCTTGGCCCGCTTCCACAGCTCCTCCAGCTCCTGGATCGACGCTTCCTTTAAATCCAGTCCGCGCTGGGCAGCCAGCTGCTCGGTTTTCTGCACGCGGGCAATAAATTTCTGGGTGGAGGCGTTCAGGCTCTCCTCCGCATCCACCTGCAGAAAGCGCGCGACGTTCACCGCAGAAAACAGCACGTCCCCCAGCTCCTCAAAGCAGCTCTGGGGATCTTCCTCCTCCACTGCCTCCTGCAGCTCGTCCAGTTCGCTGTTCAGGTCGTCCATCGCCCAATAAACATCCGGATAGCTAAAGCCCAGCTTGTTGGCGCGCTTTTGCACCTTCTGGGCGCGCATCAGCGCCGGGAAGGTCTTGGGGACACTGGTCAGCGTCTCGGTTCCGGTGGTCTGGCCCTTGGTCTGCTGCTTGATCTTTTCCCAATTGTCCAGAACCTCGCCGGTGCTGCTGACCTGCACATCCGCAAAGACGTGTGGGTGGCGGACAATCAGCTTGCGGCAGATGCCGTCGCAGACATCCTCAAAGTTAAAGCTGCCCTGCTCCTCCTCGATGCGGGCATGGTGCACCACCTGCAGCAGCACATCGCCCAGCTCCTCCTTGAGCAGGTCCCGATCGTTCAGATCGATCGCCTCGCACACCTCATACGCTTCCTCCAGCATATCCCTGCGCATCGACTCGTGCGTTTGTTCCCTGTCCCAAGGGCATCCTCCTTCTCCCCGCAGAATCTGCATAATCTGCAGGAGGTCGTCGATGCCGTACTTTTCCTTTTTTTGATAAGACACGCTCACAATATCACACTCCCATGCTTTGGATACCGCCTGTGGCCTTCGGTTTATCATGCGACTTTATATATATTACCCTAAAAGCGAGTACTTTTCAAGTGTCTTTGCTATTTTTTCCCCCTTTGGCAGCATCTCAATGTCCTCTTTTTTGAAGGCTTTGAGCAAAAACAGGGCGATCAGGTAGACCAGCGCCCCCACCGCTACCGAGACCAGCACCGCAAAGCGCGAAGCGATGACGGTGGAAATCAGGTTCTGGCTCAGCCGCGCAAAGGCCGCGCAGAGCAGCCCCGCCAGCAAAGGCTTTACAAAGACCGATACGACGCCCAGCTCCCCCACGCTCTGCCGCAGCGCAATCAGGCTGAGCACCGTGACCAGCAGATAGCAGGCCAGGGTCGACCAGGGTGCGGCCTGGATGTTGATCTGCGGGATGCCGACCAGGATATAGTTCATCGCCAGCTTGACAAGGCTGCCGATCAAAATCAGCTTGACCGGCAGGCTCACCCGCCCCACCGCCTGCAGGAGGCTGTTGATGGCGGCGGTCAGGGCGATGAAGATCGAGGCGATGGCCAGCACCTGCAAGAGCGGCGCGCCGATGGCGACCTCGCTGTTGTAGCCGAAGAACAGCTCGCAGACCTCCTGCGCCAGCGCGCTGATGCCCAGTCCCGCCGGGATGCAGACGATGGTGGTGATGCGCAGCACCATCTGGACGCTGCGCTGGGTGCGCAGGCGGTTGCCCTGCGCAAAGCTCTCGGCCACCACCGGCAGCGCACTCACCGCCAGACCCGCCGTCAGCGCCGGGACCAGGTTGGCAATCACCACCGCCTTGCCGCTGTAGGCCCCGTAGAGGTAGTTGTGGACGCTGTTGTTGATGATCTCCGCCTCGGGGATGTTCGCTCCATAGCAGTCGAGCAGGGCCTGTGGGGCGGTCTGCATCACCTCTGCCAGGCGACCGGTGACGGTCATCAGGTCGATGATGCCGGAAAAATTGACCGCCAGCGATCCCAGGCAGACCGGCACCGCGATGACGATGATGGTTTTAAACAGCACGCCCGCGCGCTGCGGCTGGGGCGACTGCCTGACCAGCTCGTCGGGGACGCCGTCGCCCTTTTTGCGCCAGCGAATCATCAGGTAGAGCAGCCCCGCCGCGGTGGACAGGCTGACGCCCAGCACCGCCGCGCCGCTGGCCAGCTGCGCAATCACCGCCTGGGCCTGCGCCTGGCCGGCATAGCTCTGCCCCAGCACCGTGCCGTAGGTCTCATATTCCCGCTGGGTCAGATACAGCACCGCGCCGCTCAAGCCCAGCCCAAAAATCATCTTGGTCACCGCCTCGATGATCTGGGAGATGGAGGTCGGGTACATGTTCTGCATCCCCTGATAGTAGCCGCGGTAGGCCGACATCAAACAGCAGGTCAGTACCGCGGGGGCAAGGCAGATGATGGAAAGCCTGGCGCCGGGATTTGGAATCATCGCCGCAAAGGTTCCCGCACCCAGAATCATCACCACCATGCACAAAAAGCCGGTGAGCAAAAAGAACAGGCGCGAGATGCGGAAGATTTTCCGGCTGTCCCGGTACCGCCCCAGGACGCTGTTTTCCGAAACCAGCTTGGAGATCGCCACCGGAAATCCGGCGGTGGCGATGGTGGAAATGAGGTTAAAGATCTCGTAGGCATTGGTAAAATAGGAGTATCCTGTCCCGCCCAGCATGTTGCTGATCGGGATTTTAAAGAGCATGCTGACCACCTTGACGGTCACCGTGCCGATCATCAGGATCATCGCTCCCTGCACAAAGCCCTGCTTTTGATCTGTCTTTCTCAACTGTCCACCCACTTTCTCAAAACGCACTTGGCCTATTGTTATACCGTACCACATCGCGGCGCTTTGTTCAATTACTTTGCAAAAATCTTTTCTAAAAATTCACAGCCTGCCAGCGGCAAGCTGTCTGATACCTCTAGTATATGAGCGCCGCAAAAGTGCCATTCATCCCGGCGCAAAAAGGGGCCGCGGCGCCCTGCTCCTCAGCGGGCGCGCCGCGGTCCTTTTTAACTGATCTTTTATTGATGGCGGATGTGCTCCATTCCCTGCGCCAGGATGGTGGCGACATGGTCGTCATCCAGTGAGTAGAACACCGACTTGCCCTCCCGGCGGTTTTTGACCAGGCGGCTGGTGCGCAGCAGCCGCAGCTGATGGGAGACCGCCGACTGGGAAATGCCCAGCAGGTCGCTCAAATCGCAGACGCACATCTCCTGCCCCAGCAGCGCCGCCAGCAGCTTGAGCCGGGTCGGGTCGCCGAACACCTTGAACAGCTCCGCTGCGGCCTCCATCTCCTGCTGGGACGGCATGCGGTTTTTTAAGTATTCCAGCTGATGGTGGTGGGTCACCTGGCAGCGGTCGAGGTCCTGTTCCCCATTGATTTTTGACATCGTGTCCTTTCCTTTCCGCAGCAAGCTGCTCGGTCCGGCTCAACATATGAGCGGTTGTTCATACATGGTTTCCCCTTTATGATACCTTATTTTCAGCCAAAAAGCAAGTTTTCTTTTTGGGATAGAAGGCGCTGCGCTCATTCTTCCCGCTCCACCACCGAGGCCCCGGTGTAGTAGTGCTCGAGGATAGCGCGATAGTCGCTTCCCTGCCGCGCCAGATAGTCCGCCCCGTACTGGCTCAGCCCTACCCCGTGTCCGTAACCGAGGGTGGTGAAGGTAAAGGTCCCGTCCTGCAACGCAAAGTCAAAGTCGCTGGAGCGCAGCCCCAGCAGCTCCCGCAGCTCGATGCCGCTGATGCTCCGGTCCCCCACCCGCACCAGCGTCACATAGCCGGAGCCGGAACGCTCCAGCACGCTCAGCCACTGGGAGGGATCGTCCGAAAGCGCGGGGGCAGGCTCAGCGGCCTGCAGGAGCGGCTGAAGCTCCTCTGCTGTGAAGGAGACGCTCTCCTCATAGCCCGGCGCGTGGATGTCCCCAGCGCTGTCCACCGGCACAAGGTAGGAGAGCGGATTGCCCCAGACATTCTCCGCCGATTCGGTGCGGCCGGAGCTGATGGCGTGGTAGGCCGCCACAATCGGCTCGCCCGCCTTATCCACCACAATCTCCTGCCAGACCGCCTGGGCTGCATTTTTGACCCGGCCCCAGTACTGGTCAAAGTAGTCGCCAAAGCGCTCTCTGGCCTGTTCCTCGGTGACGTAGCCCTGCCAGTTGAGCGGGTCGGCGGAAAAGTCGTAGGGCTGACCGCTCTCCCGCGCCTGCCGCTGGCAGTACAGCGCCCAGGTGTGCGCACTGACCGCCTGGGCTTTGAGCGCCTCGGTGTGGAAGGTGGCGGGCATCTCGGAGCACAGCGCCCCCACCACATACTCCTCTACCGGGACCTCCTCGATTTCACCGGTAGTGCTGTTGAGGATCAAAAACGGCTCCCAATCCACCGCCTTCTCCGCCTGCTCTTCTTCCTGCTGTTCCTCCTGTTTTGCCTGCTGCTGCGGCTCCTGCGTTTGCAGCGGCTGCATCTGCTGCTCCTGTTCCATCCGGGTCGGCTGGAACGGTTTGTTGCTAAACAAAAGCGGCAGCACCACCAGGCACACCGCCAGCAGCACAGCCATCAGCGCCATCATTCTCATCTGCATACCCCTTCCTGTCCGGTTCTGCAGACAGTATATGTTTGTCCGCATGAGGGATATGACTTTTTTATATGGGGACGCTGCCGAGGGTCCCTGCCCCGAACCCTGCGAGGGGCTAGCGCCCCTCTGCACTCCCCTTTGAGCGGGCGCTCCGCCCCATACCCCGGGTGGTTTTATGCGGGGCCGGTGGCCCCTACCTCCCCTGATATGCAGGCGCTCCGCCCTGCACCCGGGTGACTTTCTTGTGAGAAGAAAGTCACCAAAGACTCACCAGGAACCTCCTGGTTCCTGGACCTCCGGCGAAGGGGGCCTCGCCCCCTTTGATCCCCCGGTCCTGTGCCCTAGCGGTATTGGTTGCAATAGCTTAAACCCTCAAGCATCCTCGGGGTCATCCCTGCCGCGCCACGGATTGAAAACACAGAGTGCTTCCTTGATGAAACCAAAGGAAAAAACAAGACCGATTTGCCCACCAACTCAAAGTGGCAAATCGGTCTTTTGTTGTGGCTAAAAGCCCTATCGAGGGGGTTGCGGCTTGCCGCAGGGGGAGCGGGACTGAAAAGTGTTTCACTTTTCAGTCGGTCCCCCTCAGGGGATTCCAAAGGGCGCAGCCCTTGGCGCGCCTTTGGTGACTTTCCCCGCGACGGGAAAGTCACCCGGGTGCCGAGCATGGCAAAGCCATGCTCTCGCGGAGCGCCTGCAGGTGGGTGCAGGGACTACCGTCCCGCATAAATCATCCCCCGGGGCGCGGGGCGGAGCGCCCGCATGGTGGGTGCAGGGACTGCCGTCCCGCAAAAGCCCCTCGCATAGCGGGTAGCTAGGGGCCGAAGGCCCCTGGCAAAAATCCCCCATCCCCCGGGGCTATACAAATCCGGTAAAACATGTTAAAATG
>ERZ1643246.1653-NODE-1653-length-23605-cov-23.348068_pt1 | contig 23605 bp, 22 predicted proteins | sample MGYA00579265_ERZ1643246 | MGnify/ENA primary metagenome ERZ1643246 (study PRJEB29033, sample SAMEA4952261) | chicken gut metagenome | biome: Broiler Chicken; feature: Gastrointestinal Tract; material: Caecum | place: Ireland | collected 2018 | study: Broiler...
GAGCAGCCGGCTCATAACCGGCCGGTCCACGGTTCGAGCCCGTGAAGGCCCACCATTTAGGGGTATAGCTCAGCTGGTAGAGCATCGGTCTCCAAAACCGAGTGCCGAGGGTTCGAATCCTTCTGCCCCTGCCAGACGATTCCAGTTGTCAGACTGTTTGAGATAGTAGAAATGGCGCGGTAGTTCAGTTGGTTAGAACGCCGGCCTGTCACGCCGGAGGTCGAGGGTTCAAGTCCCTTCCGCGTCGCCATTATGCTGCTGTAGCTCAGTCGGTAGAGCGCATCCTTGGTAAGGATGAGGTCTCCGGTTCAAATCCGGATAGCAGCTCCAGAAAACGCTTGAAATCTTCGGATTTCAGGCGTTTTTTGTTTTAAATTGTTGCTTGAGAAAAATGCACGCTCACTATATGCTAATTTTCGAGCTAATGCAATTTCTTTTTGCCTCAAACCGCCGTTTCTGCATCACGGAGCAGTAACTGCAAGAGCTGCTGCGCAAATGCGGGATCGGACTTAACCCGGTTTAGCAAGACGGCGCTGCTGATCGAAGTTGGTGCAGCTGCGGTTGCCTGCCCTGAGTAGAGATCCGCTTCCACAAGCTGAGAAAGGTTTCTCTTTTCGGAGTCCAAGGCCTCATTGTAGTTGCTCATAAGAACTTCCGGGGACTGTCCACTGCTCTCCGCTACCAACTGGTAGTTATTTTGGGTAATTCGTACTTTGTGCATTTGGCCTGACTTCCTGAGCCCTTGAAAATCAATTTGGTCTTCTATGTGATGGGCTGTCTGCCACTTGCGAAATGATTTGCAGAGGTTATTTGGATCAATGGGGCGGCCATCAGGCTGGCAAATCAGCAGGCCATAGTCGTGGTAATCCCGGCCCAACAGTTCCTTGTTTTCTTTGATCTCACGCAGGCGACAAAGCACTTCTTTCAGGAGCGGTGTGGTTAAGTATTGCTTGCGAAAACTCTCATCGGTCTTGGGCGCTTTCAAAATCATACAGGAAGATGACATGGAGGTTTGCTTCGGAAAGATCTGAATGATACGTTCCTTGGGGAGTTCCTTCAGGGACTTGTCCGAAACACGTTCGACGATCTGGGTGATCCATAAACTCTGATCATTGGGGTCAACCGAGTTGGCGTCGATGCCCACGACTTCACCAGCCCGCAGGGAGCAGACAAAACCGAGGTGGACTGCCAAATGCAACAGGGGGTCATCGACCATCTGATCCAAAACCTCCATAATGGCAGACGCAGCCCATGACTTCCGCTTCTTGTACTTCTCGGATGGAGCAGTTGCATTTGGGATTTCGCTCACATACCCCCAACGCTTTGCCGTGGGGAAACCAACCATCAAAATATTATAGCATTTTTTGATGGTTGGTGAGCTGAGGGTCGGGATTTCATCGGCCTTCTTGCCATAGCTTTTATAGCCGCTGCACGGCTTTTTCCGCAAGTGATCCAGGAAATTGTCGATGGCCTGAGCTGTGATGGTACTCATTACCCAATCGCCGAAGTACGGGAGAATATGGGCTCTCAGATTTGTTTCGTAGCTGTCATAGGTTTTGGGCGAAAAGTTTCGCTTCCTGGCGTAGGCTGGCAAAAATCGCTCCATAAATTCCCGATATGTCCGAGTCAGATTTTCCTCGGGTGCGTCTGCGATGGCGGGCTCACCATCATCTTGCCGGTCACGAGCGATCTTGCTGGCTGCCTTCTCAATGGCGCGGGAGCGTTTATAGTCCAACGCCGCCTGGCGGAGCTCGTCCGTACGTTTCTGGGACTGCAAAAGCTCAATGTAGGCTTTATGCTGTACGGCCTCCAATTCTGTGTCGTAGGACTCCCACTGCTGCTTCGTCTGCCCGGCCGATGTCCGGTATGAATAGATTACGTTGTGGGATGCGCCTCTTACCTTGTATGTTGCCATAGTAGTGTTCCTTTCCATGATGTGCCCAGGAAGCGCCGTCTACCCCATCCAGCCAATTATCAAAGGACTCCTTATGGATACGGAGACAACGCCTGCCGAGACGAATGACTTTAAATTCTTTCGTGCCTTCGCAGAGGTAATACGCCTTGCGAATGCTCACACCAAGGATCTCCGCTACTTGCTCAACGGTGTAGGTTCGCTGTGCAGTAGCACTGCATTGATTGGAATTCATATCATGAGATTCCTCCTTGCAGCCTGGCAACCATTCAGATAGAAATGTACCTCCCTTCGTATAGATTAGCAGGTAAGTACATTATAGCCTGAATCAAATGAGTTGCCAAGCGGAGTATTGTATATTTGCACCTGACTCCGGCTCACTTCCTGCGCTCTGCGTTCAGACCGCGTATTTTCAGGCTGCCGCTGTGCGGCACTTCCGCCGGCGGCGTGCAGAACAGCACACTGTCGCCGGCTCCTGTATGACCTCCAGAACAGGCTGTGGAATTTTCAAGGTACATTAGGCATATCTGCTCCAAGCCTTACACCCTATAAAAAGCCGCATGCGGACTTCATTTTTGCATGAGACACGAAAAGATTTAAATTTCTGCATCTATATAGCACACAAGATACAAGATATAGTAGAATACGCTTGACTATTTGCGTATCTTGTGGTATATTACAAGCCGTAATTGATGATTGTGCGTATCCATACAGGACGACAGGCCGCAGAGCCTGCCCCGCGGGAGAGATCCTGCATTGCACATGTTGTTAAGTTTGTAAGCAGCCGATTGTATTACTGTGCCCATTGGGCCGTGATATGGTCGGCTTTTTTGTTTTTTGAGGGCATGGCCCAAAACAGCGAGGATGACTTTGGCCAGGCGGAGAGCCGCATGGCACCAGTCTATGAGGCGGGTAAGGTCATCCTCGCTTTTTTATTGCCCAAATGCCGAAAGGCTTTGAGGATATTTTAAGAAAGGCGGAATGTACCATGAGGCACGCAAGAAAAAGATCCAGATACCACCACCGGAATCCCAGATATGCAAAGCAGTGGGTCAAGGAGCGTCCGCGCTGGAATGGGCAAAGGATCAAAATGGAGTTCAACGCCGGGCTGCGCGGCAAAGGAGGACAAATCAGATGTCAGCGGGAGAAAACATGAGAGATGAGTATACACCGGTGGAATTTGTGGATACCACAAATCTGCCAGAGGAGGAGTGGCTGGCATGGAGAAGGAAGGGGATCGGCGGCAGCGACGCCGCGGTAATCATGGGGATTTCACCCTTCCGAACGGCGAGGGACATCTACTATGATAAGCTGAATATTGTCCCGCAGTGCAACAGTGAGGAGAACTGGGTTGCATTAAAAATGGGGCATCTCCTGGAAGATCTGGTGGCGGAAATCTTTTCCCGAAAGACCGGGCTGAAGGTGTTCCAAATCAAGCGCATGTTCCAGCATCCATTACACCCATTCATGTTGGCTGACGTAGACTATTTTGTGTCGCTGCCAAGTGGCCGAACGGCGATCCTGGAGATCAAAACCACAAACTACAACGCCAGATCCAACTGGTGGCAGGATGGAAAAGAAATCGTCCCGCCATACTATGAGGCCCAGGGCCGACACTATATGGCTGTAATGAACCTGGACGAGGTGTATTTCTGCTGCCTCTACGGGAATAACGAGGACGAGACGCTCATACGCCACATTGACCGGAACTGCACCTATGAGTCTGAGCTGATCTTTTTGGAGGAGTGCTTTTGGCAAGAGCACGTTCTGGCGCAGATCCCTCCCGCCTACACGGAGGACGGGGAGCTGATACAGCAGAGCTTAAAGCGATTTTCTCCGCCTGCAAACCAACTGGCGGAAGCGGTCATCTTGTCCGACACTGGAAAGCGCAGACTGGAAAAATACCTGACGCTGCAGGAGCGCAAATCCGCCGCAGACAGAGTCTCCGGCACATTGGAGAAAGAGATGAAGCGGCTGCGGGCCTTGATTGCCGAGGAGATGGGAAGCAGCTGCACAGCCTTCTGTGAGACCAGCGGGGGTCAGTACAAGATCTCCTATAACCCGATTCACAGAACGGAGGTAAAAAAGGAGGGCCTTCTGCGTCTGCAAATGCTCTACCCTGAAGCATACCAGCAGTGCGTCTCTGACTCGGAGTATCGCCGCTTCAGCGTCAACAGAAAAGAAAGTGATGTGGCTTGATTGCTTCATCGGACCAGAAAGGAATGGAACATGGATAAACAACATCCTTTGGATGAGACGGAGCAGGACAAGAAGCTGATGAAGTACCGCGGGTATTTTGACCGGGCCATCTACTTTAATCCAGTCAATAAGTACTGCGTTCTGTCTATCCGAACAGACGATCCGGCAATACCGGCAGAGTGCCGATCTTCCTACACCTACCGGGATCATCTGATCCGTTTTACAGTGACAGGGTATGACCTGCCCCGGACGGACGCCATTGAGATCCTCTGGGAAGGAGAATGGCAGAGCAGTAAATATGGAACCCAGCTGCAGATCCTCCAATGGGAGGAGATCGTACCGCAAACAACAGAGGGGATTACGGGCTACTTGGCTTCGGGGCTGCTCAAAGGAATCGGGGAGCGGACGGCAGAGGCCATTGTGACCCGTTTTGGGCTCAGCGCCTTGGATGTTTTGGAGCACAGCCCGGAGCGCCTGCTGGAAATCAGAGGCATCACGAAAGAGCGGCTGGAGGATATTAGTGTCACCGTGGAGAGCAACGAGGGTGAGCAGATGGTTGCGGCCTTTCCGTCTTTCCCCCAGCGTGTCTACTGGCAGCAGATGCTCCGTGTACTGGAACGGGCCGGTTATGCCGCCGGAGAGGACGGTGACGCCATCACCGTGACATGGTGATCGGAGCGGAAAGAAGGTGACAAAAACATGAAGCTAGGTTTGACCTTGGAGCAGCTGGGGCAGGAACTGGTTTGCCAAAGCGAGGTCAAGCAGGACTATCTGGTGAGCTCCGACAAAATGAGGATGGAAACCTACGGCGGCCTGCCGATCCTCCGTGTGCTCGACAGCGCGGGAGGGGACTGCATGGAGCCGCTGGAGCTTAATAGTACCGCCCACAGACAGTTGGGCGGCTACCCGGAAGGCCACCACCTGATTTCTGGTGCGTGTTGCCATACTTTCTCACCTCCGCATAAAAAATTGGTATGCTGCCGCTCCCCGTCCGGAAACGACAACATACCAAAAATTTTTGTGGATAGCCATACCAAAAGGCCAGAGTTAAGAGAAAGTTATCAATTACAGGAATCCCGTTCCGCCCTTATATTGTTTTCTGCGGTGCAAGCTTTGAGGTGTGGAAGTGAGGCGTAGCTGCCGGTCAGCGGAAAGTGGGTGCGGGCTTCTGCCCGCAAACATGCGTTTGGCAGCCGCTTGCGGCAAGCCAAATGCTCTGCTTGCCCCACCCGAGGGTGGGTAAAATCGCCCTCCCCAACCGGTTGCTGGTGACGGCCACAGGTGCCCCTCCGCACGGCAAGGAGATGAGGCAGTTCCATTTTTCTGCTGTTTCTTTTGCCCTGCGTAAATTGGTTAGAGGTGGAAGATGTTCCGCATAGGTGCTCCTCGCGGCGGCGAAACACTGGCTCAAATCCGGCCTGAACCCGTTGAGAGGTAGGGACCCTGGCCCTCTCGCAATCGAGGCACACAGGGGATCACAGACGGTCAGGCGGGGGTATTTTGCCCGTGCCTGACCAACGAAGGGATATCAGCTCCATGTGAGGAACTCCACGAAAAATTCACAATTCCATGCTACACTGGAAAACAGGTGATTGCGAATGAAGAAAATTTTGATTGTAGAGGACGAGCCGGACATCCAGGAGCTGCTGCGAACCTATCTGGAGGACGCCGGCTATGAGACTACCGTGGCCGGAGACGGCGTAGCGGCGTTGTCGCTGTTCCAGAGCCGGCCCTTTGACCTAGTGTTGCTGGACCTGATGCTCCCCAAGATAGATGGTTTTGGCGTTTGCGAGCTGATCCGCCAGCAGTCTCAGGTGCCCATTCTCATGCTCACAGCTCTGGATGGGGAGGAACAGCAGCTCCGGGGGTTCCGACTGGATATCGACGACTATGTGACCAAGCCTTTTTCCATGCCTGTGCTGTTGGAGAAGATTCGGGTGATCCTCCGCCGCCGAGGAAGTACAGAAGAGGATAGCTGCCTTCGGTACAGGGATCTGACCCTGAATTTGGAGACCCGTGAGGCGCTGTTAGACGGCTGTTCTCTGGAACTGACTGCCCGGGAGTTTGAACTGCTCCACACATTCTTAGCTGCGCCAGGGCGGGTATTCACCCGCGAGATGTTGCTGGCCAAACTCTGGGGCTATGATTTCTACGGGGATGAACGTGTGGTTGACAGCCACATCAAGAATCTCCGCCGCAAACTGGGACGGGACTATATTGATACGGTAAGGGGGGTGGGCTATCGTGCTACGAAAGAGGATCACTGAAAGTCTGACTGCCCGGATCTTCGTCATTACTGCCGGCATACTGCTCGCCGCCGGGACCATTACCTTCAGTTTTATCGCCTGGGCCTCTCCCAGCACTTACACCGCCGTAGTAAATGATGACCTTACAGTTCAGGTGGATGCCCTGATGGAGAAACTGGCGGATAGTACTCCAACAGACTGTGGGGAATTGCTGGATGAGTTTGTGCTCTCTTCCGGCGCCAATGCCATGCTGGTGGGGCCGGATGGGCGCCTGGTGGACACGGGAGCAAAGCTGACGGTTCAGGCTGTATATCAGGATGACACCATGATTGTCACTACCTCGGAGCAGGAGAGTGCAGTCAGCTATCACAGCGGGGACACTCTGGATGGCGATACAGTGGCAATTACCACGTCGGAACAGGCCACCATTACCGCAGAGGTGATCTTTGCCGGCCAGAGCGAGAGCTATACCCTCTATGTCACCCCCAGGATCGAGGCAGAGAATCTGGCGGTGCGGGCACTGGTGCAGATGGCCCCCTGGATCTTGCTGGTACTGCTGGCCTTCTCCCTGTTGTGCGCATTCTTCTACTCCCGGTACATCACCCGGCCCATCGTGCGCATGAGCGGCATTGCCGGGAAGATGGCGGAGCTGGGTTTCCACTGGGAATGCGGAGAAAAGCGGCGGGACGAGATCGGCAAATTGGGCCGCAGCTTAGACAAATTGGCCCAGCGGCTGGATAAGGCTCTCACGGATTTGGAAAGTGCCAACCAAGCCCTGCAGGGGGAGGTGGAGCAGGAGCGGGAGTTGGACCGACAGCGGATGGCATTTTTCAATGCCGCCTCCCACGAACTGAAAACCCCGGTGACAATCCTGAAGGGACAGCTCTCCGGTATGTTGGAGGGAGTTGGTGTCTACCAGGATCGGGACAAATATCTGCTGCGCTCTCTTCAGGTAACGGGAAGGATGGAGAATCTGGTGCGGGAGATGCTGGCCATCTCCCGGATGGAGGCAGGGTCTGTGGCTGTCAAGCAGGAGTCAGTGGATCTGCCCGCTTTGGTAGGGCGGCAGCTGACGCTGGATGCCGGATTGATGGAGCAGCGTGAGCAGCGGCTAGTATCCACGCTGACGCCGGGGATTACTGTCACCGGCGACCCATCTCTCCTTGGTAAGGCTGTGGGGAACCTGCTCTCCAACGCAGCCCTCTACTCTCCCGATGGCGCTGAGATCCGTGTGTGGTGTGGGATGCGGGAGTGCAGCCCAGTTCTGACTGTGGAGAACACTGGGGCTCATATCAGCGAGGAGGCCTTGCCCCATCTCTTTGAGGCATTTTACAGGGAAGAAGGCTCCCGAAACCGCGCCACCGGCGGCAGCGGCCTGGGGCTCTATCTGGTGAAGATGATCCTGGATCGCCACGGGGCGGCGTGTACCATTGAGAATACAGCGGACGGGGTGCGGGCCACGGTACGGTTTTCTGGTTGAGGGCACGGTGGATTTTATGGACACGATATGATAAAATAGAATTATCACATTGCGAATGATGAAAAATGATGAAAATGATGAAAAAATTAGGTTTCACTTGTATCTTATGCCTTTCTCTGGTGCTGTTGAACGCTTGCGGCAACGCCACGTTTAATGGCAGCAGCACCGGGAATGACACCCAGTTTATCATGGAATATCGTATCTTAAATACTTCCGATCATAGAGAGATGTCTTTGAAAACGGGAGATGTCATTGATACAACCATCGTGAGCGACGCTGGAAGTGTGGACATTCAGGTAGAAAACAGTGCGGGTGAGTCTATCTATTCAGAAACAGATGTCCCTACTTCTGAGTTTGAAATTGTGATTTCCCAAGACGATACTTACACATTTACTGTTACAGGACACAAGGCCAAAGGGAGCGTAAGTTTTATAAAAAGCTGACTGGGAATAAACCAAACTGAGGGAGACGCCTATGGAAAAGACGATTTTAGTTCACGGCTCCGGCCACAAGGCAGCCAGTTGGAAAGAGACCATCTCTTATCTGCACCACCGAGAGGACATCCTGTGTCCGGAGCTGTCCGCTATTCTGGACGGGCGGGAGGCCAGTTACTCCAATCTCCGCGCCGCCTTTGAGACGTACTGCGCCCAGACTGGCGGCCCGGTTCACCTGTGTGGCCTCTCCCTGGGCGGAATCCTGGTCTTGGACTATGTGCTGGAGCATCCAGAGAATGTCAAGACCCTGGTGCTGATCGGTACGCCCCACAAGGTTCCCAAGGGGACCTTTGCTCTCCAGAATGTGGTGTTCCGACTTCTGCCCAAGTCTACGTTCACGTCTATGGCCTTTGACAAGAAAAACACATTTGCCCTGGGAAACACCATGAAGGATTTGGACTTTAGCGACAGGGTGAGTGAGATCCGCTGCCCCACCCTGATCCTCTGTGGCGAGAAGGACAGCTCCAACCTTAAATCGGCTCACTTCCTGGCCCAGCACATCCCGGGGGCAGAGCTACAGGTGTTGGAACGAACTGGCCATGTGGTGAATGAGGAAAATCCGAAGGTGCTGGCGGAACGATTGACCACTTTTTATTCTGCACATCTATGATTGCCTCGGAAAATAAAATGTCCGCCGTAGAATATCTGTTCTACGGCGGATTTTTGTTGGGAAATTTTTTGACACTCTATTATCCACAAAAACCACACATTTCTTCCACGCTCCCTCCACATTGCCCTGGTATCCTTTCTCCATCCCAAGCAGAAAGGAATCAGATTATATGGAACTCAAGATCCAAAACGTCAGTATGACCTATCCCAGCGGAAAGCAGGCCCTGAAGGGGCTGAACCTGGACCTGAAATCCCCCAGCCTCATCGGCCTGCTGGGCCCCAACGGGGCGGGCAAGTCCACCCTGATGAAACTGCTGGTGGCAGCTCTGATGCCCACTGAGGGGAGCATTCTGGTAGACGGGATGCCGCTGAACAAGGTTGAGGGGAAGCTGAAGGCCAGCCTTGGTTATCTGCCTCAGGACTTTGGCCTTTTCGACGAGCTGACCGTCACCCAGTTTCTGGACTACATGGCCGCCCTCAAGGGTCTGCGCAGCCCGCAGGCGGCCATCCGGGATGTGATCCGGGCGGTGAATCTGGAGGAGAAGGCCAAGGCCAAGATACGCACCCTCTCCGGCGGCCAGCGGCAGCGGGTGGGCATCGCCCAGGCGCTGTTGGGGGACCCGCCCTTCCTGATCTTTGACGAGCCCACGGTGGGCCTGGACCCGGAGGAGCGCATCCACTTTCGGAACCTATTTTCCCGCACCGCCCAGGAGCGGCTGGTGCTGCTCAGCACCCACATCATCGAGGACGTGCAGTCGGTGTGTGACCAGATTGTGGTCATCCACCACGGGCAGATCCGTTTTACCGGCACGCCGGAGCAGCTGATCACGTCTGCCACCGGCCATGTGGGCGTCTTTTGGGAAAAGGATGAGATGCAGGAGCAGGGGCTGCACATCACTGCCCGGGTGAATACCAGTCAGGGCGTCCGGTGCCGGGCGGTGGCGGACAAATTGCCGCCCTATGCCCAGGCAGAGGAGCCCACGCTGGAGGACGCCTACCTCTATCTCATCTCCCGGGAGGCGGTACAATGAAGACGATGCGGCTCTTTCCCCTAGAACTGAGACGGCTGCTTCAGAGCCGCCTGACTTGGCTGATCATGGCGCTGACAGTTCTTTCCCCGGTATTGGGGTTGGTGCTCTACAAGCGCGCCACGTCTACCACCATGCTCTCCATGTATTTGGCCAATCCCGCTATTGCAGGGGGCGTGGCCGGCGCCATCCTCTTCGGCCTGCTGGCCATCTTTGAATTGGACCGGGCCTCCCGCAGCCGGGTGGACATCCTCACCGACGCAGTAGTGTCCCCACTGACCACGGCATTGACGCGCCTGCTGGCACTGCTGACTGCCGCGGTGCTGACTATGGCCGTCACTATGTTGGTCTGGTTCCCCATCAGCGCGGGGCTCATCGGCTCCGTGTTCACCGGCGCCAACTATGTGCTGGCCTATCTGCTGCTCATGGGGCTGGCGCTGCCCCTGGGCATCCTGGCGGCGGCCGCCGCCTACCAGTTCACCCGCCGGGCAGATCTGTCCATTGTGCTGTTTATCGCCTTCTGCGCCCTAAGCCTGACGGTGTGGTCGGCAGAATGGCAGCTGTGCTGGCTCAACCCCTGTGTCTGGGCCCTGTCCGACGACTTCTCCAACTTACGGGTATTCCGGTCGGTGGCCTGGATGCGCCTCACCTGGCTGGCGGCCCTGGCTGGGGTGTGGACAGTCTCCTATCTCTGCATCCGGCAGTACGGAAAGGGTATCTTCGGCTCTCTGGCCCGGAGCGTCCGGCGGGTCTACCGTCCGGTCATCGCCGTGGCTCTGCTGGCCTGCTCCGGCACTGCGTATGCCGCCCAGCCCTTCATTGACCAAAGCAACCCGGACCTGACGGCCATGTCTTTCTATGAGATCCCCTACGCCGAGGGCGTCACCTTTGTCCGCCGCACCGCCCAGGTGTTCCCGGACACTGATGCCGGTACGGTGACAGGCCGGGCCTCCTACCAGTTCCAGAACACCTCCGGCCAGGAGCAGAGCATTTCCTTCGGCATCAACCCGGGATACACGATCTCCAATGTGCAGGCCAACGGCGCGGACGTGCCCTTCACGGTGAGCGACTACCAAGAGTACAATGAGGCCCTGCTGGAAGTCACCATCCCCGCCGAGGAAGAGGTAGAGCTGACCATGGAGTACAGCGGGTTCCCTCAGGAGAGTATGCCTACCATGCAGGGCGGAAAGGAGCTGAGCAGCGAATACCTCTGTCTGGAGAACTCGGCCCTTTCGCCCCGGGTGATGAATCTCATACCTGGAGAGGCCGGCTATCCCGCTGAGATTGAAATCACCCTGCCCGCCTCCATGATCGCCATTCCCTTCAGTTCCAGTGAGGCGGAGGTCATATCAGAGAACGCCGATGGCACCAGAACGTGGCGGTATGAGGCCAACAGCGCCGGCGGTATTCTGTATGCCGGCGACTATATTTGTGAGCAGATTGAGGCCGGGGGCATGACCATCGAATTCTACTACGGCCGCAAGCACCAGGCCGTCATGGAGGAGGTCGGAGCCGTGGACGCGGTGAAGGAAGTGGTGGACTACTGCACCGAGCACTATGGGACTCTATCTTTCGGAACCGGGGAGACCCTGAAGCTCATCCAGAGCCGGGTGGCCGGCGGCGGCTACGCCACCACCGGGGCCAGCCTGCTGGATGAGGCGGACTTTACCGCCGCCAACCTGGGGAACGCCGAAAAAGGCGGCGGCGCCGGTGAGGTCATGATCCACGAGCTGGTCCATCAGTGGTGGGGCCTGGGCAATATGTTTGATACCTCCGATCCCACCAGCCCCTGGTCTGCCGAGGGCCTGACTGTCTACACCACCTACCGCATCGTCAAGGAGCTGTACGGCGAGGACTATGCCCAGGAGCATTATGTGGATCAATGGCAGAAAGCGGTAGATGACTACTACCTGAACTTCTATGTGCGCAATCCCGAATATCTGGAGATGCTGCCGGCGCAGGTGCAGCTTGCCATCTCCAACAGTCTGTCTCAGGTTCGGCAGTACAATGAGATGCCCCTGAAAATTTGGAAAGCGGAGCAGCTGGTGGGCGGCGAGGAAGCTATGGATCAGATCCTCCATGACCTGTTCAACCGGGAGCTGGACCCCATGTATCCCTATCTGACCTACCAGGAATTTTTGGATGCCTGCCAGCTGACGGAGGAGGATTTGAACCTTGGGTAAGATTTTTCGATACGAGTGCCGCAGACTGCTGTGGAACAAGTTTTTTATTGGATTGGCTGTTGTGCTGCTTTTATATGGGGCGTTTGTACTGCATGGCGTGACCATTTTAGGGGTGGCGCACACCGCGCCCTTTTCCCCCTGGAGCTTTGGGGACTACCTCTCCCGGATGATGCCCCTGCTATGGATCGGGATGCTGTTCTTCTTGACCTTCTTTACCTCGCCTAATGCCCGGCGGGCGGCCGTCCTCACGGACGCCGCGCCCATGCCGCCCAAGCAGTACGCTTTGGCCCGGTGCGCCGCGGCCCTGACGGGAGGTGTACTGCTGGGCCTGCTGTGCATGGCGGAGGCAGCGGTGTTCTACGGCCGAATGTTCCACTGGTACAGCTGGGGGAGTCTGCTGCTCCCGGCCTTGGTGACCCTTCTGCCGGCCCTGGTATTTGCCCTGGGGAGCGGCTGGCTGTTGGGGAGGCTGCGGTTCTGGCTGCTGTATGTGTGGATGGCAGTACCTTTCCTGTTGATTGCCTTGCCGCTGCCGGAGGCACTGGGGCTGTGGAACGGCAGTTTCTTCACCGCTTATCCCCTGACCCTGGAGACGCTGGATCCGGCGTTTGCGCTCCCTTTGTCCGCGGTCATGGCCCAGATATTTCTGCTGGTGACTGGGGGAACGATGTTGGCTGTTTGCCACGGCGAGAGATCTGATTGAGAGGCCCCAATGAAAGAGAAAGGACTTTTAATCCCTGTTTGAGTATGGTATATTAAACAAGAAGGAGGAGTGCCGCTATGTCTGAGCATATTTATTCCCAGGACGAAATTTTTGCCGCCGTGCTGCCCCTGCTGAAAAAATACCGTGCGGAAAAAGCGATCCTGTTTGGATCTTATGCCAGACAGGAGGCTGACGCCACTTCCGATATTGACCTGATTATTGTCGGGGGAAAGGATTTTGACCTGACGGATGTCCTGTGCATTGCGGAGGAACTGCACTGTGCGTTAGGGAAACCAGTGGACGTCTATGAACTGCGGGAGATCAATCCCCAATCGGCTTTCTATGATGCGATTTTAGCCGAGGGGGTGCAGATCGCATGAAATACAGTGAACAGCAGAGAATAGAGAAAATTCGAGAAACCACAGAAAAACTTTTGAATTATGTGCAGAGAGAACAAATTACTCCAAAGAAAATCTGCAATGAGGAAACGATCCAGTGGACGGTCACGACGTCGCTGTACAACATCGAGGAACATGTTTACAATCTGTCCGATGAGTTCAAGAAAAATCACGCAGAGATCCCTTGGATCAAGATTGCCGGACTTCGGCACCGGCTGGTGCATCACTATGAGGACACCAATTGGATTGTGATCTGTGCCATCATCTTTGATGTGCTGCCGGAGTTTCTGGAGGAGATTAGGGGGCTCTGACCCACACCGTGACCCACACGGGGAAACGAAGCAACGGAGATAACGGACACAAGAGTGCGGGAAAGGATGGCACTCCGGACTGAAAAGGGCACAATAGGCCTGGAAAGCAGAAAACCTCATCCTCCCAATCAGTTGGTAAGGATGAGGTCTCCGGTTCAAATCCGGATAGCAGCTCCAAAAAGCCTTGAAAACTTCGGTTTTCAGGGCTTTTTTGTTGCGAATTTTGATTTTTGGTGTGGGTCAAAATGTGGGTCAACCTTCTGACCCACACCGTGACCCACACGCGGAAAGGGCCGGAAAGGTCTAAAGAGTGCCGGGCAGGAAGTTTGCGCTTCTTGCCCGGCTTTTTCTCTCTGCATTACATGACCTGCTCCATAAAGCTGCCCATGGTGGCTGCTGCCTCGTCCTGCTTCTGCCGTGTGGCGTGGGTGTAGGTGCGGAGGGTGAATCCGGCGTCTTAGTGGCCCAGCATGGAGAAAACTGTCTTTACATCCACGCCGTTCTGAAGGGCTGTGGTGGCGAAGGTGTGCCGCAGGTCTGGATATGTCAAGCACTGACTAATAGAATTTAAGTATTTTATATCGTAAAATGGTGCGCTCTGTCGAAACCACGCATATCATGTATTTTTCTATTTCATAGAATACGGTTAACCTTGATACATTGCGATAGATGCTTGCTTGATCTTGTCAGCAAGGCTTGTGTTACAGGACAAACTATAATCGCTGGCGAATACCATGAGACCCTGTTTAGAAAGTTCCTTCAAGGTCTCCATGACTATCCACGGGTCGCGGGCCACACGGCCTAACTCCGGCACCAAAATGGCGTCCGCGTGTTTCTTAGCGGCAAGGCTGAGAACATTGTACCAGCCTGGCCGGTCCATCGACACACCCTTCTCGTAGGCACGAACCTCGCCAATAATCTTTAACCCATTCTCTCCGGCATATCGGTGCAGCCGGGTGCTTTGCGCCTGCAACGGCGTATCATCCATTTGATTTTGTGTGGCGATACGGCAATAGCACGCCACCCGGAATTTCTTTTCTGACATAGAAAACCTCCAAAATACTAAATGGCAGCCGGCAACTTCCTTGCGGCCACATAAGGAATCTCGTCCAAATAATTCAATTCCACATGGATCCTTCCATCCGGCCAGATTTTGACGGAACGGAGCAGGTCGGCGGACAGTTCTGCTGTCAACTTGTCCAGATCCGTGAGCCCCTCATACTTTTCAACAAACTTGCTCTCGCCAGTCCACAGCGATTCCAGCCTTTGTTTTGCCGCAGCTTCACCCTCATATGCTTTTTCTCGCCGCTCCAAAAGAGCGGCCTTTTTATCCGCATATTCAGACCGCGACATAGAACCTTCCATGGCGTATGCCTCATATAGAATACGGCTCTCCTCCGTGATTTGCTGCTGGAGCGTCTGGAAACTCCTGATCTCCTGCTGCAGTGTATGGAGCTGCATCTCGCGTTTTTCCCTCTCCACTGCACACAGGCGTTTTTCTTCCACCGCCAACTTGCCGCACACACGGATGGCATCGACCACCACCTCCATAATGTCAGCCTCATAGATCTTCCCTTGGAAGCAATCCATATCCGGGACAGTGCGAGGCGTGGAACATCTGTAGTAGCGGTTGGAGGTGCCGCGCCGCACGATTGCGTACCCGCACACGCCGCAGATGACCTTCTTCCTAAGTGGGTTGTCCCTTTTGACGCGCTTGGCGGCCTGCCTATACGCTCCGCCCAGGCTTTCCTGCGCCCTCCGGAACAATTCTTTGGATACTATGGCCTCATGGCGGTCATCCACAACGATCCAATCCTCCAAGGGCGCCGTCACCTGCCGGCGGACGCCGATTTGCTGCCGGACACGCTTGCCAAATACTGTGCTTCCAATGTACTGGCGGTCGCGTATAATAGCATAGACTGTTTGCGGACGCCAATGATTATCATGCCAGTTGCCGTGCGCGCTTGAAGTTCCGGCCTTTGCCTTAGACGGCGTGGGGACGCCTTCCGCGTTCAGCAGGCGGGCCACCATTTCCGTGGTATAGCCATCCGCGATCAGAGAAAAGATGCGGCGCACCACGCCAGCGGTCGCGGGGTCTGGTACCAGCAAATGCTTGTCATCGGAGGCCCGCTGATACCCATAGGGCGCGACCGGATTGATATAGACGCCCTTTTCGGCGAGGATCTTCTTTGCGCTGCGTACTTTCCTCGACAGGTCACGGCTGTAGAGGTCATAGATCAGCGCCTTGAAGGATGTATCAATGCTGTCGATGTCACCCCTGCGGCTGCTGTCAAAATGGTCATTCACAGCGATAAACCGAATGCCGAGAAAGGGAAACACACGGGAGACATAATTGCCGACAGTAATATAATCCCGTCCAAAGCGTGACAGATCCTTTACCACAATGCACTGGATGTTTCCGCTCTGGGCCGCCTCCAATAGAGCTCTTACGCCGGGCCTGTCAAAGTTTTTCCCACTGTACCCATCGTCGGTAAATTCCTCGATCTTAGCGTGAGCCAGGTCTGGGGAGTTGCGGATATACGCAGACAGCAAATCACGCTGGTTGGTGATGCTCTCTGACTCCAGCTTGCCATGAAACAGGTCGTCATCCTCAAGAGACAGGCGAAGATAAATCGCTACGGTATGGATTATCACGCCGTCACCCCCTCCAGAAAGCTGGCTACCTTTAGAAATTCATCCTGGTAGACCAGTTCAATGTCGAGGCGGTCGTTGTCATAAACTGTGATCCTCGCAATCAGAGCCTGTATCAAGTCCTCTGTGAGCATTTTGGCATGATAGAACGGACGGCAGGCTTCAAACATGGGGTTGGCCGGGCCGCAGTGCAGGAGGTCTTGTGCCTCTCCCTTCAGAGCGTCATATCGTTCCTTTGCTTTTATGTACTCCGATTGATAGTGCTCCTTCATGGACAGATATTCATCCCGTTCAATGACGCCATCCACCAGCTGGGCGTAAAGCCCCTCCAGAAGGGTCATGTTCCGGGAAAGACGCCGCTCTTCCTCGGCCATCTGCCGTTCGATGGAAGTTCGCCACACGGCGGTCTTTTCGTCCCACACCTGAAGGCTTCTCTGTTCCAACTCTGCCACGGCATCAAGATGGCAGCGGATGGTGGCCTCCACGACTTCCAAAAGTTTGGACTCTTTCAGGTTTTTTGGTGTGCAGGCGCCTGCCTTTTTCACTGACGTCACACACAAATAATTGTAGTAGTAAACGCGCCCGTCCTGCCGGCGGTTATAGACATGACGCCGTACCAGTGCCTTTCCGCAATCTCCGCAGAAAACCAGCCCGCGAAACAAACTGGGTGTCTTCAGGCCGTCCGCTTTGCCCAGGCTTTCTTCATATGCCCGCCTGTTCTCCGCTGTGATCCTCTGCGCGGCGGCAAAGGTATCTTCGTCGATCAGGGGCTCGTGGGCATTTCTGAACACACGCCACTCACTTGCCGGAGCATTTCGCTCCTTGCGGGCCTGCTTATAAGACACATTGGTACGCTTGCCCTGGACCAAATGCCCGAGATAGACCTCGTCCCGCAGGATCTCCTTGATGTTCCACGCCGCCCAGATGGCATCCCGGTATTTCTCCTGTTTTGAGAGGCCACACTGGTACAGATATGCTCCCGGAGCCGGCACTCCCTGACCATTGAGCAGCCGTGCGATCCCCATATAGCCCAAGCCCTGCAGGCGGAGCGCAAAAATTTCCTTGATGATCGGAGCCGTTTCCGGATTGGGCGCCAGCTTGTGCCGGTCATCATCGCTTTTGCGGTAGCCATAAGGTGCGTAGACGCCGATAAATTGCCCCCGGCGTTCCTTGGTTTCGATGGCGCTGGAGATCTTCCGGGATATATCCCGGCTGTAGGTGTCGTTGATGATGTTTTTCAGAGGCATGACTAGGCCATACTCCGTCTCCACCGCCGTTTCCGTATCGAAGTGGTCGTTGACGGCCACGAACCGGACGCCCAGGAACGGAAATATCCGCAGCAGATAGTTGCTGGTCTCGTGGTAGTTGCGGCCGAAGCGGGAAAGGTCCTTGACAACAATGCAGTTGATCTTCCCGCGGCGCACATCCTCCATCATGCGCTCAAAATCCGGGCGGTCGAAGTTGGTTCCGGTGTGCCCGTTGTCGCAGTAGACCTCCACCAGACGAAAATCGGCCTGACCCTCAATGTATGCCAAAATCAGGTTTCTTTGTCCCTCTATCGTATCTGAGCCGGGCTTGCCGCTGTCCTCAATAGAGAGACGGATATAGGCGGCGGTCTGGTACTCCTTTGCCTGCGGCGCCGCAGCAACCGCTGGTTGGAGCGGGTTGACCTTGCGCTTTGTACGTGCCATCCTCAGCCCGCCTCCCTCTGGGAGAAGGACTGCCGCGCCCGCTGGAGCAGTTCCACCTGCCAACGAAATTCATTCTGCCAACGATATACGATCTCTACCCGCTTATCACGGTAGACCATGATCCGCTCAATGAGGGATACTACCAGAGTGCGATCCAGAGCGGTGATATTCTGGTGTTTGCGGAACTGCGCCATCCAAGCCCGACTATTTTCGGAGTTGTCCATGGCCTGGGCCATTTCCGTGCGGATCCCTTCCGCCTGCTCCTCCGCCTCGGCCTTGCGCCGGGTGTAGGTCTTTTTCAGTTCCTGGTATTCCTCCCGGTCGATGACGCCATCGGCAAGGTTTTCGTAGAGGGAGCGCAGGAGCGTCTGGCAGCGGTCAATCTCCTCCTGCTTTTTCGCCAGACGGGTATTCAATTTCTGGCTGCCGGCCTTTTTCAGCCATGCAATGTCCGTCATGTCCAGCAGATCGGACAGGTCAATCACCTGCCGGATGTGCTGTTTCAGGGCCTCGAAAACAATCTCTTCCAAAACGTGATCTCGCAGGCTGTGGGGAGAGCAGCTTTTTTCACTTTTGTGGGCGCCGCAGACATAATACACGTACTTGTTCCGCCCGGAGGGGACAGTCTTTCGGACCATGGAAGCGCCACACTCCCCGCAGAACACCATGCCAGAGAACAACTCCACCGCTTGCCCGCCAACACCGGTCCGGGTGTCCAGGGCAAGCACCTTCTGGACGCTTTCAAAGTCAAAGCGGTCGATGATGGCCTCATGGTGGTTTTCCACGACAGCCCACTCTTCCCGCGGCTTTTCCACGATCTTTTTGACTTTATAGCTTGGGGTGGTCACTTTGCCCTGCTCCAGCACCCCCATGTAGACCGGATTTTTCAAGATACGCAGGATCATGCCGGCGCTCCAGGTGGACTCCTCTTTGACACGGAATTTGGTGGTATAGCGCATCCCCAGCCTGCGCTTATAGTCCATTGGGGTGGGGATACCCATTTCGTTGAGTTTGTCCGCAATATCCCCCGCGCTGATCCCAGCCAGTTTCCACTTAAAAATGTCCCGCACCACATCGGCGGCATAGTCATCCACCACCAGGCGGTGCTTGTCCTCTGGGTCCTTCAAATACCCGAAAACAGCAAAAGAGCCAATGAAGTCCCCGCGTCTGCGTTTGACTTCAAGCTGGCTCCGAATCTTGATCGAGGTATCCCGGCAATATGCCTCGTTTATAAGATTTTTGAACGGGATGATCAGTTCATCGGACTCCACATTCCTGTGTTCACTGTCATAGTGGTCGTTGATGGCGATAAAGCGTACACCCAAAAAGGGAAAGATACGTTCGATGTATTCTCCCGCTTCCAGGTGGTCCCGGCCAAACCGGGACAAATCCTTGACCACGATGCAGTTGATTTTTCCAGCCTTGACCTCATCCATCATCGCCTGAAAGGCCGGACGGTCAAAGTTGGAGCCGGTATAACCGTCATCCACTTTCATGCCGCACTCCCGGAGTTCCGGGTGGCGTGACAAAAAGTCACGGATCAGGTCTTTCTGCCCCGTGACGCTGTTGCTCTCCTCCTTGTCCCCATCTTCCCGGGACAGGCGGACATAGCCGCAGGTATTCCAAATTTTGATGCTGGTATCGCTCATTGCTATCTCTCCTAATCGTCAGGATTGCCGGCAAGACACCTTCCGACAAGGAGAGCACTGATTTGTCCTGTGCCTGTAGTTTAGCACATAAGCCGCCTCCTGTCCAGTGTATCTTGCCGCGCATCAGGATCAACATTTGGAACGTATGTAGGTAAGCATCCGCTCCTCCAGTGTAACATCGGTATCCGTAAAACTGATCTTCACAACATAGTCGCCGTGCCGATAGCAATATGGATTCCCAATCTGGCGGATAAAGTCCAGAATGCGCTCTTCCTTGGGAAGACCGGCGTTGATCTCCACGTCCCGGATATCCCGAAGGGCCTCACGGTCTACCGTCCGCACGTCCACTTCCTGCATCGCTCGTAGATCTTCACAGGTCAGTCTTTTGCCAGTCATTTCTGAGCCTCCTGTCATAAAATAAATAATTTTCAATCTGAGAAATGGTATGGGAGTTTTTTTGCGTTCTTGCGCTGGTTATTGTATTTCTCCAAAATGACCCGGGCATAGCGGAGGCCGTTGCTGTTGGTGCTGAAGTCCAGTTTGCCGCGCCGGACGATCTCATCCGGATCAACCTTGGAGAGCTGCCGGATAAAAAGCCGGTCATCCATCTCCGCGCTGTAGGTCTTTAGGAAGATCGTCATACCGGAGAATATAAAAGATGTCAGGGAATCGGGGTGTCCGCCCCAAGTGCAGCGGAGCAGGACCAGCATCCGGGAAAACTCCTCGTTTCCCAAGGCACGCCATGACTTCATGAGCGCGCGGATAGACCCGATCTCATTGGCGCCCCTGGTTCTCCTGTTCAGCGCCCATATAAAGCCGTTTGCCTCAATCAAAGATTTGACCGTGCGGATGTCAGCGTCAGTGCCGGATTCCGCAAGGGCGTTGGTGGCCTGGGCCAGCGTAAGGCGCTTTTTTGCTTTGTCCAGCTTATAGCACAGGTCCGCCTCCTGCTCGTAGGTCAGCCCGCTGTATATGATGCAGGGCACCATGACCTCTTTGCCTCCATTCATCTTTCGCATGGCGGCGACCCGGTGCTGCCCATCCACCACGTTAAATTTCCCGTCCCGGAAACTGACTACCAGCGGATCCAGCAGGCGGTCGTCCCACTCCCGGATCAAGCGATTTACTTCCTTTTCGTCCACGGGACGCTGGTAAGGCAGTCCCGAGGTGAGGCGGCCGGTGAACAGAGTGCGCTCCGTTCCGGGCTTGCCGTATTCCACATCACTGATCGGAAAATCCGTTTCCTTTTTTTCGGGTTTTGCCGGATAATGTTTTTTTCGATAGCTCATGCGTTGTTTGTCCTTTCCACCTGATGTAATAATTCCTCCGCAGCATCGCAGAGGGCCTTGGTCTGTGACCGCAGATAATCAACCTGGATCTGCGACAATGCTGGAAACACCTCTGTGTACTGCGGTGTGGAGTACCACTTGATATCCTTAATGAACTTATGAATGAAGCCGGAGTATTCAGCCAGAAAGATATCCGGCGTACAACTGCAGTCCTTATTGGGGTCTTTGAGGTCAGCGACGGATTCCTCAAAACTGCTGAATGTTTTGTCCGGCAAACGGTAAGGGACGTCCAAATGAGGGGGTTCGTCCGGATGGTCAACAGGAGGTGTTCGTTCGCTGTCCTGTCCTTCAACGGAAGGCATCTCAGATGGTGATCCATGCTCCACGGTATCCTGGCTGGCCTTAAAAGAGTTATATTGCTCCACAGAACGAATTTCCCCGGCGGCAAGCATATTCGCGGCTTCCGCCTGTTGATCCGGGTCTAAACGCGATAGTTTAAAAGCGGTTTCCTTTTTTATTCTTGGTTCCGCATCTTTAATGATCTTTTTTGCCTCATTTGTTAGATTTTTGGCTGTTTGCATCTGACGAGCTACAATTCGTGGAGTAACACCGAGTTTTTCTGCGGTATCCTGAACAAAGGACTTTGACGTGGAGGAAAATTTTTCTCCCACGTTGTTTCCAATGGCACGGTTCATCCCAATAGCCTGAGATACCCGATATTTTGTTTCTGGGTGCAGGGTCTCATATATTTCCTTGCGCCGCAATAACAATTCTCCAAACTCAACTGTGGATAAATCACTGCGAACTACATTTTCATCGATCTCCGCAAGCTCCGCCTTCAGCCCCTCCAGGCTGCTGACAGTACACTCGATCTCCGTCCATTCCAGCAGTTTAACTGCCTCCAGACGGTGCAGGCCGGCAATCAGGGTGTGCTTCTTGTCGACAATGATCGGATGGAGCAGGCCCAGCTCCCGAATACTGTCTGCCAACTCCTTAACATCATCCAGGTCCAGCTCCCGCCGTCCTGGATTGACCGTGATCTCGCTGATTGGAATACGCATGTTCTCACCTCGATCCATATAGTGCCGAAACAGCGCCCATACCGGCTTTATTTTTGGATCCACATTGCTATGGAAGATGGGTCCGGTATGGACGCTGCTCTGGTGCTGCGTATGCTGGGAATATGGGCGTGCCGTATTGTCGAGCGGCAAGACCGCTCTACTGCTCACCCCCGGCACGGGAGTACGCAGGCCCGTCCCTGGCAAAGGACGCCTGTAAAACTGACGGATGGTGGCGGCAGGTGACGAAGCTGCCCAGGCCGATCCCACAGTAGTCCCCTTTTACCCTGCGGTACGGTTTCATAGTCGGTTGTTCCCCACTGCGGGTCATGGCGCCCCGGCCATGCCAAAAGCCGGTGACAGGCCCGCCAGGTTCCGCTCGTGCCTTAGATGCAATTTTGATTGGCGGAGTGGGGCATGGGCGGCACGCCGCCCATGCCCTTCCCCCGCAGGCAGTCCTCGCGCCTGTGCCTGTATCGCTCGCCTCAGTGGGTAATTCAAGCCTGCGTACTGATATAAACAGGCGCTTGCTTGTCCCATTATTTTTCAAGGTGCAGCAGAGGGAAATTTACCCTCTCACTAGTAAGGTGATGGCAAGGGCTTTTTGGTCCGCTTTTGGCCAGATTTTCAAAGAAAATTTTTCAACAAAATCCCCAATTTTTCGCGCAGGCGCTGCTCCCGGCGGCGAAAAGTTGTTTTGGGAAGGCCGAGCGCGGCACACGCCTCCCGTTCGTTCTTCCCACCGATGTAGAACTCCTGCACGATCCGGCGCTCCTCCTCTGTCAAGGTGCCCAGCACCTGCTCCAGCCAGATCCCAGAAAGCACAAGAGCTTCTACATCATTCAAAGCAGCTGCGCTGCCGCGGCGCCACACGGGAATCTGATCCAATGGAACCTCACGGGCCGGCACGGCAACAACATCCTGAGTTTTTTTATCACGGATAACGCGAGGAGTTTTCAACTGCCGCATGAAATAATCTTCTTTATCCTCATAGTGCCAAAAAGCCCGGTATACTTTCTCAGTCACCGGGACGGCCTCCCCATCTATGTAGAGATAACGCTGTTTGCGTTTTGCGTTCATTTCTTTACCTCCAGAAATTTGATTTGCTTCGCATCAAATTTCCAGAGCTGGGGGACCACGCGCCATGTACCATGAACCGGCCTGATCTTCAAAAAATCCTGTAAACTTTACATTTCTTTGCCTTTCCCGCTTAATTTCGCAAATATGGGCAAAAAAAGTTCGACGGCTTTCTAAAATATCCTCTGTAATTTGATAGGGGATATTTAAGAAAACCGTCGAGGAAGAAAAAACCGCAGACAGCCGCCAGGCTGTCTGCGGTGCAGGCCAGGGGATCAATAAGGCTAAGAACGCATTGATTTTATAAATGGTTCTGCTTCCTCCATACTTCTACAAATTGTTACTATATCATATCATCCAAAAAATAGCAGAAAATGGAGAACGCCGTCATATAAAAAGTACACATACAAAACGTGGGGCAAAACTGTTGGATTCAGTTATTTGAAAATCGGTCACGTCTCTTATTATACAAGATACAGAAAATCAATCCTTGACAGACACTATATATTGTGATAGCATACCTTTGTAATTGATTCTTTGTGCGCGCCTCGTTTGAGGGTAGATCGATTTGTTCGGTCTATGAGCGATGGGTATCGCATTGCACACGTTGTTAGGTTTGTACGGTC
>ERZ1643246.1654-NODE-1654-length-23604-cov-6.282390_pt1 | contig 23604 bp, 17 predicted proteins | sample MGYA00579265_ERZ1643246 | MGnify/ENA primary metagenome ERZ1643246 (study PRJEB29033, sample SAMEA4952261) | chicken gut metagenome | biome: Broiler Chicken; feature: Gastrointestinal Tract; material: Caecum | place: Ireland | collected 2018 | study: Broiler...
TCTTCTGGCATCCTTCCCTCCTGCGCATTGTATCTTTCTTACGATTGACCTACCCGATGGGAGCGTAAGAGGATTTCCCTGTTCCGTTGTTTGAACTGTTGCGATGCATTTAGGTTCCATCTTTAGACCGGAGGTGCTCTGTCCATTCGATACAGCGCACATCGAGACCGCCATATCCCCGCCCTCTTACCTTTTGGTATGGCGTATCATCCACTTTCACCATTTCAAGTATCACGATCCTTACAATGATTCACTTATGTTAACCTTGTGCATCCATCCCTGGCAGTTGGGCGGATGTGGATACCGCTTACCCGCTTTGTCCCACTGCTTCACACCTTTCATCACTTACCGGGCATTTCGTGGTAGGGATATCACGAATGGATATGATAGCGTTAAAACGCATTTCAAACAACGACCTTCAGGTCGCACCAATATGGTACTTACAATTCCATTTCGTATGTGATAAGCTATTACTATCCATATGGATACCTCCTTTGTACTTTAATGCGGTTGGCGAACCAACATTATTGTATCACAGGAGGTTTTTTTACTGTAAGCTAAAGCAATGCTGACTCACCTGCATAGCAGGTGGTTTTTTTTGTTTCCAAAGTTCCGTTTTTCGGAACACGAAAAACTACACAATGGAAACAGGCCCTTGGCCTAACAAAAAGAAGGGGATCAGTTTCCAATCTAATCCCCTCTTTATTCAAATACTGTTAATGACTTTTTATCAAATTGATTCCCTACAATTTATCAGCTTCTTTAATTGCATATTTTAGTAACTCTTGCAAGGGGAAATGGAGCACACACAGCCGGCTTTATTGTATGTATCTTACACTTTCCTTTATATAAAAATGGACAAATCTTATTCTTTCCTTTTGGTTTTATCCTAACAATTGGTATTTTAGACGGAAAACCTATCCATTGCCAGACTATCTTTCCCTAAGCAATATAACTTCATACCTACCAAAACCATTACGGCTTGGCAAACAGCGTGTCTTCCCATGCTACTTGTATACATTTTCACGCAATTATCGCTGCTTTTACATAATAATTATCAACCTTTATTATAACCGGACTATTTTACCGGATTATGTATACTCCTTTCTTTTCATCATTTTCTTCCTCATTTTTAATATGTCTACTAGTTCTCTATTTCTTCAGCAGCAAATCTTTTTTCTAAATCCATGACTGTACATGTTGGTCGAAATGTTCGAGGACTTTCCTTATCCCATTCTAAAAGCATTTGCCAATATTTAGGATAATCTTTTCGCAGAATACGTAGTGAGTCTAGGTTCTGTTTTACACAGAACCAACAGCCTAGACGCCGAAATTTTTCATACAGAGGATTTAAGAGATTACGTTCCTTTAGCATATTTAAGCAATCATTTTCTGTCATCCCCCATTCTGCAAGTGGAGCTCTACAATTTGGCTGTAGTTTAGCTAATCGTTTCGGCTCATCGACCGCAATTCCTAAATAATTTATGTGTTCTCCATAGATTTTATAATGCTGACGTATAGTTTTTAATTTTAGCCTGTCATTGCACCATGCCCCAACGGTTAAGGGGAATCCGTAGATTACACCTGCACGTTTTCCGGTTAGATATTTCTGGTGAAATACCTTATCAAAACTGTTAATCGATGGTACTATTGTTATTTTTCGCCCTATATACTCCTCTACTCTTTCTATGTATTCATACATCTCAGGATATTCTGCCCCAATTTCATCGGTTGCCATAACTTTGATAAATACAATGTCATCAATGTGCATTCCTTCTTCTATCATCCTGATCAACATGGCAGTAGAATCTTTTCCACCACTGAAATTTACAATATGTTTCATCCTTCCATCTCCAAAAATTATTTTGCTGGAGACGGATAAGTCCATTCTTTGATGTCGGTGTGTACTTTTATGCCGCTTACCGTATACTTCTTTCGGCATTTCGATGCGCAATCATCTAATACCTCGCGGCAACCCTTCTACAGGGATTTTAGATGTCATATTGTAACAAAAAGATTGGCTAATCAAAGTTTTAAAATTGCATATGCACGCAAGTTATATCCAGAATTTTTACATTGGATACTGCGCGATATGGTTTTATTCTCTTCTCTTCATCAAACCAATCTGTTAACCGAAGTTCTATCTCGATGTCAATATCTTCATGTTCTCCGAGATTTGCAAAAAAGTACTTAGTCCCTTCCCGATAATTTCCGCGTTTTGTAATATAACTATATCTGACTTTATATAGCGGTACGGAAATCTGCATATTCAGGATTTGTTTCGGATGAAGGTTTTTTAGCATCGATCTATATTTTTCTGTTTCTTGGAAAGTACCATTTATTCCAACTTCTGCAAAATCACAAAAATCAGCAAACATATGAATATGCATAGATTAGTTCCTCCATTTTGGCATTTAAAAATATCCATATAGCAGTTCTTACTGTACAACCTTGATGTACAGATCTGCAAAATTGTGCATGGAACCTGATGGATATATAGCATATGCCATTCTCTCTAAAAGCATAGATTCTTTTTTAGAAAGTTTTAAATCATACTGGGCTCTTATCTTTTCAAATAAAACCTTCTCATATTCTTTGGTAAGTGCTACGGTCCTTACAGCTCGGATAATATTTGTATCAAAGTCTGTCAAGGCTATACCCAGTCCAAGTACCTTGTTTGAACTATCACATAAACCTGAGCTAAAATAAACTGGATAATAACAAGCGTTAAATGGGCACTCAAAAATCAGCGTATCGTCAAAATTAAATAATAAAAATAGTAATCCTTGATAGTCAAAAATACCTGCTTTTAGAGTATGCTTTGGTGATACACTTTTAAGCTCATCGGGCGTTATATTACGAAGGTATATATTTAAGAGTAATCCATCTGGAGTCATCTCACAAATAGCCCCTTCCTTCGAAGGCTTTTTAAATGGGTTCTCCATTCCGATCTGTAATTCTAACATAATAGTTACATTCCTCCTTTTAACAAATTATTTGCCATAATATAACAGAGAGTCATAAGATTAAATCTAATGACTCCCTGCACATTCAATATATTTATTTTTCTATTACTTTTTAGATAATCAAATATGATATTTGGGTAGTAAGTTGTATTTGATTATCCTACTTTTTATAGGGCTAGCTTCTCTTATAAGAGTTCTGATAGCGTCTTCATTTTCTCGTGTTTAAAGCCTAAACTAACTAAAAGGTCGTTGATGCCTTCAGCATATCCAGTTTCTTGATCAGCGCGCCGCAAAGCAATTTCAGCCTCCACTTCATCGCCAGCTTTTTTCAACCTTTCATATTTCTCATACTCTTCTTTAGAATTCAATGCTTTGAGAATTGCATTGTCCATTCGAATTTCACACAAATTTTTTTCTTTTTTTGTCATGGCTTATGTTTCCTTTCATCGTTTTCATACATAGTTACTCATATTCTTCTACCCATTCAGGCTCAGCTTGCTCAAGAGCAATAACCGAATTTTGTTTGCAGTTATTTTCCTGGTAAAACATATTCCAAGCATATTCTAACTCATGGAAAAGCCTTTTTAATTGTTCTTTTATAAAAATTGCAATAAAGAATTAGCTTAATGATTGAATTACTTTTTTGGGAAGAAGTAGTTCAGCAATAATACCTGTTCCTTCTTTCGACAGATATATTCGCATAATCTCCCAAGAAAAAACACATGAGTTTCCACGTATTTCATCGGTCAATTCTACTAAAAGTTTACTCTCATAAGATTTGAGATATATTTTATAGTCTTTTTTAACAGCATTATCTAACTGCCCAATTGTAAGTAACTGTTGCATCATATCCTCCTTAAAATCAAATATAGAACTCCTAACACATGAAACTTTACAAAACCCGGTTACACCATTGCCAAACATGTTTTTGGCATGAACATTTTTCATCAAATATTTTTTTCTAGTTTTCGATACACTCGATATGTGTGCGATCTAACATAGGTTTTCCCTTCTGCAAGTTGGAACCCAAGTTGTTCCGCATACAGGCGCGCTGCATCAGAAGCACGCTGTCCCGCAGGTAGCTTACGGATAAATCCCATTCTTTCTTTTATTTCTTCTTGATAGTCCTCCTTACGGTATATACGCTCCCTAGCTTGGGTTTTTTTAACTTTACCCGATTTAGGTGAAAACGGATATTTAAAAGACACTAATGGCTGATTAGGATAATGAAATTCTGAATCAAGATTTTCTGTTTGTAAAATAGCATAGTTTTTCTTATTCTTTATCTCATAATCACAAGTAAGCAACATATAGTTTTCAAGTATAAAATTCTTTATCCGCCCATGCATTTCTCCTATCGTGTCCTCATAAATACTATAAAAGGTTCCCTCTTTGGTACAATAATACCCTGACAATTGGCCGTTTCGGTGTGTAGTAATCCTGTATAACATTATAATCTCACTATCATACAGAGTTTCAATGAACCTTATTTCTTTAATATCCCCAGCATTAACATATCTAGCAATAATACCACTTGAAGGCAATAGATAATTACGGGTCTTCAATCGTTCCCTATATATATCCGTTGATTTCCATATCCTGGGATATTGAAGATTACAGGGGACATATGGCTCATCAATAGCTACGAAAGCGGTCCTTTCATCTATATACGGGGCCATTCTGAAAACATTGTTATCATATGTCATATTCATATTGTTCAGCAATTCCCATTCTGCAAGCGAATGTATATCATACCCATATTTCTGGAATGTATCATAGATTTTTCTAGGACTCAAATTTTTATCCTTTATAAAATCTTTTTCAAGATCATATATACCAATATCTATATATGGGTATATCCCTTTTCGAAAAAGTGGCTGCCCTGCTTCTGTTATTCCGTATATAGTATCCTCTATTCGAGTACGCATAAAATATGTAGCCTGTTGCATCAATAAACTGATGTATGCAGACACTATAGATTTATACCCCTGTTTACATTTGGCTTGATATTCTTTAAGTATCAATACACAGAAATCATAAAACTTTCTGTACCATAATTCTTTTTCTATAGTTATGCAGTGTTCTTTTAAGTAGTCATCTAGGCCAGATGCAAATTTTTCGGGATGAATCGCAGCTTCCTCCATAGCGATAGCATAAGATTTGATAAACCAATCATATTGATTTGGAATATTTCGGAAATAAATAGCCATTTCCAATTCATAAAAGTCAGTCTTGGCAATCCTCGAAATAATGACGGCAGCTATACTTAGTGTACGTTTTTTGATAATCCAATCGGAAAAAGACATCCCTTTCCTTTTCCCATATTTCGTTTGCATGAGCAATAGATTTTTAAAAGAAGTATCAAAAATCATAATTTCCTCCAAAAATAAAAAGAGAATGGTATAATTACCATTCCTTACCAAATACAATATAGCATTTTAAATTAACGCTTTGTTAGATCAGTGTACTAATTTCTTTGTTGCTTCGTATGAATTCCATTTTTATCTCCTTTCAAAATATTATAACAAATCATTATTGTAAAAAACCTTCCCTCCTTTTAAAAAATTGCATAAAAAAACCTGCAGTTTCATGCAGGTAATAAAAGAAACCTGTTTCCAGGAATTATACTTCTTTAGTAACTATGCTACTGACTATATACAATAATGAATTATAATTTAATTATATCGAATCAAATGAAAAATGTAAATTATTTCTGCACAATTTATTTGTCTTAACATATCAGAAATAAACTCATACTCTTACGAACTTGTTGTTTCTGATATTGCATCAAGAAGCTATATATCTGTGATAAGAAGTAAACCTATATACTTTTTATTTGCAAAAGTCAAATTTTTAACCAAATATTATGTCATTCTTCTAAACGCAAGTAAATAATGTTCTTGTCAACAGTTATTTACTTGTAGGTTTAAGTAAAAATGGCACAGGCAATATTTTTATGTGCCATTTTTACTTAGCTCTTTAGTAATTCCTTCAAAACCTAGTATTACATTGTTCATTTTTTCAATTATGAAATGTTGCGCCCGTCTGTTTTCAATGTCAATTAAACCCATATTCTATTCACTCTTACTTTATTCTGTCAATTAGTTTTTTGTGCTCAAATTTCCTTATTAACACACTGGGAATAATCACACATAAAATCGCCATAATACTAATAATACATAAAAATACATTGAATGGGTACTTAAATATAAAATAATCTATATTTTGATATAAAATGTATACTACTATTGCCATAAATGTATTTCCAACAAACAGCAATAATCCCATAATAAGTCCTACATATATCAGCCCTTCATAGATCAGCATTTTCCGAAGCATTCTTTTGGTCATTCCAACGCTTCGCATAATTGAAAATTCACGTTGTCTAGTAACTAAATTTGTAAAAGCTACGCTAAAATAATTTATTAATCCTGCAAATATTAAAATGCCACTAACTGTATACATAATAGCTTGACTTGTTTTAATATACAATGATTCTTTGGCAATTTCATCACTATTGCATCTTAACGTATACAAAAGTTGATTTTTATTTCTACTATCATCCGCCTGAAATTTAAAATTTTCCTCTTGAATCCATGCCTTTAATTTCTGCTTACAAATGGGCTCTTCGTTAGCATTTACATTGATCTCTATTTTCATATTTCTAACCATAAAATTAGATTTTAGTGTTTCAAAAGTTTTTTCAGAAACAATTAAATAGGCTTTATGATTACCTTGCCATGGTAAGCTTAAAGCTGGACAGTCAGAGTGTAAAATATTTATATATCCACAGTTGGTAAGTGTTTCAATTGGCATATTCTGCATTTCGGTCCCAACTGGTACCAAGTCATATAACTCTATTTTTTCTCCAATATATTGTGACTCAATTTTTTGATAAGTTTGAGGTATTAAATTTTCATGTAATATTAATACTCCATTCTTTTCATTAAAAGTTTCCCAGTCAATAGCAATATTGTACTTATCTGTGAATTTTTGTAAATTGTTCAAATTTTTATCATCCAACATTTGAATTACTGGTAATGAATCATGCTCAACAATTTTTAGACTATCCGTTTCCGCAACATTTTTAATAATAGGTAAAAATCCTTGTACTATATTAATATCTTCTACATAAGAACCCAATAGTTTTTTTATATCTGAAACATTATGATCTGCTATTAATGTTACTACGTCTTTTTCATTTTCAATTAAATACGTTACTGTGTCTATTGGCATATCGATAGTAAAATCTGGGTTTTTCTGTAATTTCTTCATTTGATTAGCCCCAGTTGTGATAACAATTCCTAATAACCCTATCTCGCAACCAAGTGCTAAAAAAATACTGGTAAAGATAAGCTTTTTTCTATAACGTAATATATTGTATAGAGCCATTCGAAAAATAATCCCAACTTTTTTTATATTGACAATTTTTTGTAATTTAGACCCGACGGAATATGTATTTGTCGTATCTTCATATTTTACGGCTTCTATGGGACTAATCATATTCGATTTATGTATAGCCAGAGAGGTAGAACCAAATAAAGTGATAGCGGTCAATAGAAGTACTACAATATATGACCCTAAATAAAATAAGTCAAATCGAGGGATGGCTCTATAATTTTCCATATAAAGATTTTTCACTACAGGTTTTAAAATAAAATATTGTATCGATATACTTAGTCCTACGCCCCAGATACAACTTTTCAGATAAATTTCTCTCGTTTGTATATATATCATTTTTTTTATCTGTCTGTTAGTTGCTCCTATTGTACGCAATATCCCATATTGATTAATATTACTTCCCAACGATATATATATAACATTATAAATAGCTATGAATAGGCAAAAAAACATAGCTAGAACAAACATATACGCAATCAGGTAGTTCCCCATAGTTCCCTCAATTGCTCTGTATTGTGCAGAATCATAACAGACAATTCTTTGCGTATCGCTTAAATTAAGATCCCTTTTTAATTTGTTCTCGACTTGACTACCGTTTGCTCCCCAGTCTTTTATATCAACCAATAGGCGGCATGGATATTGGGAAATACCGGCTTGCTTTACTCGTTCTTTAGAAATATATGCAATTGAAGTATCCGATAATTTATTATCATAATTCTCATAATATCCCGATAGAAAAAAATCTTGTTTACCTGTCATTTTGGTTGTAAAAATATCATTCCAATAAAAATTCAAAGTAATTTGCATTCCTATTTTGGGATTAGTAATGCCCAAATAATTTAAGGTTTTTTTTGATAACATTATTTCATTAGCTTGTTCTGGGTATTTACCACATAAGTGAATAAGGGTGGGCTTTACCATTTTATTATAAGCTATCTCGTCTAAAGCAACACATTGGCTATAGGCATATTGTCCTTCTAACAATTTACCAATTTCATTCTCTTCTCCAATATTATTCACATAAGAAAGTTGCTGTAGTTGTCGTTTTGTTGTATCTGTACCCTCTTCAATAATTGTCGAAATAGTTTTTCCATCTTGATATTGATTTTTTAATATGTCTGCTTGATATTTTTGATATATTAAAAAAATAATAACCAATGATATAACTACAATACTAACTACAATACATTCTAGAATAATGTTTCTTTCTCTATTACTTCTCCTATAAGTATTTGACAAAGTCTTTAAAAATTTTCTTGGACTATTGACATCTTTACCCATCAGTATACTCTCCTCTATTGCTATCATATATTCCTATGACTTTCAAAACTAATCAAAATTCCAATATTTATCTAAAGGTTCAGTATCACTTTCCAGAAAATCTATAATTTCTTTATCATCAAAGTAGAAATTGACCACTTGATGATCTTCAAATTCTACCAATGTAGGCACTCCGCCTAAAACAAATCTATCTTTACATAAATCTTCTTTTTTTATATCCGGATGAGTCGAAATAGCATATACTTTCCCCGCCTCTTTTCCGTCATGTACTGCGGCATAATTTTCATTTGCCCAAACAATTTTGTAATGTATTGGTGGGTACTTTTCTTTTATAGCTTTTTCGTTCATTCCATCATAGAATATAATTTTTCCATTATTATCTTTTTCTCCAATTTCAACGTCATAGTTTTTTTCATGTGCATCCCAATCGTAGCTTCTTGTCCCGTTGCACGCTTCAGCATCGATTTCCAGAACTGTATTAGCCATTTTAAATTTTTCTATATCATTTTTTATATTATCGCAATATGGACATTCCTTTCTGTTAAAGTATACATAAAAATGGCCATCTTTTTCAAACAAATCCTCTATAGACGTAGTATATGCTATACTTTCTTCCTTTACTTTTGGAAATAAAATTACTCCTATGCCTATACAAACTATTAAAAAAATACCACAGCTAATAGAAAATATTATATTTTTCTTTTTCATTATTATGCCTCCCTTCCACATAATTGCCGATATAATTCGCAGTGCTGCTTTAATTCTTTATTCGTCCCATGTGCTATTATACTTCCTTTTTGAAGGACATAAATGCAATTGCTATCTGCAACAACATCTATTTTATGTGAAATTAAAACGAGTGTTAATTTTTGACTTTTTATATAGCTTAAAACTTCTCTTTCACTAATAGAATCCATATTACTAGTAGCTTCATCTAGAATTAAAATTTGCGGATGCCTCAAAAGAGCTCTAGTCAATGAAATTTTCTGCCTTTGCCCCTTTGAGAGGTTATACCCACGTTCTTCTAGTATACTGTCATAACCTCTTTCCATCTTTCTTATAAATTGATCTGCTCCTGTCCTACATGCAATTTCAATCATTTCATCATCTGATATTTTCTCATTACCCATTTTCAAATTTTCTCTAATACTTGCCGTAAAAAGAAAATCTTCTTGCGATACATATGCAATTGCTTGACGGATTTCATAAACATCAAAATTGTTAAATTCTATATTATCAATATAAATATTCCCTGTACTCGGGGAGTAAAATTTCATTAATAGCTTTGCTAAAGAAGTTTTTCCCGAACCGGTTTCTCCAACAAGCCCTATTTTTTCTCCCTTTTTAATTTTAATATTGATGTTATTCAATATATTCTTTTCAGGTGCAAACTTAAAATTTATATTTTTTAACTCTATTTCTTTGTTAATCCTAAGCGAATTTAAGTTTTCTCTTGTATTTTCTATTTTGATATGTAAAATACTCTCTAAACGCTCCATAGCGACAGTAGCGGAATAATATAGTGGTTGTAGATTTATAATATCTTTAACAGGGGTTAACAAATATCCGGTTAAAATATTATAAGTAACTAGTTGTCCAATAGATAAATTATTATTAATAATTTCTAAAGCACCAAAACATAGTATAAGAATTTCTCCAATACTGCCTATTAAGACTTTTATAGCAGACTGTAAATTTTCTACACTTCCTAAATTAAGTATAGTGTCTTGCCAACTCTCCATTTTCTTTTTACCTATATTGAAAATTTTTTTATTATATGTATAGGTCTTTACAGTTAGGATTCCTTCAATAGAATCAATCAGATGTGCAGTCACGCCCGCCTGCTTAGACATTTCCTCTGAGTTCAAAACAGTATAATAATTCTTAAAGCTTAACATAACCACAGCATATAGAAAGCACATAATAGCTACTACTGCAAAAATTTTAATATTTACCATACATAAAATGCTACTCACAGCAACTATAAATAGAAAATCAATTGGCAAAACCAGTATAATACTTACTATAGCTTCTTGAATTTTAATAATATCTTGAAATCGGGAAATAAATTCTCCATTTTTACGCATCTCTATAGAAGGCACCTGTAAATCCAATAAATGCCTAAAATACTTTAAACTAAGCTTTAAATTTATAGATCTTGAAATTTCTAATGATAGTTTAGCTCTTTTCCAATCTATAATTACTTTAATTAGTAACATTACAATAACTATTAATGTTGCAAAAAATAAGCTGTAAATCAAACGATTAGGAATAAGTGTATCTATAAGTGTGCCAAAATAATAAGAACTAGCTATAGAAATTGCCATTGATATTCCAGAAAGTAATAAAATAAATAATGTTCTTTTCCATTCTAATTTTATTAAATTCCATAATTTATTTTCAAAATCATGTCTATTTTCTTTATTCTGATAAAATTCTTTAGTTGTCCGTACAGCAATAATAACTCCCGTCCAAATGTACGGAGAATTCTCTGCATATTCTGAAGCAAAAAATTTCTTTCGATCTATTCTTTTGATACCAATAGCAGGGTCTGCAATAATTATACTATGTTTTTTGATTTTATAGATAATAACAAAATGTGCTAGTCCATCTTCTTGGTAGACGTGTGCAATACATGGTAAATTCAATTCCTTTTCTTTAAATTGTTCATTTTTTTTATAAGCTGATGCCATAAGTCCTATTTTTTCAGAAGCTTGACATATATCATAAACGCTTGTCCCATCTTTGTCTGTTCCTAAAATATCATTTATTTTTATAAGTGATATTTTTTTCCCGTAATACCATGCTATACTTGCTAAGCACGCCCCAGCACAGTCTGTAGAATCATATTGCTTTATACATCTATACTTCATAATTACATCATCTCCCTCTTAAAAATAATATAATTGAATCCAGACCTCCTTTGTTCTTGCTCAATCTTTCGTATAATCCTTAAGAAGTATACTATATTCCCTAATATTCACTTAAATAATAAATAGTATAACTAAGTTTAAAATGTCAAATTCTAGTTATGTATTTTTCAACTTCTATTCCATGATCACTAAGTAACGCTCCACTTATTATTGCCACCTTTAAAACAGGTATTACTAACGTATATCTAATAAATAAAGAGGCGATACTAGCTCGCCCCTTTATTCATGTCTTCCGATTTACCCTATAGGTTTCTTAATATCCACAATCCTCATAGCAAAACTGAATATATTTGCTCGCTTTGGCTTTCTGCCCTGTATTTAATAAGTTCTCAATTGTGGCTACCATATCGTCTGCATTAGCTGGGCAACAGAAGAAATATCCATAGTCAGAATTGCACTTTCCTCCTGTCACTTGTTTCATTTCCTGTGATGACATTCTGTTCATTCCCTTCATATTTAATACCTCCTATCTTTATTTGATACTTAATTATTATACTTTTTGACAAATTATTTCCATATATTTTGCGTATTTTGTGCTTTTTTTTGCTTAGATAGTTTTTAATACTTTTAAGTGTTTCACTTTTCTGTTGTCGAAGTCCTCGTACCAAGTTTTCTATTAAAGATATTTCACAAAATAAGTTTTCATTTTTCAGCAATTCCAAGAACCGCTTTTACAACATAAGCTCTATTTTCACTACTTTATATATTTTTACTAGTTCAAACAGCTGACTATACGAACCATTTACTTATTCCTCTACGGCATCTATCTGTACTGCTCTGACTATAATCACTCTTTTTTCACTATACCCTTTAGCAAGATGTTTCTCACATGAAACGAGCGTCACTCTATTTTCTAAATCTGGAAAGTACGGAGAACTCTCCGAGCGGAGAGCTCTGTCAACAGCCTCTACCCGATAATTATATCGTATCCCATTTTGTATAACATAAAAAGAATCCCCAATCTCAAGTTCGTCCAAACGGTTGAAACTGTGACCGTATACCTGGGAACTATGTCCATATATAATATAATTCCCATTAAGAGTAGTGGATAGGTCAGCAGTAACAAAATAGTAAAGTGAAAGATTAAAATCATTATCCTCTATGGAATTTCCACGAATCACTGCCTTTTTAAGACTAATTTTGTCGATGACGAGGATACTATCTATATTTCCATGAAAAGAATAATCGCCTACGTCACTATACATATATTCCGTATTATCCTGTGAATGATTTGTTGATTCTGTCGGTTTTTCCTGTTGTGTAGGAGAATCATTTTTTTCCAAATACTCATCAATCAGATCATCTTCATAGTTATTTCTTTTTTCGGCTTCTTTATATGGTTGCCGATAAATGCAATAGGCGATTACAAGTAGGACTAAAGTTGCCATTATTATAAAGATTAGAGGTATGATACGTTTATACCTTTTCTTCATCATAGATGCCTCCTTAAAAGGAATGGTGCAGGGGGTATTTCCCTGCACCAGACTAATTAGTTATCTTTTTTGGGGTTACTTTTCTTTGTTTTCTTTCTATAATATACGAAAGAACTGATCCCGATGATTGTAATACCTATTATCAGAACACCGGCAGCAAGCTTGAAATTACTGTCTTCGAATCCTAATTTAGGTATCGTATTATTTCGGCAGGTAATAGTAACGTCTTTTCCTTCCATTGAAAACTTTATCGGATCCGTAAGTCTCTGATAGCCCGTCGGAGCTTTATTTTCCTTGAAATAGTAATTACCGTATCCAAGATCTGTGATATTGATTTCTCCATTCTCATCGGTAACATAGACTCCAAGCGACTGTCCATCTTCAGTAAACAATTCAAATTCTGCTCCAGACAACTTTTTAGACTCGTCTCCGGCATCTACCTTGATTAATGAAACTTTTGCTTTCATCAGCATATTTAAGGCAGGATTCTCCTTATTCACATCAAATACTGTGACAGGCTCATTTTCTAATGTCAGCTCAAATTCATGTTTCTCTTCATCCAGAATGAAGCCTTCCACAGTCTTGAGCTCTTTATAGTAGTAATGCCCAGATACAAGAGCATCTTTCAAAGTTGCCTTTCCTTCTTCGTTTGTTTTAATCACTCCGATAAGGCTGTCTTTTGCCAGAGCAGTTTCTCCACGATAGTCCTTCAAGTCTTCATTCGTGTAAATTCCAAAGTAGACACCTTCCAAAGGCTTCTCGCCGTATCCAAAGGTTCCATTCTCTGGATTGATCATTTCCCCGACTTTGTATACGTTAATTTCCGTATCAACAACATCATTTTCGATATCCAGGCTGATATCTACTACTTTATTTTCATCATTTTTTTCAAGTACAACTTCGTACTTTTCATGTGTCATAGCAAGGCCGGCAGGTGTTTTTGTTTCAACCAGCGTATATTTCCCAAGTTCCAGTTCTTTAGAGGTAGCAAGTCCTTCTTCAGAAGTTATAATTACATCTGCAACGTCTCCTTTCTCATCATAGATTGTAAATTCTACGCCTGGCAACGAACGCTTTTCGTATTCCATCCGGTAAATGTCTCCGAACTCAGATTTATGAGATGTTGTCCCAGTCAGCATATCGCCAACTTTCTGTACGGAGATAGTTCCAGTCTTCTCATACTCATCTACCATCTGTACTTTTTGTATTTCGCCAGTCTCAAGTACTGTAAATGGAATCTCTTCAGCGATTTCATACCCATCTGGAGCCTGTGTTTCAACCAACACATAATCGCCAGGTTTTAAACGTTCAATCATGTGAGGCGTCCCATCTGATGTCCATGCTTCAATAATATTTCCTTCTGAATCATGAATCTCTAATTTGGCTCCCGGAATCTCCTTTCCGCCTATATCGACTTTACTGATTTCAACTTTTGTATAATCGTTGCTTACTTCTGCTGCAGCTTGAAGTATTGCTGTATCCTGACCTGCATATTTCAGATCAAAGTCTATCACTTCATCATTTAGTACATATCCATCTGCGGCCTTTTCTTCTTTCGCATAGTAGTGAGCAATCGGAAGATCTTTTGTAAATGTAACGCATCCGTTTTCATCAGATATCGCAGTCTCAATCAAAGTATCTGCCGGCACAAGAACACTTCCGTCCGGTGCCAGAATATCCTCTGCTGCATACAAGCCAAATTCTGCCCCAGCGACTGGTTTTTGCGTCCCGGCATCCAGCTTATTGATCTTGATCTCTACTTTCTGTCTTTCATTTTCATACTCACTGTCATGATATACTACTTCTACGTCATCGCCGGCATATTTTAATTCAAATTCCTGAATTTCTTTGTTTAAAACATAACCATTGCCTGCCTTTGTTTCTACAATGCGGTATTTTCCTAATGGCAGGTCAGGAAGTGATGCCATTCCATCGCTATCCGTTTTGATTGTTGCTACAAGTTCATCCTTATTATAGAGGATAATCCGATTTCCTTCTTCGTCAAGCTGATAATCTGGCGAATAAATTGTATCGTTTGCATAGATTGAAAATTCAGCACCCTCTAAATTGTTGATAGCATATGTAAAGTCATAAACGGGCTCTGTTGAATCGACTAACTTTAAAAATTCTCCAAACCGACGTAACAGGCTCTTTTTTTCGGTTTCATACCCAGCAAGTACTTCACCTGTTTTATGAATTCTCACTGTTCCCGTCTGACGTGCGTTTTCATAATCCATTTTAATAATGATAGCACCTGTTTCTGGTTCAACTTCATATGCTGTATCTGAGGAAATCGTAATTTCAACAGGATCTGCTTTTATATATCCTTCTGGTGCTTTAATTTCTTCAATGCGATAATGGCCAGCTGGAAGTTTTTCCGGTGTCAGTAGGTATCCAGCATCTGATGTTGTAAATTCAGTGTGTTCTACAAGTTCCGGATAATGCGTATACTGTGTTACATATTCCTCATTATCAAGATCATAAATTTTAAATGTGGCACCACTATGAAGTACCGGCAGCTTACTTGTCCCATCAATTTTATAAATCTTCAACAGTGCGTTAAACTCATAATCAATAAATACACGCCACTGCTGGGGTTCTCGGCTATCCTCATTGATAGTAACAATAAAAGGATCGATAGGGGTATAATTTTCTGGAACTGTAGATTCAATTACTACATACTGCCCATAAGCAAGTTCCTTACTCTGCGCATATCCTTTATTATCAGTAAACAGTTCCTCCATTGGGACACCACTACTATCTTCTGAATAGTCCAATGCGGTAGTCTCATCTGTAAAATCATAATCTCGGAACTGTTCAGGACTATAATTTCCATTTTCGTCCGGTTTAATAGTACCGTCCTGCACGCCTTTCAGTGAACTTATCAGATAAATCTTGAATCCTGCCTTTTCAAGGAGATCCGCTTCTGTCTGCTCACCGTCAGATCCTACTTTAATCAGCTGGAAAGCCTGTTTTTTTACTGTTTCATGCACAGTTACATCTCGGTGTACTATCTTTACTTCCTGACCTTCGTAAGAAGCCTCAACTGAGTATTCTGTCGGATCCAGTAGATAACCTTCGGCTGGAACCAGTTCTTTTACTATATACTTGCCAAGATATAAGTCCTTGAAATCCAGCTCTCCGTTTTTATCAATCTTTCCTTTCGCAACCAAATCGCCTTTCTTATATACTGGATCGGATTTCTTATTCGGATGTGCTATATCTTCTGCAGCAAATAGTCCGTATTCTGCACCAATTAATGTCGCATCACCCTGGCTTACAAAATCCTGTGTTTCTTTATCAATTTTATTGATGTGAATCTCTGCACGTACTTCTTCATTATAAAATTCATGTGAAAATACATATTCATAAGTACTGTCGTTTTTATAAGAATATGTGAATTCAAATTTTTCATCAGACATATAATATTTATCTGGTGCCTTAATCTCGCGGATATAATACTTATGCCCGATTGGGATATCCGCTTTAAAAGCAGCTATTCCGTTTTCGGCAGAAGTCACACTTTCAATCAATGTATCCTTTTTTACAGCAACCTCTCCATTAATGCTGATATCTTCTCCAGCATAGAGTCCATATTCTGCACCGGATAATGTCATATCATCATTCTGCGATTTTTTTACAGCCTTTACATCAACAAATGGGCGATCATTATTGTATTCTACTTCTGCTTGGGAAATCTCTACTTCCTGTCCAGCGTAAGTAAGCGTAACCTCTTTAGTTGTCTGGCTCTCATCCTTTCCAATCGTAAGATCCCCAGGGGCCTTTACTTCCACAATCCGATATTTCCCCAAATATAACTCAGATGAAACTGCACTTCCATCTTCTCCTGTTGTTGCTGTTTCAATCAAAGTATCTTTTTTGTGGATCAAAGTTGTTTTGTCCTGACTAACAATATCTTCTGCAGCATATATTTTATACACTGCCCCAGCATAAGCAGAATTATCATAAATGAATTTTAACGGATTTCCATCTTGAACAGAAATAAGACGTTCACCAATCTTATGTATTGTAATGCGCCCTTTCTGTTCTTTATTCGTAACTGTAATGTCTGTATTTCCCCCGGCTACGACCTTGACTCCGTAGGCCTGAGTATTTAATCGATAGCCCTTAGGTGCAGTAATCTCTTTGAGATAAACTGTATCCTGTGTTTTTGTAAATTCTACAAAAGAGGAGCCATTTTTATCTGTAGCTGGCATTTTTGTGATTAAATTGGTACATGCTTCATCAGAGTAGACTCCAAACACCGCTCCGGATAAATTCACATTAGATTCTTCATCGCGTTTAATCAATGTGATTTTTGCAATATCCATCCACTTTATAGAAAAATGGACCGAATTTGCTTTTTCTTCAATGAAATCTCCATAACCTACATCCTGATAATCATCGCCCGAAATTACGAGAGTTTTCCACTGCGATCCAATCTGCCCTTTCAATTCCCCTGTCTCCCACAGACCAGTCATTGTTTTCGGTGCGGTGAAGTGAAATTTTGTACCGCCATATATTTTAACCGTTCCACCTGTCTGAGATGTATTATCACTGTCATTATAATATGTGACATTTGCAGGAACATTTACTGTGATGTAATTTCTGTGATCCCCATTGAGTTCAATAACAGCAGTTCTTTGGATGTCATTTTCAAGATATGCTTCCTCGTAATCGGAACTAAGACTGATTGCAGCTGTAGGTGGCGCTTCTTGTGTATATAAATTGTTAATATAATCTATCACACCGTCCGCTACCAATGCATCATATGAGCAGCCATGGAAACCTTCTTCTCCAATATAACTATAAGACGCAGCAAGGTGCGTATAAATATATTTTAATTCATTGCTCAGTCCTGGTAATAGCGAACTGGATATATCACCCGGTCCTCCATAACCATAGTATAAAACTTTTTGAAGGTTTGCATTTGTCTCAAGAATATCGGCCACATAATCTGCACTCGGTGGAGAGTTCTTAGGCGATTCTAAGCAATAAGCAATTTTACCGTTAACCTTAAAATAACAAGTCGAATATCTTCCCCAGTGTGAAGGATACCAAAGGCGTTCTCCTTGTTCCAGATTAACAGTTGTTCCCCTTTGTGCCTGCATACTAGAAGGTACTACTGAAAAAAGCATTGCACTATCAGGCGTCTCTTCTATTGATGTAGTATCTTCTTCCGGTGGGGTCTGATCCGTCGCCGGTGGTTCAGCTATGTTCTCCTCTAAGACTTCAGTTTGAGCCTCCGAGTCGCTGTCTGAATCATCATCTGCATTTCCGTCCTCTTTCTCTTCTCCTCCACTCTGCTCTCCTTGAGCGTTCGTTTCCGGTTCCCTATCATTCACTGTGATATACCGTACAATTTGATATGAGAGTTTAGCATCGCGGACAGGAGATACTTCGTAGACAGCTTGATATGTTCCAGGTACCTCTGGATTGAAACTTTCCAACTTTTCATTTACCGCATCCTTATAAGTGATGTTTACCTTATCGGTAAAATTTATTTTAGTATAGTCCGAAGCTGGATCAAAGTTGGATCCATATTCAAGCACAAGATCTTCCACTGTCACAATTTCATCTTCATTAAGCTGTTCCCGGACTTCTTCAAGCTGAGGAAGTGTTGAGGCCTCCTTATATAAAGATATACTTTCCTTTTGCCCGTCTTCCGGTGCTGAGATTTCTGTCTTGATCTCTGGAACAAATGTTTCTGCTGCAGCTGCTGTTGTCCCAGCATTCACAATAGCAGAACAGCAGATAAGCAACGCAAGCGCTCCAGATATAAGTCGTCGTCGTTTCATATTCTTTTCTCCTTTAAAAAGTAAAAGCAGGGATAGCCCCTGCATATTTTGGCCGTACCGCCTGTTACAGATTGAAAGAGCAGAATCACTGCCTTGGTCTGCATCATACCTCCTTTCTGTAAACAAGCCCAAAAAAGCCAAAGGCAGTGTATCCGTTTACCTATCACTAGGGATTTCACAAAAGGACCTCTGCTCTTTGGCTTGCCTTAAAAAATATAACTATATTATATCTTGATACGAAACGTATTACAATCCGCCATGTTCGACATGAAAGCTCGCCTTGATTCTTGTATTCCTGATATAGCTTTTGTATCCACTTTTTGAGACAAATCACTCTATTTTAATCATTGTAGTTTCTCTTTTTATTTGCTACTTTAAATACAAAAATGAAAGGACAATTTTTATGAAGAATCTTTCTGTACCAGCTTGTCACAAATATGTTAAAAATAAAAACGGTGAGTACGATTATCAAAGGATATTCGGAGTAACTGTATCTGCATACCAAACCAAGTATCCAAATGCTGAACTAGATAAAGAAGAGATATTACGTTACCTTCAAATAAATCAGATTATCCCTGAAAAATATAACTCAGAATTACTCAACTTAGAGCATATAGAGCTGTGTTTTACAATAATATCCCAATTTAACTGCAATGCAATATGCCAGTTATGTATGTATTCTCCGCTTTTTCGCAATGCACATGAAAAAGAAGAATCCCTGATTTTAGGATACGCTCTCCGTACATGGCAAAATCTCCAAGAGATATTAAAAGCAGGCGTTGTCAGTAGAAATTTTAGAGCTATGATTCCGGTTTCTGATAAGTCTAATGTTATGGTTGTTCCTTTAAATCGGCTCGCTTTTGAATATTTAGAAAAAATACCTAAGTCGCAAGAGGATATGCTCTCTATCACCGAAAAAATAATATCGCTCTTACGTAAAAATAATCAGAACAAATTATCTGCCTCTGATTTCAAAATAGCAAAAAAATTTTTAGATAATTTATACTATTCCAATATTGATGATGAATTATTGAGAAAAGCCCTTAAAGAAGCGTTTAATATTACTCTGCCTTCCATAAAGCAAGAACCTGCTTCTTCAATGCAACCAGAACAGAAAGCCGAAAAATGTGATGCCGGGGCGCAGGCTGCCAGACTAAAAACCGCAGTTCATATCAACGGTCTTTTAGCAAAGAATCCGTCTCCGTCCAAACAATCTTCTCAGTCAAAAACAATACCTCCCGCTGCAAAGGATGCTACACCCCCAAAAAAGGTCCCAAATACCGCTGTCGTTAAAGACGAAAGTTCAAAAGTTCATTACAATACAGTTTCCAATGGAAAAGAAAAGGTATTAAGCGTATATACTGCACCCAAAAAATCTGTGGGTAACCAAGATATAAATTATATCCCCGGTAGATGGTGTCTAACGAGAAAAATATTGGAAAAATACAAGACCATATTTTTAGAAGCTTCAGAAACATTTGATACAGATGTGCTACAGGAAGATCTGCTCCTTACCCCCTTACTTCCAATGGAAATTATAACAATACCAGCAGAAAACACCATTGCAGTACTTTTTTTAGCTAATCATAAGTTCTACTGTTATTCTATTAGCAACCCTCTGGTCTTGGATCTATTATTACCATATATCACGAAAAGCAATTATAGGAAGATTTTATGCTATGATCCATATCGTTTATACGAATATTTTTTTAAAGAGCAAGTTTATGATGTTACCATCACAGGACTGGCATTCTATTTGGAACTTTATGATTCACTAAAATCATTGAGAAACCGGCCAACAGAAGCGCTTACTACTATATGCAGAAAAAACCAGATGGAATTTCCGGACATTTTAAATCTCTATAAAAAAGCATACTTATCTTTTGAGAGAGCTCTGTCTGAGACCGGATCTGAACAAACTGAAGAACTATATACCTTAATTTGTATTTCCAAGGTTATTGGATATTCAGAAGTTTACAGACCTTTTTTTTCTCCAATGGAAAAGCTGATAGAATTTCGAAGCATATGCGATTATACATTCACATATAAGCCAGGCAAGATATTACATAATGGATATCATGCTGTATCCTTTTCTATAAGCTGGAATGCTGAAACAGCTTTTCCTATAAAAGAAATGTTAGTTCTCTTCTCGGATAATGCCATCTTCAGAAATGGCTCTGCTTTATTATCATTTGATGAAGAAAATATTGTATTTGCGGTTCTTCCGGAGCACTACGACTATCTGTGTAATCAGATAGCCGAATTCGCTTACCAGATTGGCAATAAATATGAGAATTTACCGGTGACAATTAAAGAAGATATGTAGTTATGTAGTCCTTAAATATTTATTAGTAGTTAAGCTATATCTGCTTGATTAATAAATTCTATGCTTGCAGGAAAGAAGCAAATCCAGTATATGGTAGTTATTTGTATACATCATACTATAACATTTTATAAATGCTTTTCCCATTCATTATCTTATATATAAATATACAGAACTCCATCTGCCCTGTCATGTTTCCACCATTATAATTTATCCAATTATAAATATAGACATCTCAAATCATAGCTTATAAATCCTCCAATACATACCCTATCATCAGGCCCCTTCGTCTTGCAGAAAAATTTCTTTCGGCGCTTTCAAAAGAAATTTCAGTTTCTTCATTTCTCTTCTCTTTCCAACTTAAATCCGGATAAATCTCATAGCTCTTACCTCTACTGGAAAATGAGTCCTTTTTCCCTGAGCCGACTACAAAAATAGGATTCTCTCCTGCTGCCTGTAAAATATTCCTTACAATATAATCTCTATATGGATGATAGTACTCCTCATCAAAATACTTCAATGAATAAATACCATCCATTTCTGCGCTCTTCTTATCATAGCGGACCGTAATCAAATATGCTTTCTCCTCTAAATCTTCTATACGTTCTAATAACTTTTTGAAATTTCTTATATCTTCAAATTTCCTGTTATTGACATCGCAGTTAAGCTGATATACCTGCCATGCAGTATTTACTTCTTTCATTACCTGTATGATCCAGTAGCCTTCCAAATAGCCTTGCTCTCTCATACACGCATAAGGTTCCAATGCTCGCCAAAATCCTATCAATTCTTTAAAATTCATTGTTGGTCTTAGTTCAGCTTTCTCACCTAAAAAATATTGGCGGCGTTCTTCCTCCGTCGTATGTTCTGAAAGCTGTTTTTTAAAGTCTCGATCTATTCTGCCCAATGCATCTGAAAGTTCCAGATTATCCGCCATCATCTTATTAAAACTGTCCTCAATGCTCATTTAGCTTCCTCTCCAATATTTAATAAATATCGCATCACTTTATTTGGCAATTATTTGGAAAGTAGAATGAACACAACAACTCAACTATAGTAAAGATTAATATGCACAAGTAAGGCTGGCATTGTTTATCTGCCACCCATATAATTGCACTCTAAATTTGAAACCTCTTTCCGTCCGTAACTGCCACTTTAAACCAGTATACCAGAACCGTTCTTAGTTTTCCAGTTATATAGAATTATGTTCTTTCTGAGATGTTCTTTCTACTATGTACTTGCAGCATGTACTAAAATATCTAGAATACCTCTGATATTCCGCTTAAAACAACAAATAGAACAGTAAAAACATATACCCCTTTTCTCCTATTAAATTTATACCAAATTTTCTTCTATTTAATTACTTCGTTTCCTTTTTAGTTTTCTTCTAAACTCCTATTCAAAATCTCTAATTCATAACATATTCCCCTCAGCCTTTTACTCTCGTTCTCTAACCAAGAGATATATCTAACTTCCACATATATGTTTCCTGATACAACGACTACGACAAACGAACGCACTAAACATATAGTTGCCTCTCTCTATTCCCCTGTGCAGGCATTTTGCATATAATGTGATATCGTCCATAAAACAAAATAGGGACATGCTTTTCAGCATGTCCTGCTTGTTTTCTTACTAAATAATATATCTCATTTTTCTATTCCATACATATCCAGATATTCTTTAATCAATGGCTATATGAATCTGACTAAATGCACATGTAAAAAATCAGTATCATTCTTTTTCTTCCAATGTATTCAGATATTTTTCAACTAACATAACAACTTCTTTTGCCGTCTCTAACTGCTCTTTTGCATCTTCAATAGACACAATATAAAAATCATCATAGTCGCTGGCATGACGCACTTCCTGCGCTCTGCTTATTTTTCTTCCTATTTCTTTAGGAAATATTCCAGTGTGAATGAAATCCTTATTAAAATTTCCGATTACTTGCGCATGTTGTTTGTATGCCTTAAATTCTAGTGCAAGACATGCTGAAATTGCCCGGAAAATAGCATAATAGGCTCTATTGTTTGAAGATCTGTAATGTCCACCATGAAAATTCATTTCTGCTGCTTCCAAATCATCTCTTGCAACGCTGATTCTATGCAATGCCAGCTCTTTCGCACCGCCGACATCATCTAAGTTATGCTGCATATAATTCTACTCCTTCATTTTTGATATTATTATAGAACGGATATGCTCTAATCCACTTATAAAAATGCTCCTGATTTTTCACAATCGGCATAATCTCCAATTCATTATCAAAATTATAATCGAAAGTTATATCAGAAAGTGTATGCCCCTTACTTCTTATTTCATCATCTGACAAATCCACTAGAATCATAATGTCAATATCTGAATCCGGCCCAAAGTCGCCTCTTGCATAAGAGCCATACAATATCACTGCTTTTAATTGTTCGCCGTAAATATTATGCACATCATCCACATATCTTTTCAATATTTCAT
>ERZ1643246.1655-NODE-1655-length-23596-cov-12.888365_pt1 | contig 23596 bp, 21 predicted proteins | sample MGYA00579265_ERZ1643246 | MGnify/ENA primary metagenome ERZ1643246 (study PRJEB29033, sample SAMEA4952261) | chicken gut metagenome | biome: Broiler Chicken; feature: Gastrointestinal Tract; material: Caecum | place: Ireland | collected 2018 | study: Broiler...
CCGCCGCAAATACAACTATTTTTTTTCTCATATTTTAACCCCTTTTCGTTCGTTGTCTCTTTTCTGATTTACTGCAATTTGCGACTATTATACCATAGGCTTTTTGTACCCGTCAATTCTTTCACTTATTTTTCACATTCCGTTCCGCGGTTCTTCCGTTTTGCCTGGTTCAGTCCTTTGGACATGTGGGAATACGGACTATCCAGAAAACTGGTTCGCTTGATCGCGTCTTCCCCGTATTTTCCGCGGATTTTATCTATCGCCGCGTCCAGTTTTCTCTGTTTTTCATTTTCTTCTTCGCCGAACAGGGAAAGCTGATGATATTCCTCTTTCGCAGCTTTTGATACCTGTACGCCGATCAGGCGGATCGGATGATTGTTCCACATCTCCCGCAGCAGGCGGCAGGCAGCCGCATAGATTTCATTGGTGCTGTCTGTCATCCGTCCCAGCTGTTCCTGATGGGAACGCCGCCGGAAGCTGCTGTCCACCAACTGTACCGTCACCACGGATCCTTTCATCTGATCCATGCGCAGCCGGGCGCCTACCGTCTCACACAGGGACAGGATGACCAGCCGGGCATCCTCCACGGTCAGAAGATCTCTCGGAAGTGTTACGCTGTTCCCGTAGCCTTTGTTCTCCACTTCTCTTCCAACCATAGGCGATGACTCGATTCCATTGGCGTAGTCCCAGAGTACTTTTCCCTGGGATTTCAGATTTCTGGCCAGATAATCCCGGTCGCTTTTTGCCAGATCCCCGATCGTATGGATCCCCAGTTTCTCCAGTTTTTTCTCTGTGGATCCGCCGACGCCGAACAGTTCCCGGACCGGCAGCGGCCACATTTTTCTCGGAATCTCATCGGGAAAGAGGGTATGTACTTTATCCGGTTTCTCAAAATCCGAAGCCATCTTTGCCAGCAGCCGGTTGACAGAAATTCCTACATTTACAGTAAATCCCAGTTCCTCACGGATGCGGACGCGGATCTTCTGCGCGCAGTCCAGCGGCTCCCCAAACAACTTCTCCATCCCCGTCATGTCGACAAAAGCCTCGTCAATGCTGTACTGCTCGACAGTGGGAGAATATTCCGACAGAAGTTTCATCAGCTTTCTGCTGCACTTGACATACTGGTCATAGTCCGGCGGGAATACCAGCAGTTCCGGACATTTTTCCCTTGCCCTGGCCAGCGGCTCGCCTGTCTGAACACCAAAGCGCTTCGCCGCAACACTCTTCGCCAGCACGATCCCGTGCCGGTTCTCTTCGTTTCCTCCGATAGCCGCCGGAATCTCCTGGATTCTATCCGGATATCCCGATTCCCCTCTGTGCAGAAGACTTGACCAGCTGAGAAACGCGCTGTTCACATCTATATGAAAATAAATCTGCTGCTTTTTCATCTGCACCTCCGAACAACCGTTTACGGACCGGCAAACCGATCCAGATCCATCTCGTCTTTCTGGCGGATCTTATCCAGAACCCAGCGTCCGTCTTCCAGGATAAACCGCCAGTACTCATAGAAATCCTCCTGCTTTGTGCTGCCGCGGACGATCACGCTGGTCTCTGTGTTGATATAATATCCGTCCATGCTGCCATGGATCAGGTACCAGATACCGTCCTTCTCACTCCCGTCTTCATTGTGAACGTCCACCAGCACTGCGCTGAGAAGGCGTACGTTTCTCTGCACCGGAGCCTCATTCTTCAGCTTCATCCAGGACAGCTTCATCTGAAATTCTTCCAGCAGTGACCGGCTCAGATATTCCTGCGCATAGGAGGCATCCTGTATTCTCCAGCATTCCTGGATCTCATAGTATGCCTTTTTCACACGTCTCTGGATCTTTCGATAATTCCAGTGATTTTCCTCCCGGGCAAACCGGTCCATCCGGTCTCTCGATTTCTTCCTGGCTTTTTCTGCTTTCCAACGGATCACGATCCTTCCGCTATAGGCGATCACTCCCACAGAAAGAAACCAGACAACCGCTTCCAAGGGCGTGCCCCGGTTCCCTCCGTAGGAATTTCCGTGAGAACGGGTATGAGAACTGCCTCCCCCACTGCTTCCACCTCCGCCACCGGAACTTCCTCCGCCGCCTGCCCGTGCGGACACAGTCGCCGCTGAGCAGGCGATGCAAATCGCCAGGAACAATACAGTCAATAGTATTTTACCTTTTTTCATAACTTCTTATATGCAAAACGGGGCTCTGAGATTTCTCTCAAAGCCCCGCTTGATTTTCGGGATCAATCCACAGCAACAACTTCTTTTTTGTTGTAAGAGCCACAAGCTTTGCAGACTCTGTGCGGCATCATAAGAGCACCACATTTGCTGCATTTTACCAGGTTCGGAGCAGACATTTTCCAGTTTGCTCTTCTCTTATCGCGTCTTGCTTTGGAAGATTTATTCTTTGGACAGATGGACATGTTTACACCTCCTTAAATTTGCTGAATATATCACGGATAGCAGCCATTCGCGGGTCCGGGACTGTAGTATCACAGTCACAGGTCTGAAAATTCAGATTTGCACCACATCGGCTGCAGATTCCTTTACAGTCATCTTTACACAGCACTCGAATCGGCCATTGGACTAAAAGTTCATTGCGGATCAGCGCCTCCACATCCAGAAAATTCTTGTCCGCAAAAGAGGAATCTTCTCCCAGATCCTCCCGTTCCTCCTCGGTGAGATTGAAATCAATCTTCCGGTCAAAGGCAAGGACAAATTCCTTTTCCACCGGGCACAGACATCTTGCACAGGACAATTCCAGCTTCAGCTTCGTGCCTCCGGTAATCTTTAGAACGTAATTTCCCTCATGTGTCAGAGTAAGTTCCACAGGCTGACTTTCCAGCAGCGGATATATGACCCCGCCGATTTCCATCTCGGAAAGCTCGAGGGGAAGCTTATAGGCTTCCGATGCTCCATCCCGTGAGAATAACTTTACAAGGCTGATTTCCATAACAATCTCCTAATCACACATTAATAGATTATAACTTCGAAGGTAATGTTTGTCAACTGTTTTTTTGACAAATAGCAATCCTTCAATGTAACAATTCTGCCAGCCGAACGGTCCCGGCCTCCAGTCATTGAAAACCGCTTCGCGACAGGCTGGATGCCAGGGACACAAGGTCATGCTTTTCATGATCGCATGAAAAACATGACCTTGCGACGCTGTCTCATATTATTTCTGATTCTTAACCAGTTCCACAGTCTCCTCGCAGATCGCGATCTCTTCATTGGTCGGGATGACACATGCGGTGATCTTGGATTCCGGTTTTGTGATGATCACTTCTTTTCCACGGCAGTTATTTGCCTCATCGTCAAATACCAGACCCATGAACTGGAAGGCTTCACAGATCTCTTTCCGAAGCGGAACGGCATTCTCGCCCAGACCTGCCGTAAAGGTGATCACGTCTACGCCGCCCATCGCTGCAATGTAGGAACCGATGTATTTGATGATACGGTAAGCGTATGCTTCCAGGCAGTTGATGGCATCCTGATTTCCCGCCTCTGCTGCTGCGGAGACGTCGCGGTAATCACTGGAAATTCCTGTCATACCCAGCATACCGGATTTCTTGTTCAGGATGTTCAGAACTTCCGATACATCCAGGTTCTCTTTGTGGCACAGATACTCTACGACTGCCGGATCGACATCTCCCGAACGGGTTCCCATGATCACACCTTCCAGCGGCGTCAGGCCCATGGAGGTATCCACACATTTTCCGTTTTTCACTGCGGACAGAGAGGCTCCATTGCCCATGTGGCAGACAATAATCTTCAGATCCTTGATATCTTTGCCAAGGAAATCTGCAGTTCTCTTGGATACATATTTGTGGGAAGTTCCGTGGAAGCCGTATTTACGGATCGCGTATTTCTCATAGTATTCCTTCGGAAGTCCGTACATATACGCTTTCGGCGGCATCGTCTGATGGAACGCGGTATCAAATACTGCTACGTTCGGAACACCCGGCATCAGTTTCATGCAGGCATTGATTCCCATCAGGTTTGCCGGATTGTGGAGAGGTCCGAGATCTGCGCACTCCTCGATCACTTTGATCACTTCATCGTCAATGATGACCGGCTGTGTGATCTTCATTCCGCCGTGCAGGACACGATGTCCGATCGCATCGATCTCTTTCAGGGATTTGATCACGCCTGTCTTCTCGTTAACCAGAGCGTCCAGAACCATCTGGATCGCCTCGGTGTGGCTCGGCATCGCCGCCTCTGTCACTTCTTTCTCTCCGTTTTCCGGCTCGTAAACCAGACGTCCGTCGATTCCGATCCTCTCGCAAAGGCCTTTTGCCATCACTTCACGATTGTCATAATTGATCAGCTGGAACTTCAGGGAAGAACTTCCGCAGTTTACTACTAATACGTTCATTTCAATTTTCCTCCGACTTTCTTATTTTTTCACGGCCGAACCGCCAGATAGCACGAAACAGACTCCGGCCTGCGCCGGGGCAGCCGGCGGATAGGACCGGATATGGCTTTCCCCGCCTTTTGCAGCAGAGAAAGCCATATGCTTCTCACGGATTTTCGCAACAGTTCCTTCTTTCGGACTGCTGCTGGCAGCCGGCCGTATCTTTCTAACAGCTCAGATGGCCGAGCTGTTACCTATCATTATAAATGAATCACTGATTCTGGCACTGTACTGCTGTGATCGCCACAACGCCTACGATATCCTCTGCAGAGCATCCGCGGGACAGATCGTTGACCGGAGCGGCAATACCCTGTGTCATCGGGCCGTAAGCCTCTGCCTTTGCAAGACGCTGTACCAGCTTGTATCCGATATTTCCGGCATCCAGATCCGGGAAGATCAGTACGTTAGCATGTCCGGCTACTTTGCTGTCAGGAGCCTTGGACGCGCCTACACTCGGAACGATCGCTGCGTCAAGCTGCAGTTCTCCGTCCAGAGCCAGATCCGGGTTTGCCTCTTTTGCGATTCTGGTAGCTTCTACTACTTTGTCTACATCTGCATGTTTTGCGCTTCCTTTGGTAGAATGGGAAAGCATAGCCACACGCGGCTCATTTCCGGTCAGCAGTTTGTAGGACTCTGCGGAAGATTCTGCGATCGCAGCCAGCTCTTCCGGATTCGGATTCTGGTTCAGTCCGCAGTCACCGAATACGAATACTCCGTCATCACCGTACTCACAGTCTGGAACAACCATCAGGAAGAACGCAGATACCAACTTTGTGCCCGGTTTTGTCTTCAATACCTGCAGACACGGACGAAGGGTGTTTGCGGTAGAATGGCATGCGCCGGAAACCAGTCCGTCGGCATCTCCCATTTTAACCATCATAACGCCATAGTAGGTGTAATCGTTCATCAGAGTCTCTTTTGCTTTTTCCGGGGTCATACCCTTTTTCTCGCGAAGTTCTACCAGTTTGTCAATATATGCCTGAGTCTTTTCGCAGGTTTCCGGGTTTACGATCTTTGCCTTGGATACGTCCAGTCCTTCGCTGCCTTTCTTTACTGCTTCCTCAGAGCCAATGATGATCAGATTTGCCAGATCCTCTGCGAGAATCTGTGCTGCTGCCTCATATGTTCTTCTGTCTTCTGATTCCGGCAGAACAATTGTCTTTTTGTCTGCTCTTGCTCTTGCTTTAATTGTGTCAATAAATCCCATGATTCTTTGACTCCTTTCGCTAAATTTGCTCATTAATTTCATTATAGTACGTTCTTCTGTTACCGGCAAGGGTAGTTATATTTTTAACAATATTAAGAAGACCAGACTTCCTTATGGACACGATCCGCCTCATAGCGCGTGTCTCTCGGGGCGGTTGTATCTTCGGCGGGATAGCCGGGGGCTATGATGGAGTGCGGGATAATCGTTTCGGGAAGTCGGAAAATCCGGCGCTGTTTTTCCACGCGGTCATCCTGCCGCCGAACCGCCACAGGCACCGCGGCATTCCCGGGCTTCCGGCCCTGCGGTGTTTTCAGACTTCCGCCTTGAATTTTGCGCAGTCCTAGTATATGATGAGACAAGCGAAAAAAAGCGATGCATTTTCATGCCTGCACGAAAATGCATCATCAAGTCTTTGAAAGGAATAGACATTTATGAAAATCACAGGAATCATCGCCGAATATAATCCTTTCCACAACGGACACGCATATCAGCTTTCCAAAGCCCGCGAACTCACCGGCGCAGATTATCTGATCGTCGTCATGAGCGGAGATTACGTCCAGAGGGGAACTCCTGCGATCCTCGAGAAACATTCGAGAGCGCGCTTTGCGCTGGAAAACGGCGCCGATCTTGTCCTGGAATTGCCTGTCCGTTTTTCCACCGCCAGCGCTATGGATTTTGCGGCGGGAGCGGTCCGTATGCTGGACGCCCTAAACGCTGTCACGCATCTTTGTTTCGGCAGCGAGTCCGGAAATCTGGATGCGCTGGATGCGGCCGCCGGGATCCTGGAAGAGGAACCGGAGATCTACCGTTCGACGCTCCGGTCTGCTCTGAAAAGCGGCGCCTCCTATCCGGCAGCCCGGCAGAAAGCGTTCGACATCTGCCGGAAGGAACCTCTTTTTTCAACGGTCCCTTCCGATCTCCTGGAGGCACCGAATAATATTCTCGGAATCGAATATCTCCGTGCTATACGCCGGCTGCACAGTCCGATCCGTCCGGTCACGCTGACCAGAACCAGCGATAATTACCATTCCGCCAGACTGGAGCACGGCTTCGCCTCCGCCACTGCGGTCCGGGAAACCCTGACAGGACCGGAACCGGAGAGGATCTCCGGCTTCGTTCCGGAAAATGTTCTTTCACCGTTGCTGGAGGCCGCCCGGCAGAATAGGCTGTTGAGCGAGGAAGATCTTTCTCTTCCATTGAAATATCAGCTGCTCAAGAGTACGCCGGAAAGTCTCGCCGGTTATCTGGACGTCCCGGAAGCACTGGCCAACCGTATCCACCGGCAATTAAGCGAATATACCGGTTTCCGTCAGTTTGCAGAGCTTCTCAAAACCAGGGAGACCACCAGAACAAAGATCAATCGCTCTCTGCTTCACATTCTCCTGCAGCTGGACCGGAAACCGCAGCCCCTCAGTCATCTGCGGATCCTCGGATTCAGAAAAAGTTCGGCTCCTCTGCTGAATCATCTGAAGCAGCACACTGATCTTCCGCTGGTCTCCCGCCTGGCCGTGCTTCCGGCGGATGCGGTCCGGGAGGATCTCTTTGCCTCAAACCTGTACCACTCTGTCCTCGCATGCAAAACAGGGATTCCTCAGCCGGACGAGCGCAGCCTCCCAATCGTCCTTGTCTGATCTTTTTGCGGAGTCAAAACCTCTCTCGTGCAAGCACGGCAGGTGCTTGCCGGGTGTATCGCACGCCCTGCTCACAGCACAGCTGTTCGCTGTCCGTTACCCGGCAAATACCTGCTCGTGCAAGCACGGCAGGTGCTTGCCGGGTGTATCGCACAAAATACCGCACGTGGTCGCTGTTTTCTACGTGCGGTATTTTTGTAGCAATTCAATCATCTGAACGGCTGCGGTTTTTTAATTTTTAAAACTGTGGATTGGCGCCGGAATTCTTCCTTTTCTGTTCACAAACGCCTCACAGGAAAAATTGTTTACCGGCATCACCGGCGCGTATCCGAGCAGTCCGCCGAATTCCACCGTATCTCCGACGCCTTTCCCGATCACTGGGATCAGGCGCACTGCCGTCGTCTTCTGATTCACCATACCGATCGCCATCTCGTCAGCGATGATCCCGGAGATCGTGGATGCTTTTGTATCCCCAGGAATCGCAATCATATCGAGGCCTACCGAGCAGACACAGGTCATCGCTTCCAGCTTTTCCAAAGTCAGCGCGCCTTCGTTCACCGCATCGATCATTCCCTGATCCTCCGAAACGGGGATAAACGCGCCGCTCAGACCGCCAACGTAAGAGGAAGCCATCACACCGCCTTTTTTCACCTGATCATTGAGCATTGCCAGCGCTGCCGTCGTTCCCGGCGCTCCCGCAGACTCCAGACCGATCTCTTCCAGAATCTCCGCTACAGAATCTCCGATGGCCGGAGTCGGCGCCAGGGAGAGATCAATGATCCCAAACGGGACGCCCAGCCTTCTGGATGCTTCCTGAGCCACCAATTGTCCCACACGGGTAATCTTGAACGCGGTTTTCTTGATTGTCTCGCACAGTACCTCAAAATCTGCGCCGCGGACTTTTTCCAGCGCACACTTTACAACGCCGGGGCCGGAAACACCTACATTGATGATTGCGTCCGCCTCCGTCACTCCATGGAACGCACCCGCCATGAAAGGATTATCGTCCGGCGCGTTGCAGAACACTACCAGTTTTGCACATCCCATACAGCTGTCCTCCCTGGTCGCCTCCGCCGTCGCCTTGATGATCTCACCCATCAGTTTAACAGCATCCATGTTGATACCGGTCTTGGTCGATCCGAGATTGATGGAACTGCAGACTCTCTCCGTCCGCGCCATCGCCTGGGGAATGGAGCGGATCAGCAGTTCGTCTGCTTTTGTCATTCCCTTGCTCACCAGCGCAGAATATCCGCCGAGAAAATTTACTCCCACCTCTTTCGCCGCGCGGTCCAGCGTCTCGGCGATCGTCACAAAATCTTCCGGTGTTTTGCAGGCGGAACCGCCCACCAGAGCAATCGGAGTCACGGAGATTCTCTTGTTTACGATTGGAACACCGTATTCCGCCTCGATCTCTTCGCCGGTAACCACCAGATTCCGCGCCATGGTTGTGATCTTATCGTATATTTTACGGTTCAATTTATCCAGATTGGAATCGATACAGTCCATCAGGCTGATCCCAAGGGTAATGGTACGTACGTCCAGGTTCTCCTTAGTGATCATCTCGTTGGTTTCTTTTACTTCAAACAGGTTAATCATCTATCTCTCTCCTTTGGCTCAGATCCGATGCATCATGTTGAAAATGTCTTCATGCTGGCAGCGAATGACAACGCCGATCTCTTCCCCGACCTTTTCCAGTTCCTTTGCCATCTCTGCATTGGATTTCGGACTTTCAGAGATATCCGCCACAATGATCATGTTAAAGTATCCCTGCACGATCGTCTGGGAAATATCCTCGATGTTTACCTGGTTTTCCGCCAGATAATTGCAGACTTTTGCGATAATTCCAACGGCGTCTTTTCCTACAACAGTGATAATGGTTTTCTTCATTTCGTTCTCCTTTTCTCAATTCCCGCCGGACTCCTGTCCGCAGCAGTTTTTCCGGCTGAGTTGCTGCCTCTGGTACGGCAGATTTCATTCAGACTTCGATCATCGGCGACACTTCGCTTCGTTTTGCAACGGAAAGATGGAAATCCGTAGAGCGGTAAGGATTGTCCCCGGTTGTCACTTCCGCTGCCACCGTCTCATAAGCCAGCGCTTCATAATTGTTTTCCTTGCTCAGATGCCCAAGGAGCACTTCTTTCAGGTTATCATGCAAAATCTCGCAGAGCAGCTGTCCCGCCATCGTATTGGAGAGATGCCCCTTTGCTCCTGCGATCCTGCGCTTCAACGGGTAAGGATAAGACCCCACCTCCAGCAGCTTTTCATCGTGATTTGCCTCCAACAGCACCGCATCCAGTCCTCTCAGATGTTCCACAATATATGAATCATAGATCCCAAGATCGGTAGCCACCGCGACTGCATGGCCGTCATGTTCCATCCGGTATCCCACCGGCTGCGCCGCATCGTGGGAGATCGCAAACGGGAAAATATCCATATCCCCCAGGGTAAATGCTTCGTCTTCCCGGATCTCATGGAAAATCCCCTCCGGAAATTTCCCCAGTTTTCCGCATTCCACGATCGCACGGATCGTCCCCTGTGTCGCGTAAATCGGTATCTGATATCTTCTGGCAAGAACCCCCAGTCCCTGCACATGGTCAATGTGTTCATGAGTGATCAGAATTCCATCCAGTTCCTTCGCCGTCCGGTCCAGACTGTTCAGTCCCATCTCCACACGTTTTCCGCTGATCCCGGCGTCGATCAGGAGACTCGTCCGCTCACTTCCCGCAAAAATACAGTTCCCGCTGGAACCGCTGGCAATACTACAAAGTTTCATATTTTCCCCTTTTCTGCCGCACTTGCTGCGTCATCATAACAGATCCGGAAGCTCACTTTCATACTTACTCATCCTCCGGTCAATCTGTTTTATCGTATCCTCAAACTCCCCGCTGTTGTCCACCTCAAAATCACAGTGTTCGGAAAACTCTTCCTCGGAAAGCTGATTTTCCATAATTCCGTCGATCCGTTCATCGGTATATTTTCTATCGTTACGCAGACGTTCTCTGCGCACCCGCTCATCCGCGTAAATATACCAGAGTTCATCGCAGATTTCATCGTAATGGTCTTCGATCAGCAGCGCTGCCTCGATAAAGACAAAAGACGTACCCGCTTTTTCCTCTTCAGCGATCGCCCGGCGGATATACGTTTTTACCGCAGGATGTACGATCTTGTTCATCTGCTGAAGCTTTTCCTGATCTTCGAAGATCAGTTCCGCGATCCGCTTCCTGTTCAGATTTCCGGCCTCATCGGTGATCTGCCGACCAAACAGGCGGACGATCGGCGCATAGCAGTCCTTTCCAGGCTCCATCAGCAGATATCCGACTTCATCCGCTTTGATCACCGCGGCATCATAATGCTGTCCGATGTATGTCATAACTTCCGTTTTTCCGGCTCCAACGCCGCCAGTAATCCCGATAATCTTCATTTGTACCATCCCCCTTTATTCCCGCGAGCAGCGGGCCAAACGGACAAGCCTGCATGTCCGTCTGGCCAATACCGCGAAGGTCCGTTTCCCCGCTGCGCTGCCGCTATTTTGCTTCGTACCAGCTGTTTCCGGTATGCATATCGATCTCCAGTCTGACTTTCAGATCCGCTGCGTGTGTCATCTCTTCTGCGAGAATCTTCTGTGCCTGTTCGACTTCGTCCAACGGCGCCTCAATCAGAAGTTCGTCATGAACCTGCAGCAGCAAACGGGACTCCATTCCCTCTCGTTTCAGCCGCTCATTGACACGGATCATCGCAATCTTGATGATGTCGGCCGCCGTTCCCTGGATCGGTGCATTCATCGCCACCCGTTCGCCAAAAGAACGCTGCATAAAGTTACTGGACTTCAATTCGGGCACAGGCCTCCGCCGCCCGAACATAGTCACGGAGTATCCCTGCTCCTTCGCCTTTTTCACACATTCGTCCAGGAATCCCTTGATCCCCGGGTAAGTCTCGAAATACTTCTCAATATACTGCTGGGCTTCCTTCCTGGAAATACTCAGGTCCTGGCTCAAGCCAAAGGAACTGATGCCGTAGATGATCCCAAAATTGACGGCTTTCGCATTCCGTCTCTGGAGAGGCGTCACCTCGTCAAAAGGGACATGAAATACTTCCGAAGCCGTGATCCTGTGAATATCCTCCGCCTGCTGATAGGCGGCGATCAGTTTTTCATCTCCCGACATATGCGCCAGCACACGCAGTTCGATCTGGGAATAATCCGCATCGATAAACACACATCCGTCCTTCGGCAAGAATACCTTGCGGATCATCCGTCCCAACTCCATCCGCACCGGAATATTCTGAAGATTCGGCTCCGTACTGCTGATCCGGCCTGTGGCTGTGATCGTCTGGTTAAAGGTGGAATGAATCCTTCCGTCGGAACCGATAAACGCCGACAGACCGTCTGCATAGGTAGATTTCAGTTTCGCCAGCTGGCGGTACTCCAGGATATCTGAGACGATCGGATGGTCCGGTGCCAGTTTTTCCAGCACGTCCGCCGCCGTAGAATAGCCGCTTTTCGTCTTGCGTCCGCCCGGCAGCTTCAGTTTTTTGAACAGAATCACACCGAGCTGCTTGGGCGAATTAATATTAAACGTTTCTCCGGCCTCCTGATAAATCTTCTCCTCCAGTTCCCGGATCCGTACCTGAAGACGTTCTCCGTACTCCTTCAGTTTCTCTGCCTCCACACGTATCCCCGCCTCTTCCATATCGGCAAGAGTAAATGCCAGCGGGATCTCAATCTCTTTATACAAACGGAGCATTTGTTCCTCGTCCAGTCTCTGCTCCATCGACTCTCTTGCCCGGTATACCGCATACGCCATATTTCCGGCATAAGTCCCCGCAAGATCTTCGGAAACAGACGCCAGATCCGGGAGCTTCGCCGTGCCAAAGATCTCCTCGGCAGAAGGTACATAAAGCTGCAGATATTCCTTCGCGAGATCATCGTACGTGTACGTATTTTTCAGAGGATTGAGAAGATATGCGGCGATCCCCGCGTCAAACACTTTTTCCGGTTCCGCATTTTTTACCGATTTCAGATGCTTCTTGATATCCATCACGCAGATCCTGCTCACCTGGCGGAACAATTCTCCCGCCATATCCGTAAGATCTTCCGCTGTGATTTTTTCGGATATCTCAATATAGCAGACGACCGCTTCCCCGTCTTCCTCCCAGGCCAACGCCAGTCCCAGGATCTCGTGGCCGGCGCTTTCCAAAAGCTCCAAACCTATCGATGGCTGCTGCACCGCCTGCTCCAGAATTTTTCTCACCTCGCCGGGATCGTTCTCCGTCCGGATCATCAGGCTGTCCTGTTCGTTCTCTGCCTGGGAATCAAATCTTCCCAACAGATTTTTGAAATCCAGCCTGCGGAAAATCTCATACGCCTCTTTCGTATATAAATTTCCGATCCGCGCGTGCTCCAGATCGCAGGACACCGGCGCCTGTGTATCGATCGTCGCCAGCTTCTTGCTCATAACCGCCAGATCGTAGTGATTTTTCAGAGATTCTTTCGCCTTGTTCGGCTTGATCTCCTCCACATGCTCATAGGCGTTTTCTATATTTCCGTAGGCGACGATCAGTTTCGTCGCCGTCTTTTCTCCCACGCCGGGGATCCCCGGAATATTGTCGGAAGAGTCCCCCATCAGCGCCTTCAGCTCAATGATCTGCTTCGGCTGCACCTGATAACGCTCCACCACATCGCCGGCATGGTAAGTTTCGATCGTCGTCTTTCCGCGAACCGTTTTCGGCATACGGATCATGACCTTATCCGTGGCAAGCTGCAGGATATCTCTGTCTCCGGAAACGATCGTCACTTCCATTCCCCGGCTTTCACAGCGCCCCGCTATGGTTCCGAGAATGTCATCCGCCTCATAGCCTTCCTGTTCCACCAGCTCGATATCCATCGCTCTCAGCACTTCCTTCAGCAGCGGAACCTGTTCCCGCAGTTCCGAAGGCATCGGCTTTCTCGTTCCTTTATACTCCTCGTACATCTTATGCCGGAAGGTAGGCGCATGAACGTCAAACGCAACCGCCAGATACTCCGGCTTCTCATCCTCCAGAGTCCGGAACAGAATATTCAGAAATCCGTAAACCGCATTTGTGTGCCGGCCCTCGGAATTTGTCAGATCCGGAAGTCCGTAAAAAGCACGGTTCAAAATACTATGCCCGTCTATCAAAACAATTTTTTCACTCATATTTAAAATAATCCTTTCAGCCAGGGTATCTCAACAAAATCCAGATAATGCAGGGTAAACAAGATCAGCAGAATGGTCAGCACAAAAATCAACACAGAGAAAAAAATGTTTCTGTGCTTCTTTCTCTGAATCCGACGTTCCTTCTCCCTCATATCCTGTGCAAGGAGGCCTTTCAAATTGTAGGACTGTTTTTCGTCATCATCCAGATAGCGGGCAGCCTGGCGAATGATGAAATACGTCTCCAGTTCATCATAGCAGGCCGGACAGTTCCGCACATGATGGATGAAATCCTCCATTTCATTTTCCGGCATCTTGTCCTGCACATAAGGCTGTATCAGCTTTTCTGCTCTTTCGCAATCCATTGCCGGCACCCCTTTCTGTCGCTGTCCCTCCGCCGCGCGGGTGAAAAGCGCCCGGCGGATCTTGGCTTATTTTTTCTGTTACTTACTATACACTATTTTCCATTATTTTAAAAGCATTTTCTTTTTTCCGAAAACTTCAGGCAAAACACAAGGACAGACAAAAACAAGCAAAGGCCGTTGGCATGTCACCGTACACGCATACCAACGGCCTTCACCTGCCTCACAATTTTCAGGCAGAAATATTTTCAGGCTCCTGAAAGAAAACCTTTCGTTACAGTTCCGCAGACCGAACCGTTACAGCCTTTACGCTTTCACAATATTCGGAGTTTCTTTTCCTGCTTCAAAGTCCAGTGCATTCTGGAGCGTTGTCTGAGCGATGGCAGCCAGCGCTTCCTGAGTGAAGAATCCCTGATGGGAGGTGATCATCACATTCGGGAAGGAGAGAAGACGCGCGGTCGTAGAGTGCTCCAGGATCTCGTCGGAGCGGTCCTCGAAGACATTCGGAGTCTCCTCCTCATATACGTCCAGCCCCACACCGAAGAACTTACGGGCACGAATCCCCTCGATCAGATCATCCGTCTTAACCAGACCGCCGCGGGACGTATTGACCAGGATCACGCCGTCTTTCATCTTTGCGATCGTATCCCGGTTAATGATATGATACGTACTGTCCATCAGCGGGCAATGCAGCGAGATCAGATCACTCTGCGCCAGCAGTTCATCCAGCGTCACATACGTGACAAAATCTTTCAGCGATTCGTTTTCATACACATCATAAGCGATCACTTTCATTCCGAATCCGCGGCAGATCCGCGCCATCGCCGCACCGATCTTTCCGGTTCCGATGATGCCGGCAGTTTTCTGGTAAAAATTAAATCCCATCAGGCCGCCAAGGCTGAAGTCATTCTCCCGGACCTTCGTATAAGCCTTATGCATTCTCCGGTTTACCGTCAGCGCCAGCGCCATCGCATGTTCCGCGACCGCCTCCGGGGAATATCCCGGCACCCGGCGCACCTCGATGCCATATTTCTGTGCCAGTTCCAGATCCACATTATTATAGCCGGCACAGCGCATCAGGATCAGACGGACGCCAGCTTTATGAAGCTCCTCCACCGTACCGGTTCCCACATCCGAATTAACAAACGCGCAAACCGCGTCATGTCCTTTCGCCAGCGCGGCAGTACGGGGCGCCAGGGAAGTCTTCAGAAACTCCATCTCCACTCCCGGAAAATTCTTCGCCTCCCGGCTGAAAGATTCCTTATCATAAGACTGTGTATCATAAAATAAAATCCGCATATACAAGTTTCCTCCTCGTCAAAAAATTCACTGATTCCGATCACCCGATCAGATTCAGTATTTCCCTGTTTCGCCCTTACTATACGCTATTGTTAATTATTTGTCAATATCTTTTTGTTAAATTTTTATCATTTTTAATTCTTTTCAACTCTCCCTGCTAACCAAACAACAAATATCATAACCTTCTGTCTATTTCCATCTTCCACCTCAAACCTCGAACTCACAGCAGCACCACGTCCCTCCCACCCCAAACAGCCAGACGCCGGCGGCAGTCCATGGAGAGACGCGTGCATCTGCGGATACAGCTGGAAGTTCTTACGTCCGAAGGGCCTTTCGACCGTTTAGAATTTCCCTGTATCCGTCAGCCGCACGCGCCTCTCCATGGACTGCCGCCGGCGTCATCCGCCTTTCACATCAAAATTTCTTCCAGAAATCTGGAGGGTTCTGTCTTTTTGTCAAACCGTTCCTTCACAGAACACAGCGTCAGTTTTTTTCTCGCCCTGGTCATTCCCACATAAAACATCCGGCGCTCTTCCTCAATATCCTCCTCCAGCACAGCCTTCTGGTAGGGCATCACCCCTTCGTTTACATCGAGAATGTAGACACAGTCGTACTCCAGCCCCTTGACACTGTGCAGCGTCGAGATCGTGACACCGGACTTTTCCTGCTGATTCTTCTTTGCTTCCTCCGCAAGCGTCTCTCTATACTCCTCGATATGGCGGAACCAGTCCTCCGCCGTCCGATACCCCCGGGAGAGTTCCTGCAGCTCGTCCAGCCGTTCCAGAAACTCCTCGGGCTTCATTCTGCGATAAGAGGCATACTCCTTCAGGTACTCCTCATACCCCATCGCAAACCGGATGTAATTCACAGCGCCAAACGGCGTCATCCGTCCAAGCAGCTGAAGGTCCTGCTCCAGTTTTTCGATCCGGCGGCACATCCAGTCCTTTCCCTCATAATACTCGTACAGCGCCTCAAAGCTGACCTGCGCAGCCTCAAACGCGTCCCTCGCCAGATATCGGTTCGGACGGTTGCAGATCTGCAAAAAATCCGCTCTCCGGCGGCTTCCAAGGCCGATCCGCAGATAAGTAAGGATATCTCTGGATATCCAATGATCGTACAGATTCGGCAGGCGGTCCCGCATCTGGAACGGAATATTGTCCGCGATCAGCTGTTCCACCGCCATCCGGCTGCCGGCATTGGTGCGAAACAGAAGCGCAATTTCCTCATACGGTGTTCCCTCAGAGACACAGGCGCGGATCCCGTCCGTCACATCCTGAAGCTCGTCCTTGACGGTCTCATATTCCCGCAGCGCCACCGCTTCCCCCTGCCCGTGACTTGCCTTAATGTTTTTCGGGAATCTCTTTTCATTGTTGGCGATCAGCTTTCCGGCCTGACGCACGATGGCTCCGCTGCTCCGGTAATTAATGTCCAGCGTAACGGTTTCTGCATTTGGATAATCTTCTGGAAAATGGAGCATGATCTCCGGACGTGCTCCTCGAAAACGGTAGATCGACTGATCGTCGTCTCCTACTATGAACAGATTGTCCTGCGGCTTCGCCAGCATCCGGACAATGTCGTACTGAATCGGATTGATATCCTGAAATTCGTCAATGAGAATATATTGAAATTTTTTCTGCCACAAGGCCAAGATCTCCGGATGTTTCCGGAAGAGCTCATAACACCAGACCATGATATCGTCAAAATCCAGTTTCCGGCTGTCCCGTTTCCATTTTTCATAGGCTCGGTAAATGGTACGGAATACCTCTTCCGGACAGGCAGTCGAATAAAAATGTTCCAGTTCGATCCGGTTATTTTTCACTGTGCCGATCTCCCGGTTCAGATTCGCGATCAGCTCCTCCTCTTCCTCGGCGTCCCGGCAATACGTATGCACCAGTTCTCTCAGCAGCCGCAGCTTCTGCTCTTCGCTTAAAATATTCTGTCCGGACAGGCGGTAGGCATTTCTCAGAATCCCGTAGAAAACCCCATGAAACGTCCCGAAAGTCACGCGGGGCGACGGACGGTTCATCCGCTTCAGATACCGCTCCTTCATCTCCCGCGCGGCAGCTTTGGTAAAAGTCACCACAAGGATCGCTTCCGCGGGGACTCCACGCTCGACCAGGCGGCAGGTCCGCCCGGTGATCACGGCTGTTTTGCCGGAACCCGGGCCCGCCAGAACCATCATCGGCCCCGCCACATGTTCTACCGCCTGCCGCTGTGAATGATTGTACTCCATAGGCAGTCAGGCAAGTGCAGCCTGCAGTTTTTCCACTGCAGCGTTCAGGCGTCTCAAAGACTCTTCCTTTCCCAGGACTTCCAGAATCTCTGTAGCACCTGCCGGCGTCATCTGTTTTCCAGACAAAGCGGTGCGGATCGGCCACATGATGTATCCGGTCTTGTAGCCTTTTTCCTTGCCGAATGCTGATAGCATTTCAAACAAAGCATCATTGCTGTAGTCTTCCTGTGCCTCCAGAAGCGGAAGGACCTCTCTCAGAAGCGCCAAAGAATTTTCCTCGTTGGTCTTCATCTTCTTGTGTACGTACATAGAAGTGTCATACTCCGGAACCTCCTGGAAGAAATCCACCAGTTCACAGATATCAGGGAACACTTCAATCCTGGTTTTCACCATCGCGGCGATCTTCCGGAAGTCCAGGTCTCTGCTGATCGTCTTTTTCAGATACGGCAAAGCCATCTGATAAAATTTCTCATCGTCCATCGCTTTCATGTACTCGCCGTTCATCCAGCGAAGCTTCGTCATATCGAAGACCGCTGGAGATTTGCTGATATGGTGATAGTCGAACACCTGAACCAGCTCTTCCAGTGAGAAGATCTCCCGGTTTTCTTCCGGGCACCAGCCAAGCAGAGCGACGAAGTTGACAATCGCTTCCGTCAGAAATCCCTGGTCGATCAAATCTTCATAGGAAGAATGGCCGCTTCTTTTGGAGAGTTTCTGGTGATCCTCGTTTGTGATCAGCGGACAGTGAACATAGACCGGGATCTCCCATCCGAACGCCTCATAGATCCGGTTATATTTCGGAGAAGAGGACAGATATTCGTTTCCGCGGACTACGTGGGTGATTCCCATCAGATGGTCATCCACAACATTTGCAAAATTGTAAGTCGGAAAACCGTCAGACTTAATCAGAATCAGGTCTTCCAGTTCCTCATTGTTGACTGTGATATTTCCGTAAATCTCATCGTGGAATGTGGTCGTTCCCTCCGTCGGCATATTGAAACGGATGACGTACGGTTTTCCCGCCGCAAGATTTGCCTCCACTTCTTCCTTAGACAGATGCAGACAGTGCTTGTCGTAAATGGAGATTTCTTTTCCGTTTACCGTCCTCTTACACTGACTCAGGCGCTCCTGATCACAGAAGCAGTAATAAGCGTCTCCCTGATCGATCAGCTGTTTTGCATATTTCAGATAGATCCCGGAAGCATTCCGCTCACTCTGAACGTATGGGCCGCAGCCGCCATCCTTGTCCGGTCCTTCATCGTGATGCAAGCCGGTCTCCTCGAGGGTGTGGTAAATAATTTCCAGCGCTCCCTCCATAAATCGTTCCTGATCCGTATCCTCAATACGGAGCATAAAATCTCCGCCGGCATGTTTTGCGATCAGATATGCATACAGAGCCGTTCGCAGATTTCCCACATGCATACGTCCTGTCGGGCTTGGCGCAAATCTTGTTTTTACTTTTTTCATTATTTTCTCCTTCCTGACGCACTTCTGCGTTATCGAGACAGCTTTGGAAGTTTTCTTCCAAACTTACCTCCTCCTGACGCATTTACTGCGTCAATCATTGTAACTGTTTTCTAAAAAGGCACACATACCCCAGAAGCTGTATTTCATCAGCCGACCGCACGCCGTCTCCCTGTCATCCGGGGAAGACACCTTCAGCAGCCAGCTGCCAAAATACAGCTTCTGGGGTCTATAGGAATTACAAACAAAGGTTTCATCTGAAAACACTTCCGTCGGATCCACCGACAGACGAATAGATTACCTGTTATGGATAAATCTTCGGAACGATCTCCAGAAGATTTCCAATACATACCCCATCCGCCTTGACGTCGGAGTAATGTTCCGCCCAGTTGACCAGCAGGACTTTTGAGCCATTGAAATATTTGACAAAACTCTTGGTGATATACGACTGCATCGTCGAACCCAGAATCAAAAGCACATCCGCCCTGGCAACCAGTTCTGTCGCACGGGTCACTTTGTCATTGCTGACCATCTCTCCGGTCAAGACGATCTGCGGCCGCACCACCGCACGGCAGTCCTCACAGTAAGGAACCGGCGTATGTTCCAGAATGTAGTGGTAATCATACTTTCTGCCGCAGCGAGGACAGATATTCTGATAAATGTTTCCGTGAATATCTACTACGTTTTTGCATCCGGCACGTTCTGACAGGGCGAAGATACTCCGGGAAACGATCCCGATCAGCTTCCCGTCCTGCTCCATCCGGGCCAGCGTCTGATAGACAACATTGGGCTCGCCCCGGTGTTTCAGGACCTCTTCTCTGTAAAACTGGAAGAATTCCTTCGTCCGGTTATTGTAATAAGATTCAGAGAAAATCTCTTCCACTGAGAGGCCGTAACGGGATTCCGTCTCATACTCAAAATCCCCGTCATACAGTTGACATCCCGTTTGGAAAGTCGTGCTCCGTCCCACAAGACATACCACACTTTCAGCTTCAGCAAGTACCTTTTTTACATATTCCAAACTACTCATCTGCATTCGGCCCCCTTTTCTTTTTTATCTTATCAAAGGCAACAGATCTTTATACTTCGATCCCGTTATCCTTCAGATAGTTCATAACATCGCCAACGGTGTTGAGCTCCGACAGATCTTCCGTATTAATCTCAATGCCGTACTCATCCTCCAGCGCCATGATCACCTCGAACAGATCCAGAGAATCCGCACCCAGATCATCTTTAAAAGATGTATCCTCCGTGATCGTGCCGGCATCGCATCCCAACTGTTCAGAAAGAATCTGTTTCATCTTTTCTAACATTGTACTCTAACTCCTTTCTTCCGCCTCAAAACGTAACAGTTCGGACGTCTTCACCGTTACGAAAGACAGCTGTTTTTGTCATGAATGAGTGTATCTGTTCTTTATGTATTTGTCAATACATTTTTCTCGCGTTCCTCCGATCCGGCTTTCACGCCTGTTCCGGCTTCCAGTCGGATGGAATCGGCGACAGAAAGAGCAATTCCCAGTTCCGTCATGAGAAACAGAAGGGAAGTTCCGCCGTAGCTGATAAACGGCAGAGTAATACCGGTTGCAGGCATCATATTCAGCACAACCAGCACATTCAGGATCACCTGGATAGCAATATGTCCGAACACACCGCTCACCACAAGCGTCCCGTAAAGATCCGGCGCATTCTGTGAGATCACAAAAAGCCGGTACAACAGATAGCCGAACATCACCAGCAGCAGAACCGCTCCGAATACTCCCAGTTCTTCACAGACGATCGAAAAAATCATATCATTCTGCGCTTCCGGTATCGTCCCGAGCTTCTGGACACTGTTGCCCAGTCCTTTTCCAAAAAAGCCGCCGGAACCGATCGCATAGAGTCCCTGATGGATCTGGTAGCTTCCGCCGGCCAGCCATTCATAGACACGGTTGAGCTGATATCCTCCAATCTCTTTTTCCACCATTTTTTCGAGGATCTCCAGATGCGTCTTCAGATAAAACATTCCGCCGATACCGACTGCCGCAAGGATTCCGCATGCGGCGAAAAAGATCTTCGGCATTTTGGGACTGGCGACGATCATAATCACGATCGTGATCAGGAAAATAATGATTCCCGTACTCAGATTTTCTGTCAGCTTCCATGCTGCCGCTGCCTGAATCGCTCCCATCGCCAAAATCAGAGCCTGTCCCTTCCAGGACTTATACTTTTTCCCCATTTTCAAAATGACCAGCGGCAGGAACAGGATCACCGCAATCTTGGCAATCTCAGATGGCTGAAACTGGATCGGTCCGATCTTCAGCCATCTCCTGGCGCCAAACTCCTCCACTCCAAGCGGCGACTGCACAAGCGCCATCAGCACAAATGCGGCCACGTATAATCCTCCCGCAAATTTCGCCATAAAATGATACGATACCTTTGAGAGAAGCAGCATCCATATCACCGCAGCCACCGAATTTCTCAGCTGATGTGTAAAAAAATACATATTGCTTGATATATTTTTGCTCGTATACGCTTCATATGCGCTGGCACTGTAAAGCATGATCAGACCGAAAGACATCAGCAAGATCAGACAGGCAAGCAGATTATAATCATAATAACTGATCGTCCTCTTTCGTCTGTGCGCTCCCCCCGCAGTCTTTTTTTTACTCATTAAGCAACCCTTCTTCAATAACCCTTATTTTACGCGGAACAATCCGTAACAGTATCGGGGCCAAAACACCTTTTTGACCCCAATATCTCTTAAATAGTATACCATAGTTCCCCCTCTATTTCAAAGCATATTTCAGCAGTTCCAGAAATCCCGGAGAGCGGTTTGTCTCTCCAAGGATCACCTGCCGCACCAGTTCCGGATCGTCTGTGATAATATTGTCCACCTCACAGTTCACCATCCGCTGAATGTCTCCCTGATAATTCAGCGTCCATGCATAAACTTCCTTTCCGAGTGCATGAACCTTTTCCACGAACGATTCCGTGATATAGGTGTACTTGACGGAAAAGAAATCTGCCCCGTCCATATTCTCCAGATTTCCATACGTCATATTCATCGTATATCCCGTCCGTATTTCCGGATTCAGTTCCTTGGCCTGTTCCAGAAACTTATAATTCATCGAAGTCAGCACACAGTTCTCGACAAAATCCTCCTCTTCAATGATCCGAACTACTTTCCGGACAATGTTTGCATTGTGCCCGTTATATTTCACTTCAATGTTCAGCTGGATCTTACCCCGGGCAGCCTCGATCGCTTCCTCAAGCGTCGGGATCTTTTCTCCCAGAAAACTCTTGTTAAAGCGGACGCCCGCATCCAGCTGCCGGATCTCTGCATAAGTCAGCGTCCAAATATTCGCATTCAATCCGGTCGTCCGTTTCAGGTTGCTGTCATGCATCAGCACCACCTCGCCGTCCTCTGTCTCCTGAACATCGATCTCCGCGAAATCCGATTTGGAGCTGATCGCATACTGTAATGCACTCAAAGTATTTTCCGGCGCTTTTCGAGCCCCTCCCCGGTGTGCCGATACGGAAATGTAACCGGCGGATGCCGTCGCGCCGGGGTGTTCCCTCTGCACAACATAAATCAGATAAACACCTTCAGTTGCCGCCAGCAGGACCGTCAGAGAGACCGCCACAACCCGGCCCGCCAAAATTCTGCGAAGCCTGGACGGCGTCTTTTTTCTCCGCCGTTCTATACGATATCCTTCCCGACTGGTTTCCGCAAAAAAAAGATAAAAATACAGCAGTGTCGCGCTGATCCCGAGTCCTGCAGCCAGACCGCGCAGGACCGATTTTGCACCGTCTGTATAAACCAGCACCGAACTGACCAGCGCCTGGGGATCTCCGGCGATCAGCACATACAGCACGATCAGCACATGAGAGATCAGATAGATAAAGAAAAGAACCCCCAGTAAAATAAGCTGGAGCAGGAAAAATTCACCGAATAATTTTCCTAACCTCTGAAGCCGCTCTTTCCAACTGCTCCCAATCCTCTCCGTCACTCTTTGGCAGGTCATTCGTTCCGATTCTTCCATCAACATGCGAAACGGAAGCGAAAAACAAAAAAGAATCGACAGCAGGATCAGCGCAACCGCGAGCAACCCCGGGACAACCAGATTGGGAAATGCTTCAAAAATCTTGATCGCCGTGATCTGTAAAAGCTTCATTCCCGTGATCAGGCCATACATTGCCTGGAGAAGCAGACAGGGAAGTGACCCGGCAACGATCAGCGGCCACGCGGCCGGTTTTCTACGGACAAAGCGGACGCTCCCCACTACGCCTGCACAGATCATCCCCGGAACACTGATCCTGCGCTTCTGCCAGGATGCTTCCATGCACCCCAGAAGTGCATGGATCTCAAAAAGAAGAAGCAGCAGCACCATCAAAATTCCCAGCACAATCAACACGATCGTCAACGGATAACTGATAAACTCTATATAATTTTCCTCGGTCATATAGCTGTAACCCTGTCTGTCCAGAGAAAAATTTACCGCCGCCCGCGCAGTCCGCGTGACCAGCTCGTGAAAAAAGATTCGGTATAAGAACTCAAATATCAGAAGACTGATCCAGTTCTTTCCCAGAAGTCTCCTGATATTTTTAAAAAAATGTTTCATGGTATCATCCTTTTCCTGTTTTCAGCAGTTTCTTTCCCTGTGTTCATAAACCTGCGGAAAAGTTCTGAAAACGTTTGAAATCCGCCCGACCGGGCTGCCTGCTCATGTTTTTATGAATCCCAAGTCATGCATTTTCATGCAGACGTAAAGAGCATGACCCTGGCATCATGACATGACATTATATTGTACCAAGTCGCTGGCGCGACGGCTAGCCCCAGGTACATGTTTCCACCAC
>ERZ1643246.1656-NODE-1656-length-23584-cov-6.664414_pt1 | contig 23584 bp, 27 predicted proteins | sample MGYA00579265_ERZ1643246 | MGnify/ENA primary metagenome ERZ1643246 (study PRJEB29033, sample SAMEA4952261) | chicken gut metagenome | biome: Broiler Chicken; feature: Gastrointestinal Tract; material: Caecum | place: Ireland | collected 2018 | study: Broiler...
TGTCTGTCCATATGTTTTTGTTGTGCCTGCTTATCTGATAAGCAGGTTTTTTGTTCTGCAAAACGAATCTTCCGGTAAGAAAGCGGACCAGCCATCTGGGCGAAAGGATCCAAAAACAGGAAAAAATACCGAAAGAAGGAGAGAACATGAAACAGAACATGGTGAAAAAGGTGCTGACCTGTCTTTTGGCGGCAGTCATGGCAACGTCCCTTTCCGCCTGTGGGGGAAAGGAAAAAAACAACAGCGGGGATTCCGGAAGGATCAGTGCCGATCAGGTCAAGAAAGACAATCAGGCAGATTCTGAAAGCTCAGTCGAAAGTGGAGAAGACGCTACAGGTACAAAAAGGACAGAATATCCGCTGACGATCACTACTTATGGCCGGGATGGAGCAGAATACACGACGACTTACGAAAAAGCGCCGGAAAGAGTGGCGGCAGTTTATCAGGGATCAGTGGAGACCCTGCTTGCTCTGGGACTGGAAGATCGGATTGTCGCAACGGCAGGACTGGATAATGAGGTGCCGGATGATCAGAAAGCGGCATTTTCCAAAACAGACTATCTGGATGAGTTTACACCGTCCAAAGAGACGATGACCATGCTGGAGCCGGACATGATTTTTTCCTGGGTGTCGCTGTTTGACGAGGACAATCTTGGAAGTCCGGATGAATGGATCGAAAAAGGAACGAATGTCTATATCAACACGAATACAGCAGTCAAGGAAGATTCTCTGGAAAACGAGTACAATGATATTTTAAATATTGGAAAGATTTTTGATGTACAGGATCGTGCAGAAGAGATCGTAAACCAGATGAAAGATACTGTAGCGCACGTAAAAACACTGGCCGAAAAGCAGGAAGAGAAGCCATCCGTCATGGTGGTGGAGAGCATGAATGATACGTTTACCAATTATGGAGCCAACAGCATCGCAGGAGATATGGTGACAAACCTCGGCGCCAGCCTTGCAAATCCGGATGCATCCTCGGTTGGGAAGGAAGACATTATCAGTGCAGATCCGGATGTGATTTTTGTTGTCTATATGCCGTATACCGGTGATGATCCGGAGACGGTCAAGGAAGAGAATCTGAACCGGATTTTGAAGGAGGAGTCCTTTCAAAGTCTGAGTGCAGTAAAGAATGACCGGGTTGTCCCGATTATGTTAAGTGAAATGTACGCCAGTGCCACAAGGACACAGGACGGTATCGAGACCATCGCAAAGGGGCTTTATCCGGATCTGAATCTGGACGAATAGAGGGAAACTTATGAAACATGGAACAATGAAACCAAAGACATATGGAATTCTGATCTTTGTACTTCTGGCGGCGCTTGTTGTGTCGCTTATTACAGCGGTATTGTTTGGAAATGCGGATCTGTCTTTTTCGGATGTATACCGTGTGATCGGATATGAGGTCTTTCATACCAGGACGCTGTCTTCCTATGGGGAAGGGGCTGTTCACGATGTGGTCTGGCTGATCCGTCTTCCGAGAGTTCTGATGGCGGCGGCAGTAGGAATGGGTCTTTCTGTGTGCGGAGTAGTCATGCAGGCGGTCGTCAAAAATCCGCTGGCGGATCCATATGTTCTTGGGGTGTCTTCCGGAGCATATCTAGGGGCCGCTGCATCTATTCTGCTGGGAATCGGTTCGGTATTCGGAGATCAGGGGATGGGCATCATGGCTTTTTTTGGCGCACTTTCGGCGTCTCTTGGGGTGCTCATCATTTCCGGAATCGGAGGACGGACAAGCGCGGGAAAACTGATTCTGGCAGGAATGGCAGTCAGCACAGTCTGTTCGGCGTTTGCAAATTTTCTGATTTATATTTCCCAGAACCGGGAGGCAACGACACAGATTTCGTACTGGAGTATGGGGAGTCTTGCAGCGGCAGACTGGGACAATGTACTGGTGGTACTTCTGGTCATGGTGGCGGCAACGCTGATTTTCTGGACCCAGTCCAGAAACCTGAATCTGATGCTGCTGGGAGATGAGACGGCGGTGACTCTCGGAACAGACCTCCGACGGGTACGGATCGGATATCTGATTCTCTCTTCGTTCATGGTGGGAACGGCAGTGTGTGCAGCCGGAATGATCGGTTTTGTAGGAATGATCATCCCTCACGCAGTACGGATGTGCCTTGGAACAGACCACAAAAGACTGATCCCGGTCAGTGCGCTGGCCGGAGCTGTTTTTTTGATTTGGGCGGATGTGGCATGCAGAGTGATTCTGGACTATGCGGAGCTTCCGATTGGAATCCTGGTTTCCTTGATCGGGGCGCCTTGCTTTATTTATCTGATGGTTCGAAAATCCTATGGATTTGGAGGTGGAGAGTCTTGAAAATCAATACGGACAATATCCACCTTTCCTACGGAGCGAAAGAGATTTTAAAGGGAATCCGCATGCACTGCAATGACAAGGAATTTGTCGGTCTGATCGGGCCAAACGGAAGTGGAAAATCCACGCTGTTGAAATGTATTTACCGGATTTTGCAGCCGGATCAGGGAGCCGTATATCTGGATGGAAAAGAGCTTCATACGATCCGAGTCAGAGATTCGGCCAGAAAGATGGCGGTAGTAGCCCAGCATAATCATTATAATTTTGATTTTACCGTACAGGAGATCGTCATGATGGGCCGTACTCCTCACAAGAAAGCACTGGAATGGGATCATGCGGAAGACCATGAGATTGTCAAAGAAGCGCTTCAGACGGTCGGCATGTGGGAATTTGCGGACCGCAGTTTCTCCACACTGTCCGGTGGAGAACAGCAGCGTGTGATTCTTGCCAGAGCACTGGCCCAGCAGACTCCGTGCCTGATTCTGGATGAACCTACCAATCACCTGGACATTACCCATCAGCTTCAACTGATGCGGATTGTAAAGGACCGGAATGTGACGGTAATCTCAGCCGTCCATGATCTGAATCTTGCGGCCATGTTCTGTGACCGGATTTATGCCATGAAAGACGGCAGAATTGCAGGTGAAGGGACGCCGGAAGAGCTTCTGACCCCGGAGTTTATCCGGGAAATCTACGATGTGGAGACGGAAATCGTCAAAGATCAAAAAGGAAAGATGCATATTTTGTTTTTAGAATGACAGAACAGGGATGGTACACCGCTTGCTGAGGTACAATCCCTGTTTCGGCGTATGATCACATGCTTTCTGGAAGATTCGGGATCATAGTTTCTGGTTATATATACCTATTCAGATTAAGTATTTGATCTGGCAAAACCGGAGTTTTATACTGTAAGAAGAGGTGAAGAGCCTGGAATTCACGTAGAAACAGGAGGCAGAAACAATGACAGAGACTATGGATTTTCACAAGACAGATTCAGAATTTATGGAACGGTGGGAAGCTTTTGCATATAATGAGGTTGTAAACGAACCAGGACAGACACTGGATGAGACGACCCGGTATCTGGCGATTCTTGCGGCACTGATTGGAAGCCAGTCCGTAGATGCATACCGTTACTATCTTCCAAAAGCAGTAGAGAGCGCTCTGACGCCGGCTATGGTTAAAGAGGTTGTCTACCAGGCGGTGGATTATCTGGGATTTGGAAGAGCATTTCCATTTTTTGAGGCGACCAATGATGTATTTGAAAGTTTGAAGATTCCAAATCCGGAGGAATCCCGCGCGACCACTACGATGGAGGATCGCCTGGAGAAAGGAGCCGGTGCTCAGGCGGAGATTTTCGGGCCGCAGATGCTGGAAGCCTGGAAAGCGGGACATATCAACCGCTGGCTTGCATCTAACTGTTTTGGGGATATTTATACAAGAAAAGGGCTGGAGCTGAAACAGAGAGAATTGATTACATTTTGTTTCCTGGCTGCTCAGGGAGGGTGTGAACCACAGCTGACGTCCCATGCCATCGGAAATATGAATCTTGGAAATGACAAGGCTTTTCTTGGAAAGGTGGTTTCACAGATTCTGCCTTATATCGGTTATCCGAGAAGTCTGAACGCAAACCGCTGTATTGAAGCAGCAGCAGAGCAGGCATAATGGAAAGCCTGATCCTTTTAGAACAGAAAAAGTGAGGAAGAAACATGGAATACCGCATCAATCAGAAAACAGGAGATCAAATCAGCGTAATCGGACTTGGCTCCAGCTATCTCTCGGAAACGCCGGAACAGGAAGCGATGGAGACACTTGAGATGGCATACGAGAACGGAATCAACTACATTGATATGGCCGCAGGGGCTGCCAAATGCTTTGAATATTACGGAAAAAGCTTTGCTTCCCGCAGAAAGAACATGTTTTATCAGATTCATTTCGGGGCGGATTATGCAACCGGAGAATATGGATGGACGACCAGTGTAGAGAAAATCAAACGCTCCATTGACTGGCAGCTGAAAACGCTTCGGACAGACTATATTGATTATGGATTTATTCACTGTCTGGATAAGGATTCCGACTGGAATTCCTACAGAAAAGACGGGGTGTTGGACCATCTGCTGAAGATGAAAGAAGAGGGTGTTGTGCGTCATATTGGACTTTCCTCTCATACTCCGGCTCTGGCAGAAACTGCACTGGATACCGGACTTGTGGATATGCTGATGTTCTCCATCAATCCGTGCTATGATTATCAAAAAGGGGACTATGCAATTGGCACTTCTGATGAACGGATGAATTTATACCGTCGGTGTCAAAGAGAAGGAGTCGGCATTTCTGTGATGAAAGCATTCTCAGGAGGACAGCTTTTAGACGAGAAGACATCGCCCTTCGGGAAAGCATTGACGGAATATCAGTGCCTTCAGTATGCTTTGGACAAACCGGGCGTTCTGACCGTACTTCCGGGAGTACGCAACAGAGACGATCTGAAGACGCTGTTAGGATTTTTTCAGGCATCCCAGGAAGAAAGGGACTACTCAGTGATCGCGACGATGGTGCCTAAGGAAGCCAAAGGAAGCTGTGTATACTGCAATCACTGTCATCCATGTCCTGCAGGACTTGATATTGCACTGATCAACAAGTATTACGATCTTGCAAAAAATGGCGATGCGATGGCGGCAGGACACTATGAAAAATTGGAAAAGAAGGCATCCGACTGCATTCAATGCGGACATTGCAACAACCGTTGCCCATTTCATGTGGATCAGATGAGCCGTATGAAAGAGATCGATGCGTATTTTCAGAACAGGTAAGAGATGTATGGAAGGAGTTGTATGACAATGAGAAAGAATTTTGGCAAGAAAACATGGATGTATCCGCTTCCGGTGCTGATTATCGGAACCTACGGAGAAGATGGAACACCGGATGCCATGAATGCGGCCTGGGGCGGTATTTATGACACCGGGAAAGTAGTGCTTTGTTTAAGTGAAGGACACAAGACGACAGCAAATATCAAAGCGAGAGGAGCATTTACTGTCAGCTTTGCGGATCAGGAACATCTTGTCGCATCTGACTATGTGGGAATCGTATCCGCGAACAAGGAACCGGACAAGCTTGCAAAGGCGGGATTCCATACGACAAAGAGCGAATTTGTCGATGCACCTCTGATCGATGAACTGCCGATGGCATTAGAGTGCAGACTGGACAAGATCAATGAGGATGGTAATATTATCGGAGAAATTGTCAATGTCAGTGTGGAGGAATCCATTTTGAACGAGGAAGGCACTGTCGACCTTACTAAATGGCATCCGATTACATTTGATTCTGTACACAATACCTATACTACGCTGGGAGAAACTGGAGGAAAGGCTTTCCATGATGGTAAGGCTATCTAAGAAAACGAATTAATGATCACAAACAGGGCCGCTGTATCTGTCTTCACGATGGATACAGCGGCCTGTTTGAGTGGATATTACGTCCAGATCAGAGAAACTGCTGCATAGAGGACTCCGGAGAATACCATGACCAGAATGGGATTGGCTTTCCGTTTCAGCAGGAAAAAGAGACAGAAAAAGAAAAGCAACACAAGTCTCCAGTTTATGGTTGCCAGTGAGATCGGTCCGTCCGGCCAGAATGCAGAAATCAGAATGGAAATGCCAGCGGAAGCAATCAAAGCGACGACAGCCGGTCTCAGGGAGGACAGGACACTTTGCAGGACTGCCATATTGCGGTATTTCAGATATAGCCGGGCAATGACCGTGACTATGATACAGGATGGAAGAATGCAGCCAAAGGTAGCAGCCACAGCACCTGGAATGCCTGCGATTTTGATGCCGACAAAAGTAGCAGAATTAATCGCAATCGGACCTGGTGTCATCTGGGAAATAGTAATCAGGTCGGTAAATTCTTTCATAGAAAGCCAGTGGTGCAGGGAGACAACCTGATCCTGAATCAAAGGCATGGCTGCATATCCCCCTCCAAAACTAAAGAGACCAATCTGTAAAAAGCTGAAAAATAACTGTAGGTAAATCATGAGGATGCCCCCCTCCTGTTCGCACTCAATGTCCGCAGCAGACCGATAGCGATGCAGACGAGAATAATGACAACCGCATTGATGCTGAACACTGCGGCTGCAATCAAAGAGATCCCCATGATCAGAGCCGGAATCCACTTCTTTTCCGCCAGGATTCCGGCTGCCATCTCCCATACGACAGAAGCGATCACTGCAGCGACTCCAACCTGCATTCCTTCAAGAACGAGGCTGACAATCCGGTTGTCCCGGAATACTTCGTAAAAAAAAGAAATCACGGAAATGACAAGAAACGGCGGCAGGATAGTGGCAAGGATCGCAGTCAGGGCGCCGGAGAGTCCTGCCAGTTTATATCCCACAACAATGGCACCGTTGACTGCGATAGCTCCGGGAGCGGACTGAGCGATGGCAACCAGATCCAGCATCTCCTCTTCTTCTATCCAGTGGTATTCATCCACAAACTTCTTTTTCATCAAGGTTACAATGACATATCCCCCTCCAAACGTAAATGCGCTGAGATAAAAGGTAGAGACAAAAAGTCTCAGTAAAATTTTTTTCTTTGATTCCATTGGAAATCCCCCTTCCTGTTTCAGTATAACCGCTCTTGATCTATATGAAAAATAGTATTATTCTATAAAAAAGATAACAAATTTCTTATAGATTGGAGGAACTATGACACTTCGGCATATGAAAATCTTTGTCTCTGTCTATCAGAACAGCAGTATTACCAATGCGGCGAAAGAGCTTCATCTGGCCCAGCCTTCTGTCAGTCTGGCCGTCCGGGAGCTGGAAGAACACTATGGACGCCGGTTTTTTGAGCGGATTGGAAGAAAGATTTACCCCACCGCTGACGCAAAGGAATTATACGGGTATGCGGCTCATCTTGTTTCCTTATATGAGACAATGGAAAAAGAACTGAAAAACAACGATGAAATTGGGACGATTCGTGTTGGCGCCAGTATTACGATCGGCACTCATATCCTGCCGGAACTGATTCAGCGTGTGCAGACCCGGTTCCCGGAGCTGAAAATCGAGGCAGTCGTCAACCAGTCCGGAACGATCGAGCGACTGCTGATGCAAAATGAAATTGACCTTGGGCTGATCGAAAATCAGCCGTCATCTGATGCGGTTCTTGCGGTACCATTTATGGAAGATACTCTTGCGGCCATTGTACCGAAAGAGAATCCACTGGCGGGGAAAAAGAATGTAACCCTGAAAGATATGGCCGGATATCCATTTTTGATGCGGGAAAAGGGAAGTGCGGGACGGGAAATTCTGGATGCCTGTCTTGATATGGAACAGATCACGGTCCGCCCTGCATGGGAAAGTTCCAGTACCCAGGCAATCGTACAAGGCGTTGCAAAAGGGCTGGGGGTTGCGGTGCTTCCCTATCTGCTGGTCAAGCGCGATCTGGAAGAGGAGCGTGTCCGGCAGGCATTTCTGCGCCAGCCGATCCGGAGAAATCTCAACATTATTTACCATAAAAGCAAATATATTACAAAAAGTATGCAGACTCTGATGTCCATGTGTATCGATGGAGGGCAGGAGCTGCACAGGGAGGAGGAAAGGAATGGAAAACCGAATGATTAAGATCCGGACTGCCAGTCTGGAGGATGCAGAAAATCTGCTGCGTATCTATGCCCCTTATGTAGAAGAGACTGCCATCACCTTTGAATATGACGTCCCAACAGTGGATGAATTCCGCAGCCGGATGCAGCATACATTAGAGCGTTATCCGTACCTTGTAGCAGAAGTAGATGGCGAAGTGGCCGGGTATGCCTATCTTGGTTCCTTTGTAGGACGAAGAGCATATGACTGGTCGGCAGAAGTATCGATTTATGTTAAGAAAAACCTGCGTGCCGGAGGAGTAGGGAAAGCGTTGTATCAGGCACTGGAACAGACCGCCAAAGCGCAGCACATTACCAACCTGAACGCCTGCATCGGCTATCCGAAACAGGAAGATGAGTATTTGACCAAAAACAGTGCACAGTTTCATGCTCATATGGGATACACGCTGGTAGGGGAATTCCACAAGTGCGGCTATAAATTCGGGAGATGGTACAATATGATCTGGATGGAAAAAATCATCGGTGAACACAAAGACAAACCAGATCCCCTGATCCCATTTCCCGTGCTTTTAAAGAAAACAGAATCATAAAATTAGAAATAAACAGTATATAACAGTTGACAACAGTTATATACTGTTATATACTGTTTACAAAGAAGAGGAGGAACCAGATGCATATCATTATTAACAGTTCTTCCATGGTTCCGATCTATGAGCAGATTGTTGAACAGATCAAGGGGATGATCCTGAATGGTACATTACAGGAAAATGATATCCTCCCTTCTGTCCGAAGCCTTTCAAAAGATCTGAAGATCAGTGCTCTGACAGTCAAGAAAGCGTACGATTCTCTGGAAGAGGAAGGGCTTACCGTGACCATTCACGGCAAGGGGACATTTGTCGCAACTGCCAACCGTGAGCTGATGAAAGAAGAGCAGCGAAAAGAAGTGGAAGCCGATTTTGAACTGGCCATTCAAAAAGGGCGCCGTTACGGTATGGAAGATCAGGAATTCCGGGAGATTTTAGAACTCATTTTGGAGGATTAGGCTATGTTAGCAGTAAATAAGATTGAGAAGAACTATAAGAACTTTCACCTGAATTGTACAATGGAAGTCCCGGCAGGGTGCATTACCGGACTGATCGGGGAAAACGGGGCCGGGAAAAGTACCACCTTCAAGGCCATTGAAAATCTGATTACACTGGATGGAGGAAGCGTACAGATCTTCGGAAAACCGCATGACCGGCTTACAGCCGAGGAAAAGCAGGAAATCGGCGTGGTGCTGTCTGGAAGCACTTTTTCTGAAGTATATCGGATAAAAGATATTATTAAAATTCTGGATGCAGTATATTCCAACTTTGACAAAGAAAAATTCGTTTCGCTGGTGAAACATTTCCGTCTTCCGGAAGACCAGAAACTGAAAGAATTTTCTACCGGAATGCGGGCAAAACTGAAACTGTTTATTGCCATATGTCACCAGGCCAGGCTCCTGATTCTGGACGAACCAACTGCAGGAATGGATGTGGTTGCAAGGGATGAGATTCTGACTCTGCTGAAGGAGTACATGGAAGAGGATGAAAACAGAGCGATCCTGATCAGTTCCCACATTTCCGGTGATCTGGAAGGCCTTTGTGATGATATTTACATGATCCATGAGGGGAAGATCATTCTCCATGAAGATACGGACCGGCTGCTTGGAAATTATGGTCTGCTGAAGATGACCAAGGAGCGCTTCCACACTATTGACCACAGCCATCTGCTAAAGAAAAGGAAAGAACCTTATGGGTGGAGCTGCCTGACGGATGAAATACGCTATTATATGGAAAATTATCCGGATATTACTGCGGAAAAAGGCAGTATTGATGAAATCATTATGATGATGGTAAAGGGGGAAGAAGTATGAAAGGACTGCTGGTCAAAGATTTCTGTCTGTTGAGAGAATTAAAAAAGATGATACTTATTGTGGTGTTTGTATCGGTTGTCTTTACTGCAACCAAAACGGATACTGCTTTTCTGACAGGATATATCGTGATTCTCAGTGCCATGATTGCCGGAATGACAATCAGCTACGATGAGATGAATGGGGGACTGGCGTTTCTGATGACCCTTCCTGTTACAAGAAAGCAGTATGTGGCGGAAAAATACCTGGCAGGGCTCCTGATTCTGGCAGCAGGTGTTCTGTATGCCGCAGTGATGGCCATGGTACAAAAACTGGTCAACGCAGAAAGCATTTCATGGAAAGAGACGATATTGACCATTGCAATCTGCGCGGTTGTCGGAGTAATCATGCTTTCCTTTTCCATCCCGGCAGATCTGAAATTTGGGGCGGAGAAAGGGCGGATTATGCTGATCTTTGGCTTCATGTTGATCTTTTTTGTGATCTTTTTCGGACTTCGCTTTCTGGAAAGTCATGATCCAGAAAGGATGGATGCTCTGATGCACTGGGTGAACCATGTGCTTGCGGGAACATGGATCTATCCGGTCTGTCTTTTCGCGGGAGTTTTGGTTCTCCTGATCTCGTTGATTCTGTCATGCCGGATCCTGGAGAAAAAAGAATTTTAAATCCGTTCGCAGTACGGAACGGTATATACAGCAAAACCAGAGGCTTCTTCGGAAGTCTCTTTTTAACTTTATAAGAACATCCGATTTCTTACAAAAAAAGACAGCACTCCGGTGCCGCCCCTTTCGTATATCCGGATATAAAGGAAGAGAAATGATGTCCTTCCATTTCAGCCAAACTGCATCTCTTCCTTTTATCCAAAAGAACTATACTAAAATCACTTTTTTCTGTCAACAATATGGCAGAATAATACAAAAAAAAGGCACATGTTTTAAATACGGTACTGTGTAGGAGAAACGCTGTAATATTTTTTGAAACATTTGTTGAAATAACCAGGACTTTCAAAGCCACAGGATCTGGATATATTTTTGAGGGTATCATCTGTTCTCGTCATTTGATATAAAGCAGACGCAAGACGGAATTTTGTCAGATATTCAATCGGGCTTTTCCCGATGATTTCGCGAAAACAACGATAACATTCCCTTTTGCTGATGTTGGCAGAGTCGGCAATTTGTTCGACTGTCAACGGTTCCGCATAATGCTGATGAATGTAGTCCAGCATACTTCGAATTCGTTTTGCATGCGTAAGGGGAATTCCGAGGAAGTAAGAAGTTCCCCCTGATTTTGTAAATGGTTGTACAGGTATTCCAAAATCTGACAGACTAACTGAATACATTGTATGTCATAATCCGATTTGCCCTTCTCCAGATTGTAAAATTTACGGAAAAGATCAAGGATCGATTGATCTTCTTTTTTGGAATGCAGGAAGAAGATCCCCGGAGTTCTGGAATGGACCACAGGGAGAATGATCTTTTCATAGGTTTTCCCAAAAGCATGGGATGCAAAATAAGTTGGCGGCATGCCAAAAGTAAAAAAGTTCGTACCAGGCAGTTCACCTCTGCATCCGTGCAGTACTTTTGAGTTAATAAAAAAGCCGTCACCGACAGAAAGCTCAGAGCACTCCTGATTGACGAGACTGCGAAAGATACTGTAATTAATTTTGCCACTTAAGATAAGTCCAAACTGAAATTCCGTATGCCAGTGAAAGTGAACAGAACTGTCTTCGAAATTGTCCAGATGCTGATTACCGGACATCACAGAAGGAAGATTATCCGGGTAGGAAAAAATCTGCTGCATATTCTGAAGTGTGACCGCAGACATTACGCAGCTTTATGGAATTCCAGGTGGAGTCATCGTAGCATCCGTTGTCAAAGACGGACCGGCTGACAAAGCAGGAATCAAAGAGAAGGACATCATTACAGAACTGGACGGAAGGTCCGTGGCGAATATGGAACAACTTCAGGATACGCTTCAGTATTATGCGGCAGGGGAAAAAGTAGATGTTGTCCTTCAGCGTGCGAATAACGGAAAGTATGAGGCGCAGACCGTTACAGTCACACTTGGTTCGGCACAAGAAAAAAAATAACTGAAAAATGCAACGGTTATGAAAAAAATGGAAGTCGCATGTTCCACAGGTTGATGAATTCGACCATAGGAACATGCGACTTTTATGCTCTGTACATCCGTCTGGATGGGGAATGCACAGATCCTCTCTTGAGATATTTTTCTTAATTGCCCGTCCTAAATATTCCTCGCTGGTGCCATCTGAATAGCCGTTTGCTGTGTCAAAGAAGTTAATGCCCAGGTCTAAAGCATGTTTTACAATGTTTTCTGTCTCATTTTCATCAACAGTCCAATCATGCAGTGTCCCGGCCTTTCCGAAGCTCATACAGCCGACACAGATTTTCGATACTTCAATATCCGTGTTTCCTAATTTTGAATATTCCATATTGTTTCTACCTTCATTTACTTTAATTTCGCGTATTCTTCCGGATCTACCGGTTCCAGCCATTCATTGGACGCTCCCTCTGCCGGCACTTCAATAGCCAGATGCTGGAACCAGCTGTCTTTTGCCGCCCCATGCCAGTGCTTGACTTCCGGTGGAATATTTACTACATCTCCCGGATGAAGCTCCTGGGCCGGTTTCCCTTCTTCCTGATACCATCCTCTGCCTCCTGTCACCAGAAGAATCTGTCCTCCCTTATGATGGATATGATAATGATTGATCGTTCCAGGTGCGAATGTAACATTTCCCACCGGTACACGCTCTGTTGTGAGCATGTTCAGATAGCATTCCCCTGTGAAATACTGTGCAAAAGCTGTGTTTGGTTCTCCAATATCAAAGACAGCTCCTCCTCCCAAATCTTTTTTCATCTGTTCTTTATCCATAATATATGCCTCCTTCTTAGATTGACTTTTTTCCAGGTCATCGGTATAATTCCTTGTGAAATGGACTTATGTTTAAAATATACAACTTAAAGTCAACTTTAAGTCAATAGAAAAAAGAAAAAATGAAAAAGGGGCGGTGAGAGCATGTACTATACGATAGGAGAAGCGGCAAAAAGAATGAATCTGTCTCCTTCAGCACTTCGCTATTATGACAAAGAAGGTCTTCTTCCATTTGTGGAACGGTCCAGCGGCGGGATCCGGATGTTCCAGGATGAAGATTTTGACTGGCTGGAGATCATTGAATGTCTGAAAAAGACCGGAATGCCGATCAAAGAGATTAAAGAATTCGTAGACTGGAGCATGCAGGGAGATTCCACCATCGATCAGAGACTGGAGCTGATCAAGCAGCAGCAGGAAATTGTACAGCTTCAGATTCAGGCGATCCAGGAAAATCTGAAAATGCTGAATTATAAGCGATGGTATTATGAAACAGCCAAAAAGGCAGGGACCTGCGAGATTCATAAAACCATGAAACCGGAAGATATTCCGGAAGAATTCAGGGAGCTTGCTCTTCATAACAAGCCAAAAGACATTTCTGTAATGGAAAGGATCAGAAACAACGATGAAAGAAAATCCATATAATAATGACATTTTTTTCAAAAAATACAGTGAAATGTCCCGTTCCAAAGAAGGTTTAAACGGGGCTGGAGAGTGGAGCGAGCTGCAAAGGCTGCTTCCGGATTTTGCGGGGAAGAGTGTACTGGATCTTGGGTGTGGCTATGGGTGGCACTGTGCATACGCCGCCGGGCATGGAGCCTCCAGTGTGCTTGGAATCGATATCTCAGACAAAATGCTTCGGACGGCCAGAGAGAAAAACAGCCATTCAAAGATTACCTACCGGCAGGAAGCGATGGAAGATCTTCATTTTGATTACAGTACCTTTGATATCGTACTCAGCTCCCTGGCCTTTCACTATATTGAAAATTACCAGGAATTAGTAAGAAACATTCATCAGTGGCTGACACCGGGGGGATCTTTTGTTTTCTCTGTAGAACACCCTGTTTTTACAGCTTATGGAAGCCAGGACTGGATTTATGATGAAAGCGGGAAGATTCTGCATTTCCCGGTTGATAACTATTATTATGAAGGGAAGCGTGATGCGGTTTTCCTCGGTGAACACGTCACCAAATATCACAGGACTCTGACCACCTATCTCCATACACTGCTCATGGAAGGCTTTACCATCCTGGATGTTGTGGAGCCAATGCCGCCGGAAAACATGATGGATCTTCCCGGAATGAAGGATGAGATGAGACGGCCCATGATGCTGCTCATTTCCGCACGCAAAAAAGACTGACCGGATTACACCGTCAGTCTTTTTTGCTTTCCTGATTTATTTACCGATGAGTACATCCAGAACGTCCCGGATTTTTTTCACCGGCAGAATAGTCAGCTTTTCTTTTACTTCCTCGGCCACATCTTCCAGATCTTCCACATTGTCCTGAGGGATAAATACCTTTTCAATTCCAGCTCTCTGAGCAGCCATCAGCTTCTCAGGGAGTCCTCCGATTGGAAGGACACATCCTCTCAGTGAGACTTCTCCCGTCATGGCATATTCAGTCGGTACTGGAACTCCTGTCACAAGAGAGGAGAGAGCGGTCACCAGAGTAATGCCCGCCGAAGGTCCATCTTTTGGAATCGCTCCGGCCGGTATATGGATATGAAGATCATGATCCTCCAGAATTTTCGTTTCCTCCGGATAATAGATCTTGACAAGGCTTAAAGCAATCTGGACAGATTCTTTCATCACATCTCCAAGATGGCCTGTGATGGTAACCTTTCCATCTCCGCGCATCAGACGGCTCTCGATATACAGAATCTCTCCTCCGGCACTGGTCCAGGCAAGCCCTGTTACAATTCCCGGATCGGCTTCCGTAAGCCGCATGTCATGATGCAGCTGCTTTCTTCCAAGAAGCGTATGAAGATCTTCTCCATGAACGGTCAGTTTTTCCTCCGGCTGTTTCACGAGCCGGACAGCAAGAGCTCTGCACAGAGCATCGATCTGTTTTTTTAATCCTCGTACACCGGATTCCATGGTGTAATCCGTAATAATCTGTCTTAGTACATCTTCCGGAATTTCCAGCTGTTCTTTCGGGATTCCCATGCCTTCCTCCGCCTTCGGAATGAGATGGCGTTCCGCAATCTGGATTTTTTCCACTTCAGTATAGCCGTTAAATGGAATGACTTCCATACGGTTCAGTAAAGGTTCCGGTATTGTATCAGTCGTATTGGCAGTACAGATAAACAGTACATTGGAAAGATCGTACGGCACGTTCAGATAATGATCTGTGAAGGTATTGTTCTGTTCCGGATCCAGTACTTCCAGAAGAGCACTTGCAGGGTCTCCGCTGTAATCCTTGGAAAGCTTATCTACTTCATCCAGCACAACAACCGGGTTGGAAGCGCCGCTTCGTTTAATCCCTTCCATAATCCTTCCCGGCATCGCGCCGATATAAGTCCTGCGGTGACCACGGATCTCTGCCTCATCTCTGACTCCGCCCAGACTGATTCGTGCATAGGATCTTCCGAGCGCTCTTGCAATGCTCTGACCGATGCTCGTCTTTCCTGTACCTGGCGCACCGGTAAAGAGAAGGATAGACCCGGACTGCTTTTTATTAAGAGACATGACCGCAATCTGCTGAATAATACGCTCTTTTACCTTTTTCAGGCCATAATGATCCTCGTCGAGAATCCTCTGTGCCTCATCCAGATCGATGGAAACTGGTTCCGGCGCCTTCCAGGAAAGGGAAGTGAGGAAATCCAGATAATCATAAAGCATTCCATACTCATGACCGTCCTGTCCTTCCTGCTTCATTCTGGAGAGTACTTTTTCCGCCTCTTTTCTCGCGGTTTCATTCATGCCAGATTCAGCAATTTTCTTTTCAAACATCTGGACATCCGAGATATTCTCCGGATGCATTTCATCCAGTTCCTGCTGTAAATAACCAATCTGCTTTTTAATTGCTGCCTCCCGGTACAGCTGCTCCTGGTCATCTTTCTGGGCAGTCTGGGCTTCTTCGGACACTTTGGACACTTCCACCAGCTCATAAATCGCATGTTCAATCCGGTCATAGCGTTCTCTCTCCGAATCCACTGCCAGAATCTGATACTTTTCATCTGGCGTCAGACTCAGATATTCCGTAAGGGTACAGGCTGCTTCTGCGAGATTGTTCCACTGGAGAATATAGCTGCGTGCCCACATTCCCCACTGATATTTCTGTACGAACTGCAAAAGCGTCCTCTGGGTCCTGGAAAAGCATTCTGCCGCCTCCTCTGGAGGGAGATCACTGATCTCACCACGGACACAGGCTTCCGCCTGGATAAATCCATCGTGGATTTCAATATCTGAAACATCAACTCTTTCCAGCGTATGTACACGAATGCTTCCATCCGACTCAATGGAATCAATTTTTGCCGAAACACCAATCGGATAAAAGTCTTCCGGCTGCAGTTCTCCCCGCGGTTTATTTTCCCGCAGAACGAGGAAGAGAATCCGTTCCTGAGCTTCTATCTGAACCGGACTCCAGTCTTTTAAGAAATCATTCTTAAAATAATAATTCACATCCGGGAGTAATACAAGATTATACATTGGTCTTACAATCATTCAACCCCTCCTTATTAGCCAACTTATTGATTGAGTGCTAACGATTATAAAATAGCATGATTTTCATTGATTGTCAAACAGATGTAAGAGAAAGGTAAATTTTGTCGTACAGAACTTGGATTCTGGCTTATCTTTTACAATTTCCTCATAATTCTCTCACATTTTTCCGTTATGGTAACGTTGTTATTATACCAAAGTTCCGGAACAGACCGTTCCAGGTCTTGCAGCTTTATGCAAGGAACATCCGCTGGCAACGGTCGAAGAGATTGATGAATCGGCCCATGCATGGGTGGAAATCTATCAGCCGGAAACAGGCTGGACTCCCATCGAAATGACACCTGCTTCCGGCCAGGCCTATACATCGTCCGATCTGCTTGGTAATCAAAAGGATGCCGGCAGTACAGATTCGGGAGAACATCAGTTGAACGCCGCCACAGAAGAGGATACAGAAGAAGCACTCCAGTCAGAAACATCCTCCCAATCCAATCAGTCCGATAAAAGGGCAGAAGAGAAGAGTGCTGTTTCTGGCAGCCTTTTGCAGATCTGGTATCTGGTACCGGTTCTTACATCGGAAGCAATCCAACACATGATGCGGACAGTCAATAGGGCTACATACGGGGACCGGATTCCAACTGAGAATGAAAATGCATTTCTTCGAAGTATCTGCCAGAGAACAATCCGGTTCTTCTATTCATCTGCATCTTTGTACAGAAAGATACTTCTGCGGTTCTGGTATGCTTTTTTATAAAATTTTAAGAGAAAGCTTCTGCATAATTATGTTATAATAAAGTATAATTTGTCACGGTATTCATTTCTGTGAGAAAGAAAAGAGGGAAACTGGTATGGAACATAAAGGAACATGTCTTCTTGAGACAGACCGGCTTTATCTGGGCCGGTTTACTATGAAAGATGTCCATGCTGTCTATGAAAACTGGGCGAAAGACCCGTATGTCACAAAATTTCTTTCCTGGCCTGCGCATATCGATCCGGAACTGACCCGTCAGATTCTTCTGGAATGGATCGAGTCTTATTTAAAGCCTGATTTTTATCAATGGAGCATCCTGCGAAAGGAAGCTTTGGACGACCCTGTCGGAACCATCGGTGCTGTCAGAATAGACGAGGAAACCGGGAGTATTTCCATCGGATACTGCCTGGGAAGCGCATGGTGGAATCAGGGCATTATGACAGAAGCTCTTTCCGCTGTAATCGCATTTTTCTTCAAAGAGGTACATGCCAACCGCATTGATGCCTGTCATGACACAGAGAATCCTGCTTCTGGGAAAGTGATGCAGAAGTGTCACATGACTTACGAAGGGACTCTGCGTCAAAGGGGGAAAAACAACCGGGGAATAGTAGACCTGGCTGTATACAGCATTTTGTCCAAGGAGTATGCGGCTTTATGAAAAACGAAAAAGAAAAGAGGTTGATGAATGAAAAAAAGCAACAAAAAAGCAGCAACATGGTTTGATTTGTACCAGTATCATCATTAAAAGGAGGTGACCGGATGGAAAAACTAAGAGAAAAAGTCCAGGAATCTCTCGCAAGCGTACTTCCCATCACGATCATCGTGCTGCTTTTGAGTATTTTATTGATTCCGATGGAAGTAGGAGCCTTTCTTTTGTTCCTTGCAGGTGCAGTATTTCTGATTTTTGGAATGGGATTTTTTCAGCTTGGAGCTGATATCTCCATGACTCAGCTTGGCCAGGGAATTGGTGCGGAGCTGATCAAAAGACGAAATCTCATTTTAATTATTGTTGGATGTTTCCTGATGGGTGTGCTGATCACTATTTCAGAACCGGATCTTCAGGTTCTGGCCAATCAGGTCGCATCAATTCCCAACAGAGTCCTTGTCCTGACTGTTGCGGTTGGAGTAGGTATTTTTCTTGTAATTGCAGTTCTTAGAATTCTGTTTAAAGTCAGTCTTTCCTTTCTGTTGACACTGATGTATTTGCTCCTGTTTCTTGTAGCCCTTGCAGCGCCAAGCGAATTCCTGGCTGTTGCGTTTGATTCCGGCGGTGTAACAACCGGTCCTATGACGGTGCCGTTTATCATGGCTCTTGGAATCGGTCTTTGTGCGGCACGAAGTGATAAAGACAGCGCAAACGACAGCTTCGGTCTGATTGCGCTTGGAAGTATTGGCCCGATTTTGATGGTCCTGCTCCTTGGTATCTTTTATCATCCGACAGATGCTGTCTATACATCGGTTACGATACCAGATGTGACGACCACACGGGATGTGATTCATCAGTTTATACTGGCAGTACCGCAGTACACAGAGGAAGTGCTGGTAAGCATGCTTCCGATTCTGGTGGTTTTTGTACTGTTTCAGCTTGTCACAAAAAAGTATCACAGAAAGCAGCTTCTGAAGATGTGTGTTGGTTTCGCCTACACGATTATCGGACTGATTCTGTTTCTTGTGGGCGTAAATGTCGGATTTGCTCCGGTTGGAAATCTGCTGGGAGAACGGATGGTTACCAGCTCCTATCAGTGGTTTCTGGTACCTGTCGGACTTTTGATCGGATACTATATTGTAAAGGCGGAGCCTGCGGTACAGCTTTTAAATCATCAGGTAGAGGATATCACGGACGGTATGGTAACAAGAGGCCAGATGAATCTGTGTCTGTCGGTGGGAGTAGCAGGAGCAGTAGGACTGGCAATGGTCCGTGTTCTGACAGGGCTTCCGATTTACTGGATCCTGATTCCCGGCTATATTCTTGCACTCGGAATGAGTTACCGTGTGCAGCCGATTCTTGTCGGAATCGCATTTGACTCCGGAGGAGTGGCGAGCGGTCCAATGACATCCACCTTTCTTCTTCCCCTGACAATGGGCGCATGTACAGCTCTTGGAGGAAATGTGGTGACCGATGCTTTTGGAGTGGTTGCGCTGGTGGCTCTGGCACCTTTGATCGCCATTCAGATCATGGGGCTTGTATATGAACACAAATTGAAGAAGGCTTCCAGTACAAAGGAACATGCCCTGGAAGATACAATTATCGAATTGGAGGATGAAGAGGTATGACGCCACAATTATTTGCACTTCGTCTGTTATTGATTATCACAGATACAGGCACAGACAAACGGATCAATCAACTGTTTACCGATGCGGAACAGCCGATCTATTATCAGTTCCGCGCTCAGGGAACCGCCAAGACAGAAATCCTGGATATCTGCGGACTGGACGGAAGCACAAGAGTCATCACCGCAGCATTGATTCCCAAAATGAAAGTAGAAGATATCTTTGGCAAGCTGGAAGAGACATTTGATATCCGCAAAAAAGGAAACGGCGTTGCCCTGACGCTTCCTATTACAGGCATTCAGGCAAGTATGCTCAATCTGCTAAGCGAAGAGCAGAAGAAGGAAGCAAAAGCTCATATAGAAAGGAAGGTTCAGCAAATGATCAACGAGACTTCATATGCTATGATTATGGCGGCAGTCCGGGAAGGATACAGCGATGATGTCATTGATGCGGCAACAAAGGCCGGCGCCAATGGAGGCTCTGTCATCCGTGGACGCAGAAGAGGAAGCGAAGCCGTCGTACAGTTTTTTGGAATCTCCATGCAGGAGGAACAGGAATTTGTCATGATTATTGTCCCGCGTGAGAAGAAATCGTTTATCATGAATGCTATCAGTTCTGCCTGCGGTCTGCAGTCTGATGCACACGGAATCATTTTTTCCGTACCGGTTGATGAAGTCCTCGGAATTCATGAACCATAGACAGATACGATAACAATGACATAATGACAAAAAAAGAACATCCATAGAAACGCATTTTCTGATGTGGTTTCTATGGATGTTTCATTCTCTAGGCTTCCAAACAGTAGTTTTGCTCTTGCATTAGTTTAGCGGACAAATACAGATTTATCCGAAAAAGTATGGATTTTTTCCTCGTTTTATGTTAAACTACTCTCAGAAACCCGAATTTAAACTTGACTGACTTTATCATCATTTTGGAGGTAATTTATGGCAAAACCTGTTTCCTATCGTGAACAAGTAAAAATTGAAAATACAGTACGTCTCAGAGAGTTTTTATCAGAACTTCCTCCTTATGTAAAGGAATATTTCCGTGCCAAGGAGCCAACCACATCCGATAAAACCAGATTGTCTTATGCATATGATCTGCGTGTTTTTTTTCGGTTTCTTCAGGAAACCAATCCAGCCCTTCATGACAAGCCGCTTTCCGAGATTTCTCTTCAGGATCTTGCCATGTTAAAGCCCGTTGACTTCGAAGAATTTGAAGAATATCTGAAAGCTTACCGTACTTCGGATCACCGTACAGAAACGAACTCCCGTACCGGAATTGCAAGGAAAATGTCCTGTCTTCGAAGTTTTTACGATTATCTGTGCAAACGGGAACTTTTAAGCAGCAACCCGGCCCGACTGGTCGATATGCCGAAAATCAAGGAAAAAGCTATCATACAGCTTGATGCGGATGAAGTTGCCGCACTTCTGGATTATATGGAAAACTACGGAAACAATCTGACTGGCGTCAAGCTGTATCACTATCAGAAACAGAAATACCGTGACATTGCCATCGTTACGCTTCTGCTCGGAACAGGTGTTCGTGTTTCTGAGCTTGTAGGACTGAACATTTCAGATGTCGATTTTAAAAATAACGGGATCCGGATTATCCGAAAAGGCGGAAACGAGATGATTGTCTATTTTGGTGAGGAAGTGGAAAAAGCACTGAAAGACTATCTGGAACTTCAGAGAAACGGGATCACGCCCCTCTCCGGCCACGAAGACGCTCTCTTCCTTTCCGGCCAGAAAAAGCGGATCAGCGTGGATGCGGTAGAAAAAATGGTAAAGAAATACTGCTCTGCCATTTCGGTCAAAACCATTACTCCCCATAAGCTGCGAAGCACATACGGTACTGCCCTCTACCGGGAAACCGGAGATATTTATCTGGTAGCCGATGTACTGGGACACTCCGATGTCAACACGACGAAAAAGCACTATGCAAAATTAAGCGATGCACGTCGTAGAAGTGCTTCCAGAGCTGTGGTTTTGCGGGAAAAATAGGATGAACTGAGAAATAATTTCTCCTCCGGAACAGTCGCGCAAAGATAAAATCTGTGTTATACTATCAAAATGACCGTCATACAGACAAGTTCTGCATGAAAGACGAATCGTATATATAAATATAATAAAGAAAGAGAGAAAGGGGATGGATTCAGATGCAGCAGGAAAACAACCCTGACAGACTAAAAAAGAATCTGGGCCTTGCTACTGCTACTTCAACGGTCGTCGGATGTGTGATTGGTTCCGGCGTCTTTTTTAAACCGCAGGCGATTTTTACAGCGACAGGAGGCGCTCCTGGACTTGGGATTCTGGCATGGCTGATTACCGGACTGATCAGTATCGCGGGAGCACTTACCTTTTCGGAAATCGCGATTCTGATTCCGGAGACAGGAGGCATTCCTACATATATCAGCAGGATTTATGGTCCTAAACTTGGATTTCTCGCCGGATGGTCCCAGATGGTTCTCTTCTATCCGGCAATGATTTCTGCTCTTGCGGTCGCATTTGCTCAGCAGGCGGCTCTGTTTGTAGGTGATGGGTTGATCGTACCGCTTGCGATCCTTGTGATCTTTTTTATCGTGTTTTTGAATACGCTTGGGTCCAAGATCGGTGGCGGTATTCAGATCCTTTTTACAGTGTGCAAGATGATTCCACTGATTCTTCTGACTGTTTTCGGATTCTGGAAAGGAACAGGCAACTATCCTGTATTTGAACCAATGATCGGTGAAGGATTGAATCCTGCTGTCGTCCTTGGACAACTTATTGTTGCAGTTTTATTCGCTTTTGAAGGATGGACATCCGTTGGAGCGATTGCAGGAGAGATGAAAAAGCCTGCCAGGGATCTTCCAATCGCAATCATTGGCGGTGTTTCGATTATTACCGGGGTTTACTGTATTGTCAATATCGCCTACCTTCAGGTACTTCCTGCATCAGAACTGGCCACTCTCTCCGCTCCTGCATCCGCCGTAGCCATTGCGCTGTTTGGCGATATGGGCGGACGGATCGTATCCGTAGGAATTATGATATCAGTGTTTGGTGCATGTAATGGATTTATCTTTTCCGGATCCCGTGTCGCCTATTTCCTGGCTGACAAGGGCAGCCTTCCGAAGAGTCAAAATCTGGCCCGGCTGAATAAAAATCAGGTGCCGCCAAACAGTATTCTGCTCGTTGGAACCATTGGAGCCATCCTTGCACTGACAGGACAGTTCAATCTGCTGACAGATCTTGCTGTCTTCTCCAGCTGGACCTTTTATACTCTGACATTTATCGGTGTCATGAAATATCGGAAGGACCGGCCGGATCTGCACCGCACTTATCGTGTCCCAGGCTACCCGGTCGTGCCGCTTATTGCGATCGCAGGCGGAATCTATATTATTATTAATCAGCTCTTCCTCTCCGGTATGCGGGCATGGCTCATGTCAGTATTCAGTATTTTGCTGACACTGGTAGGTTTACCGATATACTATGCTGTACAGCGCGGGAAAAAGAGAAAAATCTGAGATAACAAAAGGCCTTCTGCACCGGGTATGTGGTACAGAAGGCCATAAATGGGAAACGGCTTACTTATATTCGGTATCATAATAGGTAATGATCAGGGACTGCCCTGGAATCAAACCACTGGACTTCATGTGATTGAGCTTTCGGATTTCACTGACATACGCATTGTCGGATGAAACCGAAGGCTCATTGTATTCTGCGGCCAGACTGTGGAGAGTATCTCCCGCTTTTACTTCAATGTTCTTATAATATTTGAAGTAGGACGGATCTTCTTCCCGGCTTCCTCTGGCGTTTGAGAAAAAGCTCCCAAGCGTAAAAGATGTAACCGCTACAAGCAAAAGAAGAAAGATAAAAAGAAATCTTCTCTTGCGTGCAGCGCGCTTTCTCTTTGCATGCTGCTTTCTCGCAGATGTGCTTCTGGATGGTTTTGTATAAATCGTGGCTGACGTTCCCTGCATAAGTTTCACTCCTCCTCTATCGATCCTGGTCAGGTCTTCTCTTTTGAAAAAGTGTATCCGGTTTACAATAAACTATTCACCATGGAAGGCGAACATTTGTTCTTTCTGTAATTAAGTATAACGTCCAAACATATGTTTGTCAATCGTTTTTTGCCAAAAAAACACAGGACCGCAAGGTCCTGTGTTTTTGTAGTTCGATTATTTATTTTCACTGTTCAACTGTTCTTTTCTCTCGTGCACAATTTCTTCAAG
>ERZ1643246.1658-NODE-1658-length-23548-cov-38.923296_pt1 | contig 23548 bp, 27 predicted proteins | sample MGYA00579265_ERZ1643246 | MGnify/ENA primary metagenome ERZ1643246 (study PRJEB29033, sample SAMEA4952261) | chicken gut metagenome | biome: Broiler Chicken; feature: Gastrointestinal Tract; material: Caecum | place: Ireland | collected 2018 | study: Broiler...
TCTCAGATTATGGAATGGAGCCTGAAGCCGCCCTCCTCTTATCGCAGAAGGAATTCTCCCGGCAGCTTTCCCTGTTTTCGGATGATATTCTAAGATAAGACTTACCTTACAAACCCGAATTTAGATTCTTATTTGCTCTCCAGGATCTTATCGATGCTGACAAGCTTTACGCTGAGCACGAAGATCTCTGTCGCAACAGCCAGCTCTTCCGGTGTCGGATAGGACGGGGAGATACGGATGTTGCTGTCGTGCGGATCCTTTCCGTACGGATAGGTCGCACCTGCACCTGTCATCACCAGGCCTGCCTCTTTCGCTTTTGCAACGATCGCCTTTGCGCAGCCGTCCAGTGAATCGAAGGAGATGAAGTATCCGCCCAGAGGTTTGATCCAGGAACCGATCTCAAGACCGCCGAGTTCTCTCTCAAGTCCGTCGATGACAGCTTCAAACTTCGGTCTCATGATATCAGCATGCTTCTTCATGTGCTCCACGATACCGTGAACATCCTTAAAGAATCTCACATGGCGGAGCTGATTTACTTTATCGTGTCCGATGGTCTGGTATTTCATCATGTCCCTGATGTCTTTTAAGTTCGCCTCGGATGCCGCCATTGCAGCGATACCGGATCCCGGGAAACTGATTTTGGATGTTGACGAGAACTTGTAGACCATATCCGGGTTGCCAGCCTTCTTACACTCCATCAGGATCTCGAGCAGATAGTCCTGCTTATCTTCATATAAATGATGTACGCAGTAAGCGTTATCCCAGAAGATACGGAAGTCTTCTGCCGCCGGCTTCAGGTTTGCGAAACGATATACTGTCTCGTCAGAATATGTGATTCCCTGAGGATTGGAATACTTCGGTACACACCAGATTCCCTTGACCGATGCGTCTTCATTGACAAGCTTCTCTACCATATCCATATCCGGACCGGTAGGAGTCATCGGAACATTGATCATCTCGATTCCGAAATGCTCTGTGATCGCAAAGTGTCTGTCGTATCCCGGAACCGGACAGAGGAATTTCACCTTATCCAGCTTGCACCACGGCGTGCTTCCCATAACACCGTGAGTCATGGCGCGTGCCACTGTGTCATACATCACATTCAGGCTTGAGTTTCCGAAGATGATCACATTATCTCTCGGCACTTCCATCATGTCCGCCAGAAGCTGCTTTGCCTCTGTGATTCCGTCGAGTCCGCCGTAGTTGCGGCAGTCCACTCCGTCCTCACAGGTCAGATCCGCGCTGCTGTTGAGCACATCCATCATACCCATTGACAGGTTGAGCTGCTCTGTAGACGGCTTTCCTCTGGACATATCCAGTTTCAGACCTTTTGCCTTTATTTCGGCAAACTGAGCCTCAAGGTCATTTTTCAGTTCCAATAACTCTTCTTTACTTAAATCTTTGTACGCAGTCATTGCAGGACTCCTCCACTCTTTTTTTTACTCACTGTTTGATATTGTATATAATTTATGATGGTTCGTCAATCCTTTCTTGCATTTTTTGTCGACAAAGCGGCGTTTTTCTGCATTAAGCAAGATGCAATATGAAATTTTTAACTGTCTTTCATGCATTTTACTGAGAAGGGACACTTCTAAAAAAGACCGCAGATCTTTTTTCTCTGCTTCCATCATCGCTCACTATCCATTTTCTCTTACATATCTTCCCCAGTCTCAAGAGATTCTTTTACTTTTTCCAGCCCTGCTGTCAGACTTCTGATCTCTTCCTCGGACAGATCCCGGCAGAGTATTTCTTCCAGCCTTTTAAATCCCCTGTCTACTTCTTTGGCTTTCTGCCGGCCGGCTTCCGTCAGACCGATCTGATAAGCGCGCCTGCATCCGGGATCCCTCCGCCTGCTGATCAGGCCCATTTCTTCCATTTTATTCAGCACCCGCGACATGGTGGTCACATCCAGCATACAGCCGTCTGCGATCTCCTTCTGGGTAACGCTGGAATGGGAAGACAGATAGATCAGGATCCTCGCCTGCCCCTGCCCGGGAGTCAGCCCGATCTCCAGAAGGAAACGCTGCACCTTTCTCCGCTTCAGAAGTTCGATCTGAAATAAGATTTCTCTGAGTCTCTGTCTCTGTATTGCCATAATATCTTTTCCTTTCGCGCTATTCCAGCTCATACATGCCTGTGTAGAGCTGATAGTATCTCCCCTTCTGTTCCAGCAGTTCCTCGTGGCTTCCCCGCTCCAGGATCTCTCCGTGCTCCAGTACCATGATCGCTTTGGAATTGCGCACCGTGGAGAGCCTGTGTGCGATGACAAAGACAGTTCTTCCTTCCATGATCGCATCCATCCCTTTCTCGATCAGGCGCTCTGTCCGCGTATCAATTGAGGAGGTCGCTTCATCCAGAATAAGTACCGGCGGATGAGCGACAGCCGCCCGCGCAATGGCGATGAGCTGTCTCTGCCCCTGGGATAGATTGCTCCCGTCGCTGTAGAGCATAGTCCGATACCCGTCGGGAAGCCGCCGGATAAAGGAATCTGCATTTGCCAGCTTCGCGGCTTCGACCACTTCCTCGTCCGTGGCGTCAAGTCTTCCGTATCGGATATTGTCGGCAATAGTCCCTGTAAATAGATGGGTGTCCTGAATGACCATGGCGAGAGACCTGCGCAGATCAGCTTTGCGTATATCGCGGATATCGATACCGTCATAGAGGATCCGGCCGCTCTGGATCTCATAGAAGCGGTTGATCAGATTAATGATCGTCGTCTTCCCCGCGCCGGTCGATCCGACAAACGCGATCTTCTGCCCCGGTTTTGCATACAGACTGATCCCGGACAGGACAGTTTTCTCCGGGACGTACCCGAATACTACATCCTCAAACCGGACATCTCCCCGGAGCTGAGTAAGCTTCCCGTCTGCATCCTTCCACGCATAAATCCCTGTATAGTGCGCGCACTCCACGGGCGTTCCGTCCCCACTTATCTCTGCCGGCACAAGCGTCACGGTTCCCTCATCGATCTCCGGTTCTTCGTGCATCATCTCAAAGATCCGCTCAGCTCCTGCAAGGGCGGACAGGATAAAATTGATCTGCTGTGTAAACTGGTTCAGCGGCATGGCGCTCTGTCTTACATAGACAAGATATGCCGCAAGACCGCCCAGGTCCATCAGCCCGCTCAGAGCAAAAAGCCCGCCCACGCAGGCAGAGACTGCATAATTCGCATAGGAGAGGCTGACGATCGTCGGGATCATCATGCCCGAATAACTCAGAGCCTTTGTGGAGGCTTTCCTGAGCGCCTCATTCTTCTTCCGGAATACTTTCATATCCTCTTCTTCGTGGTTAAATATCTTTTCCACCTTCTGGCCCGCGACTATCTCTTCTACAAAACCATTGATCCCTGCCAGCTCCGCCTGCTGCATATCGTAGTATTCCTTGCTGCGCTTTCCGTTCCATCTGATAAAAAGAAACATCAGTACCAGGAACACAATAACGATCAGAGACATCCTGATACTCAGCACGAGCAGCATGGCAACCGTTCCCGTCAAAGTCAGAGAACTCTGTATTACCAGAGTAAAGCTGCTGTTCAGCGCCTCCTGCACTGTATCAACATCGTTTGTAAACCTGCTCATCAGTTCCCCGTGCGTATGGGCGTCAAAATAGTTCAGCGGCAGTGTCTGCACATGTTCAAACAGATCCTTCCGGATATCTCCAACGACTTTCTGTGCCGTCTTTACCATAAGTCTGTTATATCCGAACGTGGACAACGCTCCGCACAGATACATAAGCCCCATCCCGATCAGCGCATAGACAAGTCCCCGGATATTTCCCGGCAGGATCAGCTCATTGATGACAGGCTTCAGAAGATAAGTGCCCGTGATACTTACGCCGGTGCTGATACATACGAGAACAGCGACCACTAGGAGCAGCCATTTGTGATGTCCCATATACCGCAGCAGTTCCTTAAGCGCCCATTTTGTATTCTTCGGACGTTTATACCCCGTATATCTTGCCATTACAGATCCGCTCCTTCCTTCTGAGATTCATAGATTTCCTGATAGATCTTATTGCCCGCAAGCAGCTCCTCATGGGTGCCGATCCCCTGTATCCTGCCATCCTCGAGCACAACGATCTTATCCGCATATCGAACGGAGGAAATGCGCTGGGCAATGATGATCTTCGTCATCTCCGGCAGCTTTTCCGCCAGCATCCGGCGGATTCTCGCCTCCGTAGCCGTATCCACAGCGCTGGTGGAATCGTCCAGGATCAGCACCTTCGGCTTCTTCAGGATCGCACGGGCAATACAGATTCTCTGTTTCTGCCCGCCGGAGACATTGACTCCGCCCTGCCCCATCTCTGTATCGTACCCTTTCTCCAGTCGTCCGATGAACTCGTCCGCTCCTGCGATCCTGCAGGCTTCTTCGATCTCCTCCATATCTGCCTCCGGACTGCCCCAGAGGAGATTCTCCTTCAGAGTCCCGGAAAACAGCGTATTCTTCTGGAGCACCATCGCCACTGCATCCCGGAGGTGCTTCAGAGGATATTTTTCCACCGGATGTCCGTCGATCAGGAGCCTGCCTGATGTGATATCGTAGAGTCTCGGGATAAGCTGCACCAGAGTCGACTTCGCGGCACCGGTCTGTCCTACGATCCCCACGGTCTCCCCCGCTCCGATGTGGAGCGTGATATCTGAGAGCACATATTCCTGAGCTTCTTCCTTATATTTAAAGTACACATGCTCAAAAGAGATCTCCCCCCGCGTCACTTCGATCTCTTCTGCCTTTTCCTCCGTAATATCGATCTTCTCATCCATCACTTCCAGGATACGCTTTCCGGATGCCAGGGACCGTGTCAGCATCAGGAAAATATTGGAGATCATCATAAGAGAATTCAGGATCTGCAGCACATAGCTCAGGAAGCCGGTCAGTTCTCCCACCTGCATTCCTCCGATCCTGATCATCTTCCCGCCAAACCAGAGAATACTCAGGATCGTGCCGTACATGACAAACTGCATCGCCGCCATGTTCGTAGTCGCCAGCCTGAATGCACGCTCAGACTGTGTCTGCAGGTTCGTGTTCACTTCTCCGAACTTACCGATCTCATAATCGCCCCTGACATATGCTTTTACCACCCGGACCGCAGTCAGGTTCTCCTGGATGATCCGGTTCACCAGATCGATCGCGCCCTGCATTTTCGCAAACAGAGGGCGGACACCCCGGATGATCAGAAACAGGCAGACCGCAAGCACCGGAAGCGCCACCAGGAACACGAGCGCCAACTCCGCATTGATGGTAAATGCGACCGCGGTGGCCGCCACCAGCATGACAGGGCCCCTGCATGCCGGGCGCATTCCACCCGAGATACTGTTCTGGATGTTCGTCACGTCGCTGGTCATGCGCGTGACCAGTGAGGAGAGCTGAAAATGATCCACATTCGCAAAGGAGAACTGCTGAAGCTTTGCATACTCCGCCTCCCGCAGATTCGCGCCCAGTCCCTGCCCGGCGACAGCGGAAAATTTTGCGCTTCCGATTCCAAGGAGAAGCGCCAGAAAGGCGCAGACGAGCATCCATGCGCCCTGCTCAAAGATATAGGTTCTGTCGCCGGACGCCACGCCGATATCCACGATATTCGCCATGATCAGAGGAATCACCAGTTCAAAAAGAGACTCCGCCGTAATACAGAGGGCCGCGAAAACAAGATATTTTTTATACTGCCCCGAATAAGAAAAGATACGCATTAACATATACTCTTATTCCCTGCCTTTCGCACTGCCGGAGCTGATAAGGGAGACCGATGTCCTGTCCTCAGCAGTCCTTTGCTCCGCTCACCGCTCCGCAGATAGTTGTATATACAACTATTGTATTTACAATTATTATGGAATGTCAATACAAAAAATACAGAAACAGGACGGCGGTCAGGCGGGATCAGCAGCCAAGCAGCATGATCGTACAATAAATGTGCAGTATGGTACAAGATTTTCTTTCTCCGCAGCATTATAATGCAATCAGGAAGCCAAAAAAGAACCAAGATTAAAATCAAAGGAGGACTTGTTATGATCAGAAAATACATCTATGGCGCACCTTATGACACAGAAGCTGTAGTCACCAGCCTTCCGGAGGAATCCGGCGCCCCCGCGTACGGTAAGATACTCACACAGGACGGCTTTTCTTTTACATATATCATGGACAAGGACGATATCGTCTACGGCCTCGGAGAGGCAAACCGCGGCATCAACAAACGGGGATACTGCTATGTCAGCAACTGCTCCGACGACCCGAACCACACCGAGGACAAGCGTTCTCTCTATGCTGCACATAACTTTATCGTGATCTCTGGGAAGGAGACCTTCGGGCTGTTCTTCGACTATCCCTCCACACTGACTTTCGACATCGGGTACACGCGGATGGATACGCTGACAGTTTCCTGTGAAAACGCAGATCTGAACCTGTATGTCATCGACGGTGAATCTCCGTACGATATTGTAAAACAGTTCCGCCATATCATCGGCAGGAGCTATATCCCGACGAAATTTGCATTCGGCTTCGGGCAGAGCCGCTGGGGGTATAAGACAAAGGAAGATTTCCGGAAAGTCGCAGCGGGATACCGTGAGAATCACATTCCACTGGATATGATCTACATGGATATCGATTATATGGATTCTTGCAAGGACTTTACACTGAATGAAGAATTCAGCGATGATTTTCCCGGATTTGTACAGGAGATGAAGGATCAGCATATCCGCCTTGTACCCATCATCGACGCAGGTGTCAAGATAGAAGATGGCTATGATGTTTACGAGGAAGGCGTGGAGAACCGCTATTTCTGCCAGAGAGAGGACGGAAGCGATTTCGTGGCAGCCGTCTGGCCGGGAGACACGCATCTCCCGGATATGCTCAACGCAGACGCCCGGAAATGGTTCGGCGGCAAATACCGTTTCCTGACAGATCAGGGCATCGAGGGGTTCTGGAACGACATGAACGAGCCCGCCATCTTCTATTCCAGAGAGGGGCTCGCCGAAGCAAAAGAGATGGCGCGTGAATTTGCTGAGGGAGAGAACGAAAACTGGGACGGAAGCTCCGGTGAAGGAGAGAGCATCGGCGTGTCGCAGCTCGGCGACAAGCTGTCGGGACTTGCCAACAGCCCGGAGGATTACCGCCGGTTCTATCACAATTTCAACGGACAGAAGATCCGCCACGACAAGGTGCACAACCTGTACGGATACAACATGACCAGAGCTGCCGGGGAGGCTTTTGACCGGATCGATCCGGACAGACGTTTCCTCATGTTCTCCCGCTCCTCCTACATCGGAATGCACCGGTACGGAGGGATCTGGACCGGGGACAACAAGTCCTGGTGGTCACATATTCTGCTGAACCTGAAAATGATGCCGTCACTTAATATGTGCGGCTTCCTCTACACCGGTGCTGATCTGGGCGGATTCGGGGCGGATACAACCAGGGAGCTGCTGCTGCGCTTCCTCGCACTGGGCGTTTTCACTCCTCTGATGCGGAATCATTCTGCCCTCGGCACAAGAGAGCAGGAATGCTATCAGTTCGAGGACATGGAAGATTTCCGTCACGTGATCGGCGTGCGCTACCGCCTGCTGCCCTATCTGTACAGCGAATACATGAAGGCCGCGCTGAACGACGACATGTACTTCAAGCCTCTCGCGTTCGTCTACCCGGACGACCGGATGGCGTCCCGGATCGAGGACCAGCTCATGCTCGGCAATGAGATCATGATCGCGCCGGTCTATGAGCAGAACGGAAAAGGACGCTATGTCTACCTTCCGGAAGAAATGAAGTTTGTCAAATTCCTTCCGGACGGAACAATCTCAGAGGAAATCCTGGCAGCAGGCATCCACTATGTGGATATCGCGCTCAACGAGGTGCCGCTCTTCATCCGCTCCGGGAAATGTATCCCGGTTGCTGATGCCGCTGAGTGCGTAGATGAGATCGATATGTCTTCACTCCGGATGATCGGATATGAAGGAGCCGAATATGTGCTCTACGATGACGACGGAGTCCACAAGGATTATGAGAATGAGAAAAATTATAAGACTCTGAAATACTAAAGACGGCATGGGCGCCGCAGGCCTGCATCTGACACAGGACTCTGCGACGCCTTTTGTTCTTTTTATCATCTGGCATTTTCTGCAGAACTGTATTTTCTTTTTTCGAACGTTACTGTTCACACGTACTATGGGATAGGAAATTGCATCGTCATGCCTGCATGTAAGAGGCAGTTTCCTATCCCATAGTACGTGTGAACAGTTACTTTCGATCAAATACTTCTTCTTTTCTTCGGAATGCAGTTTGACATTTTTCCGCCAAACGGCTATACTTATTTTACTACAGATGTAAGATTTTGGAGGGACCATGCCGATGAAGAAACTGCCGCAGATTTCCGAAGCTGAATATGAAGTAATGAAGATTGTGTGGAAGAATACTCCTGTCAGCACGAATGAAGTGACAGAGGCACTGACCAGCACGACCGACTGGAGCCCGAAGACGATCCAGACTATGCTGAAACGTCTCGTGAACAAGGGTGCGCTTACCTATGTCAAGGAAGGGCGCGTATTTGTCTACACTCCTCTTGTAGAAGAGGATGAATATATCAGCCAGAAGAGCAGTTCATTTCTCAGCCGCTACTATGACGGTGAACTGACATCCATGGTCTCCGCCTACCTGGAAAACGACAGGCTGTCCGATGAGGAGATCAGTGAGCTCCGAAGCCTGCTGGACAGAAGAAGTTCCCATAAAGAAGAAAAATAAGCCGTGTTTCAGCGGCTTATTTTTTATTCTTCGCTCGATCTGTCACATGATCATGTAATTCATTTATCCTTATCTTCCGCACAGTTTCTCACTGCGGCATCCCATGCAGCCTTAAATCATGCCAAGCGTTCTCAGTATGTACAGCCAGCCTGTCACGGTAAAGGCGCTGAACAGTGTTGTCAGCATCACCGTGCTGGATGTCAGGACACCCTCATGTCCCATATTTCTCGCCATGACATAACAGCTCACCGTCGTCGCGGAACCAAGCATGATCAGGATCGCCACAAGCTGTTCCCTTCTGAACCCGAGCCATACTGCCACGGGAAGGAATACCGCCGCGAATATGACCAGCTTCATCACAGACGCGACAGCTGCCGGTTTTGCCCTGCCGAACGCTTTCCTGATATCAAATGTGGCGCCCATGGCCATCAGGCCCAGAGGTGTCGCGACCGCACCGACGCTGGAGACTGTTTTATCCAGGATGGACGGCATCGGAAGGCGAAGCGCCGACCAGAGAAGACCTGCGATGATCCCGAGGATGATCGGATTCGTGATAATACCCTTCAGTGTGCTGATCCACACCTGCCTGTCCAGCTTCTTCCGCTCCGGCTGAAAGAAAGAGAGGACCACGACCGCCATCACATTATAAAGAGGCACGCTGCCGATGATCATGAGCGGCGCCATCCCCGCATCGCCATAAATATTCTGGATAAACGCGATTCCCAGAAGCGCTGCGCTGCTGCGGTAGGACGCCTGGATAAATTCTCCCTGGATTGATCTGTCCTTCCACAGAAACGACACCACAGCCGCGATCGCTATGCTGATCAGCGTGGCGCCGAAGCAGAACAGGACAAACTTCATATCCCACACTTCTGCAAAATCAACCGCCGCGAGATCCTCAAACAGGAGTACAGGAAGCGGGACGAGAAAGACAAACTTATTCATTTTAGAGGCAAACACCTCATCGATCCAGCCGATCTTCCTGAAAAGAAGTCCGAGAAGCATCATCAGAAAGATCGGCACGGTCGCATTCAGGCTGAATATCAGATTATCCAACTCTACTCACCTACGATGCACACACGGATCAGATTCGTTCTTCCCGGGATTCCCAGCGGGATTCCCCCGGCAAATACGATCTCATCCCCGTCTTTCACAAGTCCATGAGCCTTCGCCGCCTCGATCGCACGCAGACAGAGGATCTCGGAACTGTACTCTTCCTTGATATGCATCGGATAGATTCCCCAGGACATGTTCAGCTGCCTGCAGACCTTTTCAGAGCTGGAACAGCCTCCGATCGGACATCCCGGACGATATTTGGAGATCATGCGGGCCGTGCAGCCCGTCTTGCTCGCGGCAAGGATCGCTTCTGCTTTCAGATCGATCGCCGTCATGCAGGTGGCATGGGAGATAGCGTTGGTCACATCCGGATCCTCTGACCGCTCTGATTTTCTGAAAATATCATTATAATCAATATTTCCTTCCATGCTCACCGCGATCTTGACCATCATCTTCAGTGCCTCCACAGGATATTTTCCTGCTGCGGTCTCACCGGAAAGCATGATCGCGCTTGTTCCCTGATAGATCGCATTGGCCACATCTGTTGTCTCCGCCCTGGTCGGTCTCGGATGTACCATCATAGAATCCAGCATCTGGGTCGCTGTGATAACTACTTTACCTGCCTGGTAAACTTTCTCGATGATCCGCTGCTGGATGATCGGCACACGCTCGAGCGGGATCTCAACTCCCATATCCCCGCGCGCGACCATGATCCCATCAGCCTCTTCAATGATCGCGTCGATATTGTCAACGCCCTGCTGATTCTCGATCTTCGCAATAATATTGATGGAACTGCCTCCGTTCTCATCAAGGAGCTTTCTCATCTCCCTGACGTCATCCGCAGTACGGGTGAAAGATGCAGCCACAAAATCAAAATCTTCCTGTATTCCGAAAAGGAGATCTTCCCTGTCCTTTGGGCTGATGAAAGGCATGTTCAGCTCTGCTCCGGGCACATTGACACCCTTGCGGTCCGAGATATCCCCTCCGTTGTCTACAACACAGACGATATCCTTCCCTTTGATCTTCTCCACCTTCATCCCCACCAGACCGTCGTCGATAAGAATAGAATCTCCGGTCTTTACATCTTTATAAAGATCTTTATAGGAAACTGTCACGCGCTCCTGGGTGCCCTCGATCTCATCATTCACAAGGGTAAATTCCTGCCCCTCCTGAAGCGTGATCCTGTGATCCTTGAAACACCCGATCCGGATCTCCGGTCCCTTCGTGTCCAGGAGTGCGGCGATCGGTCTGTCGTACTGCTCCCGGAACTGCTTTAACTTGTCCAGACGCGCCTTCTGTTCCTCATGAGTGCCGTGTGAAAAGTTAAATCTTGCGACATCCATACCTTCCCGGATCAGAGCTTCCATGATCCCTTCCTTGTCTGTCGACGGTCCCAGCGTACATATGATCTTCGTTTTTCTCATATAATCTTTCCTTTCCGGATTAATCCCTTCATTTTCTCTGACTTTTATTATAGCATCATAACTGTCTCAATATCCAGATGGAATTGTCAATATACAGTGTTTCTTTACATACATATAACAAAAGGCCCTCCTGCGGCAGAGCTTTCACATTCTGCCGCTGGAAGGCCTATTCATTTTTATATATGCTCAACCTGCGGTGATCCTGCGCTAAACCTGCAGCGATCCGCCGCGATATGATCTCATTTCTCGACTGACCGTTGTCCCTCTCTACTGCTGCGCCGCAGCCTCATTGACGCATCTGAGTGCGTTCAGGCTTCTCGGGTATCCGATATACGGCAGGCACTGGGAAACAATCTTGATCAGAAATGCCTTGTCATTACCTACTTTCATATTTCCCGCCGCATGGGAAGTAAGCTGCGGTTCACATCCTCCCTGAGCAGCCAGAAAACAGAATGTGATCATCTCCCGCTGTCTGTAATCAAGGCCCGTTCTGGTATAATAGTCCCCAAAGCAGTTGCCGGACAGCCAGCGGTTAATATGACGGCTTTCCTCCGGACCGGATGCAGCAAATCCTTTCATTCCCTCGCCGAAGATATCGACCTGGGCCTGCTCACCTTTTTCCACACGGTCCTCAACTGTCGTAGTCGCCTGACCTTCCAGAGGAAGAGCGATTCCCTTTTCTGTCAGCACTTCATTTACCACATCAAAGAACGGGCGTACTCTGCCGATTCCCAGATAAGCGCATGCCTGATAGACGATCTCCTTCACCTCAACGGGAGTCACGCCCAGGTTCATCGCCCCCGGAAGGATCTCCCGGAACTCATCCACGCCCTGACATCCGAGAAGTGCAGCGAGGATTGCCATCATCCGGGTATGGTCGTCCAGGTCGTCCTGATTCACCACTTCATCGCAGGAAAAGTTGGCGAAGAAATCCGCGAATTCCGGATCTGTAGACGCAAGTTTGAATTCTCCGTTGGGATATACTCTGTTAAAATATTTTTCTGCTGTTTCTGTCATAGCTGACCATCCTTTCTCTATAAAAGCTGATTCGGAGAGGGGAACTCCCTCTCCTCAATGATATATCGCATGCTATTTTAATTTTCCGTATTCTTCATCTGATACAGCCTCAAGCCATTCGTTGGATGCCCCTTCTGCCGGCACCTCGATGGCAAGATGCTGGAACCAGCTGTCCGCTGCTGCCCCGTGCCAGTGCTTTACTTCCGGCGGAATGTTCACAACATTTCCGGCTTTCAGCTCCTGTGCGGGTTTTCCCCACTCCTGATACCAGCCGCGTCCGCCTGTTACGAGAAGGATCTGGCCGCCTTTGTGATGAATATGCCAGTTATTTCGGCAACCCGGCTCAAAAGTTACATTGCCTATTCCCACTCTCTCCGTAGTAAGCATCTTCAGATAGCTCTGTCCGATAAAATACTGTGCAAATGCTGTGTTCGGCTCGCCGACCTCAAATACGTTTCCGCCGCCTAAGTCCTGTTTCATTTTCTCTGTATCCATGTGTAACGCCTCCAGTTTTTATACAATTTCTTTTTATCTGTATATATTGTATAACCGGCTGAGGCTATAGACAAATGCTTAGTTTACATGGCGGAGTATGCTCGGGAGGTATGATTATGATTTTTCCTCTTTTCTGAGAATATATGCTTCTACGGTCTTTACAAAAGTCTCCGCATGTTCCAGTTGTATAGAGGATTCTTCTTTTGAAGCCAGGAAAAAATCACTATAGTCGCATTTTTCCCTGATACGATAAGCCCCATCAATAATCTTATATATTCCTCGATCAAATTCACCGGTATGCACATAATACTGATTAAAATGAGCAATCACAGAACTGTGTTTGGAGGCATCAAACCCATCCAGAATATTCACCGCACGTATACTATGAAAAATTGCATAATATGACCGATTGATTGCTGCCTTGAACAGTCCGGATTCATGATTCACATGAGCGGCCTGCAAATCTTCTTTTGCCCGTTCCAACCGGTATTTGCACAGGGTTTCTCTCTCATGCTGCATAGACCACGACTCCTTCCCGGTCCACATTCCGATAGAACGGGGATATTGTCTTCCAATCCTGATACTCCTGATATTTTACATCAATGATGGAAAACACTTTCATATACTTCAGGGCGAGATCTGTAGACACATCACTGAGTCTTTCATCGTATTCTCGCAACTGTGCATCCGTGCCATCTACTAAAACCATGATATCCACATCGGAATCTTCCGTCTGGGTTCCTCTGGCGACAGAGCCGTATAAGATTACCGCCTTCAGCCGATTTCCATACACATCGTGAAGAAGTTCCGCCATTTCCTGTAAAATCTTTCTTAACTTTTCATCCTTGATCTTTTCCATATGCTCAGACCTCCCGGATAAATAATTTCAAAATAAGGCTCTTTCTCTCTGTTGCTTTTAGTATACCACACAACCTCATGCTTATCTATCAGAAACAGTAAATCCAATCTCCAGCAGCTCCTGCGCAATTTCCTTACTCTTCACCCTCATCAGATTATCCTCTTCCTTAGCATTGGACAGCAGATTCACACTGCCATATCAGACAATCTTCTTGTCAATAACAGCAAAATCCCTGTGAAGCCTTCCTGAATACTGTTCCACGTTCCCCTGCCAGGCAATGGGGGTACCAGCATCATCGTATCAAACCTCGGATAATTAACCCCTTCGCCTATATACTGTCCGATTGCCACAAGAACCATCGATTCATCTGTCGGAACATTTTTCATTTTCTCGCGGATCTGTTCATTTTCTTTTCTGCTTCTTCCTCCTTCAAGCTGAGGATCAGCGTCAGCATTGCAATATTCTATTGTCCATTCAGATTCTAAAATGTTAATCTTCATGCTATTCCCTTACTATGCAAATGCCCACTCATCGGCCAGCATATCTGCCTGAGATGCAAGCCATCCCATCTGAACTCCAGATGTTCCGCCAAAGGCGATAGCCATATTGCCTATTGCTTCATGATCACAGTTCTGAACTGTGCCATCAGGTTCCACATAACTGATATTTCTGGTCAGTTCGATATGCTGATTCTTCCCGTTCCATCCCTGACGCTTCACCTTAAGCCCGCGCTTCATGTACTTGATGGCATCACCAAAATCAAATGTAGGTGTACCACCCATGATTGAGCAGTTCTCACCATTTGCCGGCACCCATTCGTCGGAAAGTACATTCAAGAGTGTGTACTCCACTCTCTGTTTCTCTCTAATATCCAGACGCTCATTATCCTTTGTGTACATGATGACTGTCTGCGCTTCATCATACCAACACCAATATCCTCCCCATGGCGGGAGTTTCATCGGGATTCCTTTCTTCATATTCTCTAAGGCTTCTGTGAATTTCATGCCCTTCACCTTTCCTTTCTTAAAAATGGGGATAAAAATACCACCGGCCATTTCTGACTGGTGGTATCAATACCATACAACTACATCCTTTTCCAGAAAATTCCCATCCCTTTGAAATCTCTCTATCCTCCGAAGTGCATGTGATATATAGGCGCTGTCATATCATAGTCTGCGTCAAATCGCTTTTTTCCTCTGTATAAATCATATTCATTCTTAAAAACATAATCATATACTTTCGATATATAAACCTCAGAGAATCCACTATTTGGGGAAATAACTTTGACAATTGAGTCCTTCTTACTATTGCATACAGACTCATAATATGTAATAGATACACAGGGCAGCCACCGGAGCCCTTTTGTCATATACATTGTAAAAGCAACATGCACACCTTATCTGTATCTTTTGATAAATTTTCTTCAAAAGGGTTGAAAAATACCGGCATAGGGTATATATTGTAAGCACAGAAGAAAATACCCCCACAGGGTTTATGAAAGGAGCATAGATTTGGAAGAGAAAAAAGAATGTACAGGTTGTAAACACAGGACTAAGGAACGTTCTGACAAAGAACGGAAGGATATGCTGAATCGCTTAAGCCGGATTGAAGGCCAGGTCAGAGGGGTTCGGAAGATGGTGGAGAATGACGTATACTGTCCGGATATCCTGATTCAGGTCTCCGCTATCTCTGCCGCTCTTAACAGCTTCAATAAAGTATTGCTGGCTGAACATCTCCACTCCTGTGTGGTAGATGATATTAAGAAGGGCAGGGAAGATGAAGCCATTGATGAACTTGTCAAAGTCCTTCAAAAACTTATGAAATAATTGGCTGAAACTTATTTTTACCAGGAGGAATGTATCATGAAACAATATGATGTAACAGGTATGAGCTGCGCGGCATGCAGCAACCGGATTGAGAAAGCCGTCTCCAAAGTGCCGGGAGTAACTTCCTGTTCCGTCAGCCTGCTGACGAATTCTATGGGAGTGGAAGGCACCGCTTCTTCTGAGGACGTAATTGCCGCTGTTGAAAAAGCTGGGTATGGAGCCTCGGAAAAAGGAGCCCATGAAAATCAGGCCCGCGGAAAAGGAGTTTCTATGGCCGCAGAGGAAGAATCTCTGAAAGATAAGGAAACCCCGAAGATGAAGCGCAGACTGATCGCTTCCCTGTGTTTCTGGATCCCGCTGATGTACATTTCCATGGGACACATGATGTGGAACTGGCCTCTTCCGGCAGTCCTTTCTGAGAACCACATGGCCATCGGACTGGTGGAACTTCTGCTGACAACGATCATCATGGTAATCAACCAGAAATTCTTTGTCAGCGGCTTTACCAGCCTGATCCACGGCGGACCGAACATGGATACACTGGTAGCTCTGGGAGCCGGAGCTTCCTACGGCTACAGCCTTTACGCCCTGTTTGCCATGTCCGCTGCCCTGACCCGGGGAGATATGGCAGGAGCCATGTCCTATATGCATGATTTCTACTTTGAATCGGCCGGTACGATCCTGACGCTGATCACAATAGGAAAGCTCCTGGAGGCAATCTCAAAAGGACGTACGACAGACGCTCTGAAAGGTCTGATGAAACTGGCCCCGAAAACAGCGACAGTCGTTCGAGACGGGAAAGAAGAAGTTGTATCCGTTGATCAGGTGCGCAAAGGCGATATCTTTGTTGTAAAACCAGGCGAAAATATTCCGGTTGACGGAGTTGTGGTAGAAGGAACGAGTGCAGTCAACGAATCTGCGCTGACCGGCGAGAGTATCCCGGTGGATAAAAATGCAGGCGACGCTGTATCAGCTGCGACTTTAAACCAATCCGGTTATCTGCGCTGCGAGGCATCCCGCGTAGGTGAAGATACAACACTGTCCCAGATCATCCAGATGGTCAGCGACGCGGCTGCCACCAAGGCTCCTATCGCAAAGATCGCGGACAAGGTGTCCGGTATCTTCGTCCCGGCGGTAATCGGGATCGCGGTCGTCACCCTGATTGTATGGCTGTTGGCCGGAGAGGCAATCGGATTCTCACTGTCAAGAGCAATCTCTGTACTGGTGATCAGCTGTCCCTGTGCCCTCGGACTTGCCACACCAGTGGCGATCATGGTGGGCAACGGTATGGGTGCAAAGAACGGGATCCTGTTCAAGACAGCTGTCTCTCTGGAGGAGACAGGAAGAACACAGATTGTCGCACTGGATAAGACCGGAACCATCACCAGCGGAGAGCCCAAAGTAACGGATATGATCCCTGCTGAGGGAGTTTCAGAGCAGGAACTTTTAAGCTATGCCTACGCGCTGGAACAGAAAAGCGAGCATCCCCTTGCACATGCTATCGTTGTAAAGGCACAGGAAAACGCTTCCCTGCAGAAATATGATGCAGATGAATTCCAGGCGGTTCCGGGCAATGGTCTTTCCGGAAAAGTAAACGGCTCCATGGTCTGGGGCGGTAACATGAAATTCATCAGCCAGAGTACCGGGCTTTCGGAAGAGATAAAGAAAACAGCCGACCATCTTGCAGAAGAAGGAAAGACTCCTCTGTTTTTTGCCAGAGACGGCAGACTGATCGGCATCATCGCAGTGGCGGATGTAGTGAAGGAAGACAGTCCTGAGGCCATCAGAGAGCTTCGGAACATGGGTATCCACGTAGTCACGCTCACCGGAGACAACGAGCGTACCGCAAAGGCTATTGGAGCTCAGGCCGGCGTAGATGAAGTGATCGCAGGGGTACTGCCTGACGGAAAAGAGAGCGTGATCCGTTCCCTGAAGAAGAAAGGAAAAGTCGCCATGGTAGGCGATGGCATAAACGATGCCCCGGCTCTTACAAGAGCAGATATGGGTATCGCCATCGGAGCCGGCACAGATATCGCCATCGACGCCGCAGACGTTGTCCTTATGAAGAGCAGGCTGACCGACGTGGCAGCTGCAATCCGTTTAAGCCGGGCAACCCTGCGCAATATCCACGAGAATCTGTTCTGGGCATTCATCTATAACGTCATCGGTATCCCGCTGGCTGCCGGCGTATGGTATCCGATCTTCGGATGGCTGTTAAATCCAATGTTCGGAGCTGCGGCCATGAGCCTTTCCAGCTTCTGCGTGGTAAGTAATGCATTGCGTCTTAACTGGTTCAAAATGTATGACACCAGTAAAGATAGAAAAATCAAAACAAAGAAAAATAGCAAGGAGGACAAAACTATGACAAAAACAATAAGTATTGAAGGTATGATGTGTGGACACTGTGAGGCGACTGTAAAGAAAGCACTGGAAGCTCTCAAAGGGGTAGAAAATGCAGAAGTCAGCCATACAGCAGGTACAGCAGTGGTAACTCTGGATGCTGACGTCAGCGACGATGCACTCAAAAAAGCCGTGGAGGATCAGGATTACAAAGTTACAAAAATTGCATAAATCGAGCCGATCCATAACAGACAGGCAAGACGTTTAAAACAGGTCAGAGGTGCAGGCTGGTGACAGCCGGCCGCTGACCTGTTCAATTTTCGGGGAATGAGTCATTAATCATGAAAAACAGGATTCCTGATGGTAAAACGGATACGTTTTGTATTAAGTGGAAATCTTTAGATTTCTGTGATAGACTATCTTAAAATCTGTGTACGAGGTAAGAAAATAATGAAGATTAATCTTGTATCCTCCTACGACGTTTTCCGCGATTTTTTCATTTGCCTTTACTAATTTTGATTTTGCCATTTTTCATTTCCTCCTCAATGATTTTATTACAGTCACTTACTCTAACCCTTTTACAATCGGAATCAGGCAGAGCAGCAGGACAATTCCCACAAGACCGACCAGGATTCCCTGAATCAACATGTTCCATACCATGACCATGCACATGCCAACGCCAAGTGCCAGAGCTCCGACGATGCCGAAAAGAATCGTTCCGACTGCTTTCCCGTTCAGTTTGACCGCCGGTTTTCCTTCCATCCTGCGGCGTACGATCAACATGGCAAGCAGGATAACCGCCCCTGCCGCTCCCATCACAATTCCCTGGTTAAAGGCGTTCCACTGGGGGAGCAGGCACATACACATGCCGATGGCAAAAAGGATTCCACCAACAGTTCCCATTATCATTGATACAAAATTTTTCTTTTTCATTATAAAAGCCTCCTTTATGTGTTTTCCACTTGATGACTGTATTCTAGGATGCTTTTGTTTCTGATTTTATTCTAAAACGTTTCTGAATTATTAAATCACCGGAAGTGGCCAAAGGCACATTCCGGGATTGTAAGCGGTCGCCAAGGTCTCGGGCACGCCCGGACTTTGGCTCGTCGCCGTTGCAAAAAGATACCATACTGAATATTCTCAGACATGGTATCTTTTATGTTTAATTCTCTTTCAAGTTGTACAGGCATCTCAAATACCTCTGCAGGTTTCCTGTATATAATATACTTTTGCGATTATGATCCCCAGAATCGCAATCCCGGCCAGGACCAGATAGCCGGACTCCATACCTCCCGCTGAGACAATGCTTCCGGTAAACATCGGAAACGTAGTCATTCCTATTGCATATACCGCCTGGAAAAATCCCATGGCAGTGGATTTCTTCTCTTTCGGTTCTTCCCCAAGCCATTTCTTTGAGATAATTTTTCTTCTGCCCATCCGATTGCCGGAATCGCCACAGCCAGTGCAAGCAGATATGCTGTGGATGCCCAAAGGATTTATTGGGGTCGGAAGATTTACTTCTATAAATATGACAATAAAAGAACCCCTGTTCCGACTTCGACTGTCTTGATCATAGTCGGTCACAGGAGTTCTTTCTGTTAATTACATTTTTATTCTTACTATACCTGTTTCTGGCTGCTGGTGACGAAATACAGTTTCCCCTCAAAGCGCAGGCGACTCCAGAATCTCTGCGATCATCTCAGCCCGGTTGAACGGCACCATAAAGTAATATCCATCGGCAGCTCCTCTGAGCTTCTCCGCGATCTCCGCTGCGATCCGTACTCCCACTGCCTGCGCTTCCTCTCTGCTCATGTCTTTGTCATACTGTGCAATGATCTCATCCGGCACATGGATTCCCGTGATCTCGTTCTTCATGAACAGCGCATTGCGGTAGCTTACCAGGGGCATGATCCCGCAGATGATCTTCGTGTCAATCCTGCTCTTTATGTATCGGATCCTCTCGATATCCTCGTCAGAATAAATGGGCTGGGTCAGGAAGAAGGAGGCTCCTGCCTCGCATTTTTTCTGCATCCTCCTGATCTCCGCATCAATATTCGCCCTTCCGTAATTCAGCGCTCCGCCGTACGCGATCGGATCATCCGAAAAATGTTCCGTGTTCAGCTGCTTCACATAGTTCATCAGGGTGACCGAATGATAGTCATAGACAGATGTGATGCTTCCTCTGTCTCCTGACGGTACCGGATCTCCTGTCACGAAAAGGAAATTCCGGATACCGTTCATATAAGCGCCCAGTATTTCCGAACCGATCCCGATCGCATTCCTGTCACGGCACGCAATGTGCGGCATCGTGTCGATCTGGATCCGGTCCGCGATCTTGACCGCCGACAGTACGGAGGACGCCCGCATCTTTCCCATCGGGGAATCAGAAAACGTGATCATCTCTACGCCTGCTCGCTTCAGGACAGCTGCCGCCTCGGTCATCTTTTTGTCGTTCCCGTCAAAAGGCGGGTCCAGCTCCGCGATAACGACCTTTTCTCCGGAATAGAGACGCCGGATGAACAGATTGTTATCGTACCGGATCTCTGACTCCTTCCGCTCCTCCGGACGGTCCGAAGGACGTTTTGCAACAGACCTGTTCCCGGCGGCAGCCGCCAGCTTTCTCGTATAGGACGGTGTCGTTCCGCAGCATCCGCCGATGATATTGACTCCAAGACCGGCGATTTCTTCCATTGCCTCACAGAAGTATGCAGAGTTGTCCCGATAGACCATTCTGTTCTCGATCCGGTCCGCATACCCGGCATTAGGCACTGCGGATACGATCATATTCCCCAGGTCACAGCGCTTTAAAAGCCTGCCCAGATGGGACGGCCCGATCCCGCAGTTAAAACCGATCCCGTCGATCAGGCTGCTCTCCCTGGCGGTCTTCAGCAGTTCTCTCATCCCTATTCCGGTCTTTGTATATCCGAACATATTGACAGAAAAGCTTGCCATGATAAATGCATCGCTGACGGACCGTATCCACTCTGCCACAGGCAGGATCCTGTCAAAATCAGAAAACGTCTCAAACCAGATCAGACGGATCCCGGAATCCAGGTGCGCCCTGGCGATCGTCTTATATTCTTCTATGATCTCTTTCTCCCGCTCGTCAGAGGCTCCTGTCTCCGGCACCGGTCCGATATCGCCGGCGATATAGATCTCTCTCCGCCTATCCCCCGGCACTGTTCCGGTCCCTGTCTTGTCTCCCGTCTTCTCCGACGCATCCGGGCACACTGCAGAACCTTCGCCCTCCTCTGCTTTGTCTGCTGCCGCGGACTGCGCGATCCGGCAGGCGGCGGCTGTATTCTCATAGACTGTTCGCAACTGTTCCTCTCTTGTCTGCCCGGATGTGTCCTGACAGAGCGTATGGATATTGGATGAAAAGCTGTTGGTCCGTATGATATCGGCTCCGGCTTCGATATATTCCCGGTGGATCGACGCGATCTTCTCCGGATCTGTCAGATTGTCCAGTTCGGGCGCTCCTGCTCCTTCTGCGTACTTTTCTCTGTAATATGTTCCCATTGCGCCGTCTGTGACCAGGCAGCGTGATCTGAAAATTGTCTGAAAGTCCATATCTGTTCTCCCTCTGCAGCAGTCTGATTCTGCATTTGTCCGTACATCGGGTACTGTGAACTGCCGCCATAATGTTTCAGTATACTGAAAATCCTCCCTGATATCAATGTCTTTCTCCATAAAAAGTATGAAACAGTCTTGTGAGAAAGCGGTACAGACTTTCATTCGTCTCCCGATTGATCCTCTGATCTTCCATCAGTTCCGGCAGCGGCTCCTCCATACTGCATTCTCCGCAGATATCCACTCCGATCACCCTCTGATGTTCAAATACCTCCAGAAGGAGTCTCTCCAGTATAGACAGAGGCATGTCCCCCTGGTTCCAGTTTGTTCTCGCCTCGCCGCGGTCAAGGACATCTTTGTCTATAGAAATATAGATCGGAAGATCCATTCGGATAAGACGGAGCTTTCCGTCAATCTTCCCGTCCTCGACTTCCTCTCTGCTGATGCAGACCAGCTTCTCTCTCAGATCCTGCGGGATCTCATCCACACTTTTCTGTTCCGGACCTATAAGGATCATCTGTGTCAGATACGGATTAGTGCGCATCACATCCGCCGCCCAGCTGCCGCAGCTTGTCATCCGGGGAAGCATCGGCGTCTGCATATCGCTGTGGTGATCATAGAGCACAAGAGAAAACGGCTCTGTTACCTTCTCCGTAAAAAACTTCGTGACATAGTGGTAATTTCCACTGTCGAGAAAATGTATCCCGCAGGGACCGTAAGGTTCCAGTCTTCTGCGTATCTCTGTTTCCGCCTCCTCAGAGCAGTACATATCCGTACCGCTGATATCGCTCAGGTCGATCCTGCTGAGCCCTTTGATCTCTTTTTCTATGTTTTCCGGATAAATATGGGAAAAATCAAGAATGATATTTCCATTTTTCTTCGCTGAATTCATATTCTGCCACCCCGACTGCCGATCATCATGTTCAATGAGCCTTCTGATATTTTTTGTAAGTCCGAAATTCCTTCCGCAGGCTTTTCACTACTTCCCTCCTGGTCATACTTCCATATTTTTCCCGGACATGGTCCCTGATCTCATTCGTCTCCATATCTTTCAGGATCCTGTCAGTGGCTTCTTCCCCTTTCACTTTATATTTTTCAAGCAGATATCTGAAATAAATATGCCCTGTATGATACCCCCTCTTGTCCATATCTTTCTGGGCAGTCTCGATTGCTTTCAGCTCGCGCTTTCCGCCGGTCACAAGGATCATGTGTTCCTGATTCTTATCTGCCACAACACGCCATATAATATGGGACACTGTATACGGAACCTTTCCGTTCTCGCTCTCGAACACAAGACCGATCTTTGCCCCGGTCGCAAAAATAAGCGTTTTGTCCTGATTATCAGACATCTTTCTGCATTCTACATTTTCATGCTTCTGGAAACTGCTGATGCACCTGCAGCAGCTCGGCTTCGTATCATCGTAAAACAGGATTAGTTTTTCCATATATATTATGCCTCCTTCTTATTTTACATTGTTTTTCGCTTCTATCAAGCTCAGTATGCCGTGTTTCCCGGCACAGAATTCAACCTGTTCGATCCATCCGTTTTTCTCCTTTCTTTATTATATTCATCAATATTTTACTTTTAAACCATTTGTCAGAAATGAAGGTGTCCGGATCATCTGCTCCGGGACACCTTCGTCAAAGAAAGCTTTCTATAGAACTTTCTCTATATTATGCGTCATCTTCTGAGCCACGGATGCAAACACCTTCTGCTCTTCCTGTGTCACCCCGTCGAGAATGATCTCTCTGATCTTCTTTGAGATCTTCTCGATCTTTCTGATGACGGCAGAAGCATCCTCTGTAAGATAGTTGTGCGTACATCTTCTGTCTTCCTGATCCTGTTCCATCCTGACCAGGCCTTTCTTCTGAAGGCGGCTCAGCGACTGGGAGATATGCCCTCTTGTAAACATATTCATCTGCATGATATCCTTGGACGTATTCTGCTCTCCCGCGCGCTTCAGATAGAGCAGGATCTGTACATCGATCTTGTACAGTCCGTACTCAGTCTCGATCGGCTGCATTTCTTTTTCCATCAATTTCCTGAACTGCATTCCGTACAGCAGCGTATCCAGTGCGTAATTCATCTTTCGCCTCGTTAAATAATTTATTTTTAAAATATTTACAATTAAATATTAGCGCTATACGGACATTTTGTCAAGAGATATATTCGCTCAGTCTTTTCTGGGTGAAATGAAATTTTAAATTCTAGTTCATTTACATGAGATAGACTTTACTCTT
>ERZ1643246.1660-NODE-1660-length-23509-cov-10.921890_pt1 | contig 23509 bp, 6 predicted proteins | sample MGYA00579265_ERZ1643246 | MGnify/ENA primary metagenome ERZ1643246 (study PRJEB29033, sample SAMEA4952261) | chicken gut metagenome | biome: Broiler Chicken; feature: Gastrointestinal Tract; material: Caecum | place: Ireland | collected 2018 | study: Broiler...
CCGGCATCCGCCGTATCATCGCCTCCAAAGCCGAAGAAATCGACAATGGACTCGATCGCGTTATCCCAGAAGCCGCCGCTTTCTTCAGTGCCGTCTTTTTCAGCAGCAAACACTGTCGTCGGATTTGCCAGCGTCAGTATCATAGCCAATGAAAGCACTGCCGCAAGCAGCTTTCTTCCTGACTTGCTCCTTTCTTTATGTATAGGGATTTTTTGTTTCATTTTTTCCTTCCTTTCTTCCACACGTAAATGCTGTGCGGATAATTTTATTTCCGGATCTATATTTCCGGTGTTCCACTGCCACATTGTACTTCATTTGTAATGTCATTCCTTATACTGACTATAACATCCAAAATAACCTGCGGCTTACATCAGTTCATGTTTGATTTTCTTTGGTAACTATGTGCCTTTTGTTTCTCTATAGCTGTAAATTATACGGTACTGATAATGTATTTTTCAGCATCTGTGCAGTCCGTTCCCGTACTATATATAATATATGGGGAACTTACTACCTTGTAGCTATACGTGCACATATATAAAATTTTCTCTCTACCACGCTTCCTTTCTGAAGTTATTTTCTGCCAATGCAGTTCAGACTCAATTGATTTTTCCTCCCCTCGAAAACAACAGATGACTTATACTATAGTTGTAAACACTCTGTTGCATACAAAATCATCAAAATCCCTCAGAGAAAATCTATTTAGTCTGTTTTATTCTATACCCGAAAAAAATACTTGTCAACACAACGCCATTATCATTTTCCTGCCCTGATTCGACCTTTTTTATCCACAAAGTGCATATTTTTCCACAGGATTTTTCAACAGCCAGCCGGATTTTCTTCGCATATTCTCAGAAAACCCGGCTATTTCACAGTGCTGTATACGGAAAATCCATCTTTTTCTTTATTTACCTCAAATACAAATGGATGACGTTCTCCCCAGTCGGGATCGTCCTTTGCTTTGTCCTTCTCCATTTCTTTCCATTTGTGATATGCATTCAGGAATCCTTCATGGATCGTCTTCTCCGCCTCGAGTCTGGCTTCTACCGCCTCTTTATATTCTTCAAATGTTCCGAGATAGAATCTCTTTCCCTTAAAACCGATATCGACCCGGTAGTGCCCGTTCTTCAGCCTGAATACTCCGCGGAATCCGCTTGTATTATCCCGCCGGTATTTACGGTTCTCGAGGATCTCAATACAGGTTCCGTCAATGTGGTGCAGTTTATTTGCTAATTCTTTTTGATTTTCCTTTTTCAGGCAGCCGCAGCTTAAGTATCTGCCATGGACAAGCATATCCTCCGTATACTCTGCCTCGCCTCCGCACTCACAGATGCATCGCCAGTAGACAGAGCCTTTGCTGTTCCTCCTGCCGGTCGGCTCGACTGCTGTCAGTCTGCCGAATTTTCTCCCTGTCAGATCTATCCTGTTATGGTCATGATCATGTGTATGGCAGCCGCAGCTCTTTACCTTTCCGGCTTTCAGATCCTGCGCGGTCGCTGCCTTTTCCTTTCCGCAGTCGCACCGGCACATCCAGCAGGTTCTGCCTCTTTTATTTTCCGTTCTATACAGAACAGTCAGATGTCCGAATACACGGCCTGTCAGGTCTTCTGCCACATTTCCCCGTCGTGCTGTCACCTTGGGAATACATCCGCAGTCCGTGACGGTTTTATTCTGAAGCCGCCTCGTATTGACCAGAATTTCTTTCCCGCAGTCACACCGGCAGCGCCAGACCTGATATCCGTTCTCAGTCCGATCCGCTTTGCCTGTCACTGTCAGATGCCCGAATCTCTGTCCTGTCATATCTTTTCTTTTCGGCACTTCTCTATCACCTTTCCTGTCTCTTTCTATACAGCAGGCGGCCAGAAGAGTCTCCCCCTCTGACCGCCTGTCAGTCTTATGGCTTACAGCCATCTGGTTTATTTTTATGCCTTACCCGGCATTTCCAAAGGTCTTACCGTTTATCTGCGGCGTCTGCGCATGATGATCACCACGACTGCTGCAATAGCTGCCAGTGATGCGATCACTGCAATTACCGCCGGGATGATCGGCGTTGTATCGCCGGTCTGTACTGCCTTCGGTGTACCGTCCGCCGGTACCGCATTGCTGTCGTCCGGTTTCTGCGGCTCTGCCGGTTTAGTGTATTTGTTGGTGAAGACAAGAGCTTTATCACCAGTATCTGCTGAAGCACTCAAGCTGCCATTTCCGTCATCTGTAACTGTAATCGTCACATTATATACGGTATTGTCATATGTGATTGCCGCATCACTGCCTGCTGCCTCTGTAACTGTATATTTGTATGTTCCTGCCTTGTCGAAGCTGATCGTGTCAAATGCCACTGCTCCATTTTCATCATTCTTTGCTGAGGATACCACGTTGCCGTCCTCATCCTTAAGCTCGAATGTAAATTCACCATCTTTCAGTGCACGTCCGTCCAGTCTCTTCGCTGCACCGAGGCTTACGCTTGCAGGCGCTGCTTTATAGCTGTTCGCAAATGTCACTGCATCAAGTGCCTCACCGCCTGCTGCTTTTACTTCCCATGCAACGGAAAGTGTGCCATCCTGATCGTCTGTCACTTCAGCTGTCGCATTGTATACGCTTGTATCGTATGTCACTCCGCCGAGTCCGTTATTAACTTCACGGATCGTGTAGCTGTATGTACCCGGTTTCTCAAATGTGATTCCGCCAAGTTCTACATTACCTGCTGCATCGTTCGTACCCTCGGATACCACATTGCCCTCAACGTCTGCCATCTGGAATGTGAACTCGCCTTCCTTCAGGTCACGTCCGTCGATCGTCTTTGTGATCGTAACTCCGCCCTCAACTCCGTCTCCGGTCGGGGTGGACTCTTCAGGTGTTACGCTGTAGGTGTTGGTGAATGTAAACTGTGCACCCGGGGTCTCTGAACACTCTGCCGTTAATGTACCGTTACCATTATCAGTAACCGTTACTGTGAATGTCCGGCTGGTTTCCGGATCGTTTGTTACGCCGTCCATACTTCCGGACTCTGTGATCGTATAAGTGTAAGTCTTCTCACGCTGTGCAATCTGCGTATCTATGCCGGCATCTTCCGCTGTATCAGTGCCATTTGCCACATCTTCATCTTCTGATGCTGTATCATTTCCGAAGACATTTTCCATTGTGTATACAATGGTGCCGAAGTTTACATTGCCTGCCGCGTCATTTGTCACAGTTGTATTCTCCGGCATCGGCGCTCCCTCGTCACCTGTGATAGTGAACTGGAATTTGCCCTCAATACTCGGCGGATTCAAACCGTCTGCAGCGTCAAGTTTCTTCATTCCTCCAACATTGAGTTCTGCTGCTCCGCCTTCTACAGTACCGTAGGTATTCTTAAATGCCAGATTTTCCCCGGAACCATCTGGATATACAACTGATGTTGTTAAAGTTCCGTCATTATTATCGGTTACATTTACTGTGATGGCGAATGCTGCTGCATTCTGTGTTACTCCGGCCGGAAGCTCTGCACTCTCAACTACCTGATACTGGTAACTGTAAGTATTGGTTTGTGCGTTGTATGCAGCTGTCGGATTTTCTCCCGTACTATCTGCAACAAGTTTCTCTGTCGTGTATTCGACCAGAGCAAAGCTGATTGTTCCGTCTGCTGCATTAGTTCCTGACGTTACGAAATTATTGTTGGCGTCCGTCACTTTAAATGTGAATTCTTTGCCTTCCATCACGCCGTTGACAAGTTCTTTGGTCGCATTGATCTTTGCTGTTCCCTCGCCGTCTCCGCCAAGTGTACCTTCTGCATTGTAGACGTTCTCAAAAACTGCCTGAGCAGTCTCTTTCGGCTGATCGGCTTCATTTGTGTAAACATAGTCTTTTGACTCTAATCCGTCCGATACCGTTGTAGTTACTGTAAGTACTCCTGCATTGTTATCCTTAACATTCATGCTCACTGTATAGACAGTATCGTCATTGGTATAGCCCTTAGACTCATCGCCGCCCTTAGACTCGGTAATTGTATATTTGTATGTGGTTCCGGCATCCTTCTGGTTGAATTTAAGTTCTTTAAATACCTGAATAACATTTGTCGCAACACCGTCTGTCATCTGAGCCGCACTGCTGTCAAATGTAACGCCGTCCAGTTTGATTCCTGCTTTGTCAGCAGAAGCCTGATCCACCGGTTTGACTGTGAACTGGAACTGTCCGTCTTCCATCGCATGACCTTTCAGGTTCTTGATGATATTCAGGCCACCCTTGCCCACATAGTCAAGTGTAGAATCATAGGTATTTATAAATTCATTGTTTGTGATCGTTACTGCCGCCTGATATCCTCCATGAAGATTATCTTTGACAACGATCTGTACATGAGCTTCATTCTGTGAATAGCTCATACCGCCTGCCTCTCCGGCATTCTCTTTTACGGTATACTTGTAAATACCTTCTTCATCAAATGTAAATGGACCGAATTCGAACGTGTTGCTATTGCCGGACTCCGGTTTGCCTACTGTTACAGTAGTCTCCTCCGGAAGTGTATCTTCCGGTGTACCTTCATCTGCAGTAATGGTGAAGGAGAATTTGTCGCTTTCAAGCCAATTGCGTCCTTCAAGTGTCTTTTTCAGCTGAACTTCAGCCTCACCCGTGGAAGGAGTAACCTCTCCGCCCGGTTTATAAGTATTGGTAAATACATAACCGTTCTCTTTTGTATAGTTATTTTCATCAGCATTCTGAACTTCTGCTGTCAGTGTTCCGTCCAGATTGTCTGTCACTTTGACGATTACTGTATATACGCTATTGTCATAAGTAATGCCGTTGTAAGTATATTTGCCATCATCATTCTGAACAGCGCCTTCCGGTACAGTCTCGCTGATCAGGAACTTGTAAGTACCCGGTTCAGTAAATACGATATTTCCGAAACAAGCTGTTTTATCAGCTGATGTAATATTAACTGTTGATTCTTCCGGCATCGTAATTTCATTATTCTCGATAGCATTCTTAGTAGCTTCGTCTGCCTCGTCTGCCGATAATTGGAATGTAAATTCATCACCGTCCAGCCATCCACGCTCACCGGCCTGGAAGTCCTTTGACACTCTAAGGTTCGAATCGCCCTGAAGTGTCCCCGGCGTATTTGCATCATATACATTTGTAAATGCTGCAGCAGCCGTTACTTCCTTATCCTCATCGGCAATTGCTGATAAGTTATCGTAGGTCACTGTTGTCTCAAGATATCCATCGAAGTCATTATCTGTTACAGTAACCGTTACCTTAACTGGATGTGTATCATAAGTAATGCCGCCAATGTCGCCTTTAGTCTCCGTTATTGTATAGGAATAAACACCAGCTTCCTCATATGTAATTGGACCGAATACAGCCGTCTTACTCTCGCTTTCATTTGTGATCGTCACACTTCTGCCATCCTCTTCCGGCATCGGTGTTCCCTCGTCAGCTGTAAGAGTAAATGTAAAGCTGTCTCCATCCTTCCAGTCACGTCCGCTGAGTGTCTTCTGTACAGTGATGCCTGCATTTCCACTCTCACCGCCGATAGTAACCTCACCGGATTCATACTTGTTTGTAACTGTCGGATTGTTGCCTGTTACTTTCGCATCAAGCTGGCCGTCGAAATTCTCATCGGTCACTTCAACCGTGATGGTCTTAGCCTTGTTGTCGTAACTCCATCCGGCCTCGTCGGTCGTGGTAGTCTCGGCCACCTCGAAGGTATATGTACCTGTTGCAGTGAAAGAGATGTCACCGAAGGAGACCTTCTGCTTAGCTTCGTCATCCTCCTTGCCGGTAAGCTCGCTCGTTCCTGCGGTGATACCCTCGGCAGGGAACGCCGTCTCTGTCTCACCGGAGCCAAGCTTCACGTTGTTGATGTCGCCGGAGGTCAGCTTCAGGCTGAAATCAAAGTCTGAGAGCGCGGGTGCGCCTGTTACTTCTTTTGTAACCTGAAGGTTATCCAGACCATACTTGCCGTCGGTCGTAACTTCGTTCGGCTTATAACTGTTGGTGAACGTCGGGTTGTTGCCGTCGATGCCCGTGATAGCGAGCTTCGCGTCTTTATCTTCAACATGGACCGTGATCTCATGCTCAGAACCATCATAGGTCCAGCCGGCCTTGTCGGTCGTGGTAGTCTCGTCGATAACGAACTTGTAATCACCCGGAGCGGTGAACGTCACACCGGCGAATGCCTTAGTCTCAGACGCACCAGCATCCATGTTGCCGGTCGTGGTAACCTCCATGCCGTCGAACGGAGTCTTGTCACTACCCGTACCCTCGTACACGTTAGTGTAATCCTGACCTTCGGCCTTCTTCAGTTTGAAGGTGAACGCCTCGGCAGCCGGAGCACCTGTAACCTGTTTTGTTACCTTTATGTTAGTATCAACGCTCGTGTCGTCGGTCGTAGTGGTCTCGTCAGGCGTGTAGCTGTTAGTGAAGGCAGCCGCAGTTGTACATTTCTTATCGGCGCCAGCCACAGCCTTCGAGTTGTCGTAGCTCACTGTCGCCGTAAGCTGACCCTCGCCGTTGTCCGTCACCTTAACAGTGGCGAAGGACTCATGCGTGTCGTAGGTCCAGCCAGCCGGCGTGTTGCCTGTTGATGCACCGACCTCAGTGATCTTGAACTTGTACTCACCCGCAGCTTTGAACTTAATGCCACTGAACGAAGCGGTCTGGGACTGCTCGGTCGTCACACCGGAGACGGTTGTCTGCGCATCGAAATCATTATCGACAGGTTCGACATTCTGCTTCCAAACATCCTCAGTGTTAGTGTCGTCATACACTGGCTCGATCTTGAAGTTGAATGCGCCATCCGGGTTCTTGCCCGTCACGCTCTTCTGCACCGTGATCTTCTGTTCAGCATCCTCGCCGCCCACGATCACGGGTTCAGCTTTGTAGGAGTTAGTAATCTCCACCGGGCTGCCGGTCACGCGCGCGATGTAGAGGCAGCCATCGTACTTGCCCTCCTTGTTCAGGTCGGTCACCACAACCGTCACGGTGCGAGCAGTGGTATCGAAGGTCCAGCCGGCATCCTCAACAGGCTTGTTTTCCTGCACTGTGAAGGTGTAGGTGCCCGGCTCGGAGAACGTCAGGTCGCCGAAGGTCTTTGTCTGAGACTCGCCGGCTTTGATAGTACCGTCAGTCTTCACTGTGAGCTGGCTGTTCTTATCCAGCCCCGTGATGTTGCCGATGTTGTCGCCCGTTGCGGTCAGTGTGAAGGTGTAATCCGTTGCAGAGTCAGCACCCGTCACGGTCTTCTTCACCTGAATCTTGTAATCGGCATCCTCGCCCACCTTAGCGGGGTTCGGGTTGTAGTCGTTGGTAAAGCCGAACGTCGGCGCGGTGTAGCCATCAGCATCGGAGTTGGCCTTGTCGATAACAACGTTGCTCACGTCGTTACCGTTAACATCCTTAATCTGCGTCACCGTAGTCACGGTATGCATGGTTCCGTCTCCGTTATCCACAACTTGGATATCCACGCGGTACTGCGACTTGTCGTAGCTTACCTGCGCGGCACCGCTCTCGGTAGTCTCATCCACGATGTAGCTGAAGGTCTTGCCAGCATCGTCCTGATTGAAGCTCACGTTCTGAAGCTTCGCCATGATGCTTTTTACGCCCTCTCCTGCAGCGACGTTCTGGAAGCTCTTGTCGCCATCGACGAGCTTCTGGTTGGCCCCATCGGCAGTTACGCTGCTGGAATCGGTGCCGGCGATCGAGAAGCTGAACTCGCCAGCCGTCATCGGACGGTCAAGCATCGTCTTGGTAACGTTGATGCCGCCCTTGCCCTGAGCACCATAGTTCATGGATGCCTCGTAGACGTTCGTGAACAGCGCCTTGTCCGTGGTATCGCCGTGCTTGTCGTTACTGTAGGACACCTCAGCCTTGAGCGAGCCGTTCTTGGTGTCAGACACGATGACCTTCACGGTCGCGACATTCGTGTCGTACGTCATGCCGGAGCCGTTGATGGTCTCGGTGCCGTTCTCGTCAGCAACCTCGTTCACAGTGAATGTGTAGGTTCCCACCTTAGTGAAGCTCATGTCGGCGAACGTGAAGCCGGCGGAGCCGTCCTTCATGTTGTCCTTGGTAACCCCGACGGTCTGGGCGTTAGGCAGAACGCTCTTCGCGTTGTCGTCCACAGCGGTCAGCTGGAAGTAGTAAGTCTCGCCGTCCTGCATCTCGCGGCCGGTCAAGGTCTTGGTGCCATGGATGGCGCTGTCACCCTCAAGCTTGGCCTCGGTCGGCTTGTACTCGTTCTCGAAGACGAGCTTGCTCGGGTCAGCGTAGTCGCCCAGCACGGTCGCCTTGATGTGTGTGCCGTCGTCATCGGTGACTTCCTCGACTTGGATCATGACTGTGTGCTCAGCCTTGCTGTAAGTCATACCCTGCTCGTTGCCTTGCTCTTCAGTCACCTTATAGACATAGGTCTTGCCTACATCATTGCCGCCGAAGGTAATCGACGGGAATGTAAACTCCTCGCCCACGTTTCCTGTAGTAATGGCGTTGTTCTCAGCATCAGCAGGCATCGGCGTATCTGCGGCGCCGATGGTCAGATCGTCCGCACTGCCGCGGTTGCTTGCAAATCCGCCCTGAGCCTCGAGCTTGAAGGTGAACTTGCCGGCCTCAAACGGGTTGCCGCCTGTGGTGTCGGTATAGGACTTCTTGCCCTGAATACCCTGAGTCGCGCTGTCGGCCTTGTAGGTATTTGTGAACGTCATGGTGTCGCCCTGCACGATCACGCCCTCTTCTGCCATGCCCGCCGCGGTACCGTCATCGTTGTTCATGCGCTCGATCTTCACTGAGTCAATAGTCAGCGCACCCGTTCCGTTATCGCCGACCATCACTGTCACGCGGTAGATAGCGTCGGAGTAGTCGATACCTGCAATGGGCTGCTCGGGATCGCTGTTCTCCTGGACAGTGTAGCGGTACTCGCCCGGAGCGCTGAACGTGATGTCGCCGAAGGAGGCCGTGTAGTCGGCATCCTTGTCGGAGGCGTCAACAGTGATGGTAGTGTTCTCGGGCTCCGGCGCCTCACTCACACCCGTCGGGGCATAGAAGCCGTCGATGGTAAAGTCGAAGGAATCGCCGTCACGCCAATCGCGGCCCTCGAGGTTCTTCTGAACCTTGAGCGTGGTATTGGCGTTGAGGTTCACGTCGGTTGCGTGGTAGGTATTCGTAAATGTGAGGGACACCTGAGAGCCGGCTATTATCGTGCCGGTGATCGAGCCGTCCTTAGGATCGGTGTTGTCCACATCCGCCTGGCTTGTGGCGTCCGTCGTGCTGAAACCGTTGCTGTTAGCGTTCTGCTCATCCACCGTGAAGGACGCGCCCGCGGGCAGGCCTTCGATGACCAGCGTATCGCCGCCGTTCATCGTCACGGTGCCCTTGCCATCCTTAAATTTCACAGTGCCGGACGGATCCTGTGCGCCGTTCACGAAATAGTTGTATGTGCCGTTCAGGTTCTCGTCCGCGCCGTCCTCACCAGTCGGGGTGGTGGCGGTGATGTCGAACGAGAAGCTGTTGTGGTTCGTTTTAGTGTCGTCGGACGCGTTGCCCCAGTCGACCGTCTTCTTGATCTCCAGCGAGCCGGGCTTGTCGAACAACAGCTTACCGTTGTTGCCGAGCGCCTGGGTTACCTCATCGTCCCCGCTCCAGCTCGGGTTGAGAACGTTAGAAGCGGTTTTGGTAACGTTGTCCGTCTTTGCAGCAGTCAGCGTGCCGGGTCGGCTCGTGCGCTGCGTGCCGGCAGGAATCTGAGCCTGATCGGACCAGCGGTCGCCCCAGTCAATTGCATCCCACTCAGCGGTTCCGCTCGTCACGGTGCCATAGCCGTCAGTAATTTCCTTTGCCTCAGTGCCGTTACCCGTCAGCTGCCAATAAGTGTCCTTGTAATAGAGCGTGTTGTGGCCCTCAATGTTGCTCCGAGCAGCAGGCAGAGTGCACGCCTGATCCAGATAAAGCTTCGTGAGCTGTGTGAAGTAATAGAACTTGTTGCTTGCATTGGGCTCGAAGACCGCCGTCGTCTCGCCGTCAGCCTGATCCTTTACGAAGTTATTGGAGTAGAAGTCGATCGTGCTGTCGGTAGCCTGAGACTCGACGATAGCCTTGTACTCTTCGCTCGTAGTGTCGCTGAGCGCCTTCTCTGCATCAGCCTTCAGGCTCACGCCGTAGAACAGACGCACGGGGTACGCCTGCGACACATCCATGGTCTTGTTGTCGGTATCCACGTTGTAGTTGCGCATGGGGATGAGGGTCGCCGGGACGGTGACCTTCACGATATCGCCCGTCGCGAGGTCAGTGCTGTGAGTAACCTCGACCGTGAGGTCGGCAAGGTCTGCCTCACCGTACACGGCATTGCCGCCGACTGTACCCTCGAAATGGTACGTATCGACATTGCCGCTAGTCGATTTGCTCGTGCTGTTGTAAATCTGGTCGCCGTATGCAAGCTGAATCGTGTTATCGCCCGCACCGGTGCCCGTCACCTGCATGTAGGAACCGAGCTGGTCCGTGAAGACAAGATTTCCGGGGTCGGTGTTGCCTTCGGTGGAGTTGTCAACGATAGGCGAACCGGAACCCGCATTCTGGGTTATCGAAGACGTAATGTCCTCAAAGACCTGATCGAGCTCATCGGCATCACTCGCCGCATAATAGTAGTTGGCGTCCGGAGTCCGTGTGCCGAAGGACCACTGATAGCTGCCGAATGGCCCCCATCCCTCATATTGATAGGTGGCATTCTTGTAGTTGCTCGACACGGCATGGAGGAACTTGTTGATGTTGGAAGTCTGGGGCAATGTAGGATCGTCAGAAGGATCAGCCCCCTGCACCACACCGATGCTGTAGATCAGCGCACCGCTCTGTTTCATGCTGTTTGCATAGCCCACGGCCCTCGAAGCAACGTCGTTGCTCCACGAGCTGCTGCTCGTTGGCTCGCCATCGGTGAAGAAGATGACAATCTTCTGGGCGTTACCGCGGGCTCCGGTCAGGCTGCCGTCGCCATCCAGCACGCGCTGGGCCTGGTGCAGACCATAATCGGCTCGGGTGGCGCCCTCGCCGTATAAGCTGTTAATCGTAGTCTTCAATGACGAAGCAGTGTCACTCGTGTACGGGGCGAGGTCAGCAACCACCTGGGAGCAGTTATAGTCATCCCGAGTGAAATCGTTGCCAACGGAATTTTTCTCATCGCTCGCGAACTTCACCAGAGAGATACGATGCTGCTGGTTCGTATTGGAGATATCATCGTTCAGCGCTGCCACAGAATCAACGAAGGTGTTTGCTGCATTCTGCAGCGCCTCCATACGGCTCATTTGCTGATTAGAACGAGTGTTGAACTCGTAGCGCCCCTCAGTTTGATCGTCGGCACTGCGCTTGTAGTCAACATAATACCTGTTGTTATTCCCGGTAGTGTAATACCAGCCATTGTAGTTGTGCCAAACTGTAACCCATGTGCCGTTATCCAGCTGAATGTAATACGTTCTGTTATTGTTCGGGCTGTAAGTTGGAGTATAGGAATACCCCATGTCATGGCCGTCACTATTGTCCATCGAACCTGAGGTATCCAGTACCAGCACGATGTCGAGCGGCGTAGTCGTAACCGTCGTGCTCTTCAGGTTCGATGTAGAGGAAAGGGCAGACAGTGCGATGATGAAATCGGAGTCACCCTTAGTTATAGCCTCGCCGTTCAAACCTTCGCTATCCTTGCTCTGGAACGTGTACGTATCGTTGAACACGCTCTTGTCGGTCCAGATACGGCCGACGTTCTGCGTAGACGGCTGGCCGTCAGGAGCTGTGAACTGCGTCCAGTTATTTGTCGTGTCGGGGTCAACAACTGTCTTCCCGGATGCCGCCTGTACATTCGTCCCATAATTCAGGAACATTCCAAGCGCCATTGCTGCCACTAAAACAACTGCAATAATTCCTGACAGAATCCGCCGTTTTCTCCTTTCCGTATGTTTTGTGTTTCTTGTTTTCATTTACCTCTTCCTTTCTTTTGCGCATTTTTAAGGTGCGCAGCTCCCTTATTAATGTATTTCCCCCCTCGGGATCAACAAAGGTGCCGAGCCTCAACTGAAAGGAGCCGAGACATAACAATTATTATGTAGTAACAGAACTTCTGCACAGACATCCGCTGTCATTTTAGGAACTTCATAACCGGAAATCATATATTTAAATTTTATTTTCGGAGTATTTTTATCAGGTCCTTAAGACTGACTTAAAACGGCATGAAAGAGAAGACAGATCTGCTGATTTTAAAGACCACGCCAAAAAGACCTCCTGCGGAGGTCTGGGAAAAAGTTATGTGTAATCTATCAACAAATGTGGGTATATTCCCCTTATAAAAGGCGCACTGTTCCTGCACAGTATGTGCACAATGTAGAAAAAAGGAGAAGTTTGTCGAACTGACAAGAAATCAGGACTCGAATGTAAAATTTTGGTGAAAAATATTTAACATTAGAGTGTGGATAAGTCGTCCCAATCTGTTGACAACTAATTTTATGTATTATAAAATGTAGAAGATTAAATGGATTTTTCTTTTTAGGGTCTGTTACTACATAATAATTGTTATGTTTCCGAGTCTAGTAATTTAATTTTCTCAATATTTCGTTTCCATTCCTTTATTCCGTCTGATGCATACCCTCTTGTAACGTCGAGATTGCTGTGGCCGAGTATATCCGCCAGATTGATCAGGTTCTTTGTTTCTCTGTAAAATGTGCGCGCAAACAGATGCCGCAGATTATGTGGAAATACCTTTTTCAGGCTGATGTCAGCAAGATCTCCTATCTCTTTCATTTCCTTCCATATATTAGAGCGGTTCTTTTCGCGACCTGTCCGGGTACGGAAAATGACGCCCGACCGGATTCCATTTCTTCCTATATATAGTAGAAGTTTTTTCCGAAGCAGTTCCGGCAGGATAACCATACGGTACTTTCCCTTGTTCCATACTCTGACAACGCCGTTTCTGATATTCTCCACATGGAAAAATTTCAATTCACTCACGCGGATCCCCGTCGCGCATATAGTTTCCATAATCATTGCAATCTGGTCTTTTCCATTCTGTCTGGCAGTACGCACAAGTTTCTGAAACTCTCTCTTGTCAAGAACCCTGTCTGTACACAGCGCGTCCAGCCTCTGAACTTTAATCCGTCTGAGCCGCAGCCTGCCCTTCTCCTGAAAGACCAGAAATTGATTCAGTGCCACAAGCATAGAATTCACGCTGCTGACCGCATAGTTTTTCACAAGCCATTCCTTGTATTCCAGCAGCTTTTCCTTGTCCACCGGCGTGCCTGTTCCGGCAAACGTCATAAATTTTCTCACATCCCTCAGGTATTTTTCAATTGTTGCCTCTGAATTTTCCCGTTCATGCAGATAATACTGGAATTCGTTTATATCCTTTTCTTCCAATATAAAAGTAATATTATTCATGGGCTTTTCCTCCTTTTTTATTGTTATACCCAGTCATACCTCAAATCATCCCGCATATCTGTCAATAGAATAAGACGCCGGGAAAAGAAAAGTTTTATCTTTCCCCGACGTCCCACATTTAAGAGTCACTTTTTTATTATTTGTCTTTCTTACCATACATCCGCCGGTACGCCTGATAGATCCTTGAGCCTGCAATCCCCCGGATCACATTTGCAGCGCATCTCTTCAGCGCCGTCCTGTCAAGCTCCCCTGTCCTCAGCTTCTGCCTCAATTCCTTAACCACGCCTTTTCCTCCCGGCATGATCAGATCGTTTCCGGCTTCGATCGCTGCGCTGTGGCTTCCCACATCTTTGCCTGTCGCGAACCAGTCTGTCATCACAACACCGTCGAATCCCCACTCATTTCTGAGTACTTTTGTCAGCAGATCATAGCTGTTGTTCGCGTAAGTGCCGTTGACCTTATTGTAGCTGGTCATAAGAGCCCTCGCGCCGCCCTCCTGTATAGCGATCCGAAAGCCTCTCAGATAGATTTCCCGGAGCGCCCGCTCATTTACATTGGCGTTCGTATGATTCCGGTTATCTTCCTGATTATTACAGCAGAAATGCTTGATCGTCACAAAGCATCCTCTTCTGGACTGTACGCCCCGGCTCATGGCAGCTGCCATCTTGCCTGTCAGCAGCGGATCTTCGGAGTAATATTCAAAGTTCCGCCCGCACAGCGGATTCCTGTGGATATTCATGCCCGGTGCCAGCCAGTAGGTAACGCCGTATCTCTCCATCTCTTTTCCCACCGCTTTTCCGACTCGCTCCACAAGAGCCGTATTCCACGACTGCGCCAGAGCAAGCCCTGCCGGAAATGAGGTCGCGAACTGATAGACGCAGGGCTGTTTCTCCGGATTTCCGAGAGCGAATTTCTTCGCAAAATCAGGAATATAATTCATCGCCGAAAGCATCGGTTCTACACCCTTCAGTCTGCCATTATGCATTACAGCTGAAGTTTTCTGAAGACGAAGTCCTGCAGGACCGTCCGCCAGACATACATTGGGCAGGCCCTTTCCGATCAGCTCTCCAGTGGTATACCCGGCAGAGCCCGGAGCGTCGAAGAATCTGGGTCCGTCCCCTCTTACCCCTGCGCCTGCCACCACGCTGCACAGCTCGTCGTCCGACAGAACATTAAGAACTGCGTCGACTACAGGGGATGAATATATCTCCGGTTCTTCATAGCGGTGTCCAACGGTTGCGATATCTGCTGTCTTCACAGGAATGCGCTCGACATCATTATCCTGCTCGTCATCCGTGTCAGCATTCATCGGAGGCTCCATTTCACGCACTTTCAGAACTGCAGGGCAGATATTTTCACACTGCTCTGTCACGATCTCTTCATCCAGAACAAGCACGGCTGCCACTGAAGTATCTCTGCTCGAAGAGCCAAGCCGTAAGATATAGTCTCCCTTCTCCAGTACATATGCCGCGTCTTCTTCACGATAGGAAGCCAGTTCCTGAATATCGAATATAAGTGTTACGCTGCTGCTGTCTCCGGGTCTGATCTCCTCCGTCTTGGCAAATGCAGCCAGCTTCTGGTATTCCTTCGCCATCCCGGTCTGCGGGCAGCTCACATAGAGCTGTACGACTTCTTTTCCGGAATAAACGCCTCCGGTATTTGTTACTTTCGCAGTGACGGAAACTTTTGTTCCATTCACTTCAACCTTCTCTTTCTCCACTGAAAAAGCGGTGTAAGACAAGCCGTATCCGAACGGATATCTGGGCTCCACATCATAGCTGTCAAAATACCGGTAGCCGACATAGATCCCTTCCCTGTAATACTCCTGATCCACATCTCCGTTCAGATAGCTGTAATCCATGGCAAACGGGATATCCCTGTATTTCTTAGGCCATGTATCCACCGTCTTCGCCGACGGGGATACTTTCCCGCTGATCAGATCCGCGAATGCTTTTCCTCCCATCATTCCCTGCTGGGCGTAATAGACGACCGCGCCGATTCCCGTAATCTCATCGAGGAAGCTCATGTCAAATACCGAGCCCGCATTGATGACCACGATCATTTTCTCATAATTTGCCGCGCACATGGCAAGATTGGCTTTCTCCTCATCCGACAGCGAATATTCGTGATTCTTAAGCTTCCTGTCCGCACTCTCTCCTGCCTGACGTGCAATGACATAGATACACGTATCAGTATCGGATTCGTTGACATCCTCGATGGTCACCGGCTGTCCGAACGGATACTGGTACGGGGTGCCCATCATATTTACCACATCCAGCTTCATCATCCTGCGCCGGAACTCCGCCGCGTACTGTGCTTCACCCTTCCGGTACTCTTCCGCATAGCCCTCAAGCCATCTCTTTGTCGTAACCGTATATCCTGCTGCCTCCATCCCCTCCAGAATAGAGACCGCATGCCGCTCGTTTACCTCGCCGGAACCTGTCCCGCCCTTAATGGTCATTGCCGCGCCTGCGCCGTACAGAGCCGCTTTTCCCGGTGCGATGGGCAGTGTGCCGTCATTTTCCAGAAGTACAATGCCCTCCAGCGCCGCCTCGTATGACACTTCGGCATTTTCTTTTTCCAGAGGCGTGACCTCGTCAGTAAACGCCGCCTTATTTCGTATTTTCATTTTCATCGAATGAAGCCTCCCTTATATTATTTTGCCGGAAAATCGTCTATACCCTGTCAAAGAGTATAGACGATCACATTGTTTTCTATGCTTCCAGCATCTCGGCTTTCTTCGCGAGAATCGCTTCCACTGCCGCGCACGCCGGGCAGTCGCAGTATTTTGCTCCTGATGCCTTGAGCTCCTTCGCGTGAGCTGCTACCTCTTTTGTCTTCTCGGCGCCGAATACTTTGGCTCCTCCCTCTGACTCTGCAAATGCGATCAGATTGTCGAGAGGCATGATATCCGCCTCAAGCTCTGCAATGTACTTCTCTGTCTCCTTCGCTTCGTTCTCTGTTCCAACTGCATCCAGCCATGCCTGTCCGGCAGCCTTTGCCTCCGCACTGCAGGAAAATGCCTCCATCATATCGTGTGTCTTCTCAACTACATAATCCAGTACTTCTTTTTTCATGATTAAAATCCCCTTTCTGCATCTGATATCTTCTATTCTATCACACACAGGGGTAATTTCGTACTCCCATATCGGGATCAGCATCAGATTTATTTCTTAAATCTTCTTCTCAGTACGGCTCCCGCAGCTCCCGCACTTGCGATCAGGCATAATGCCCACACTGCCGGATTTGAAGTGTCACCGGTCTGTACTGCTTTATCTGTCCTGTCCCCGCTGCCGTTCTGGCCGTTTCCCGTCTGGCTGTTTCCTGTCTGGCCGTTTCCTGTCTGGCTGTCTGCTCCGCCAGCCGCCTTCAGCGCGAGCTCTGCTTTTTCAAAATCTGCCTTAAGCCGAGCGAACTGTTCTGCGCTCAGATCGGACGGATCTGTACTCATCAGCGCTTCATAAGCTTCTTTGTAAACCTTATAAGAATCTGCCGTATATCCCTGCTCCGGCTTCAGGGTAATGCTGTCACGGTAATCCTCCACACCTTCCGCACGCGGTACAAGTGACCGGATCGCATTTTCGATCGCCTCTGCCGCCACAGCTATGTCTTCTCTGCTTCCGGACTTCAGAAGTTCTTCTGTCTGGCCGAGCAGATCGGAAAGTACCTTGTGAGATGATATAGTGAACGAATCGGCGTCCACGCTCTTGGCAGCTTCGATCTGAGTTCTCAGCGCCGTCACATCGACCAGTTCTTTCACTGCCGTCTGGATCTTTTCGATGTAACTGTCATCTCCATTCTGTTTTGCCTCTTCTACTATGGCAGCAAGAGCATTGTAAGAATCTGCCGTATATTTATCCTCCGCTCCTTCCGCTTGCAGCAGTTCCTCAGCTGCTGCAACCGCATCTGCCAGTGTCGTGTCCGGCTTGAGCGTAAGAGCCTCATATGCTGCCTTGATATCCTCAACCGCATCTGCTGCAGCGTCTGCTGTTCCATTCGCAAGCAGAGCTTTTCCTTTTTCTACTGCCGCCGCATATGCCTGATAGCTTTCTTCTGTATAGAGAGAAGAATCTACGGACTCTGCCTGCGCCAGAACTTCTTTTAATGCCGTTACGTCAACCAGTCCATCCATCGCTTTTTGGAACGCTGCTCTCGCGTCGATAAACTTCTGCGGATCCACGCGTTCACCTTCACCGTTCTCCGCCGCTGTATCCTGTGCCGCGAGAGTATCAATGGCTTCTTTTGCCGCCGTCAGGGCATCATAGCTTTCTGTTGTGTAATTATCTCCATTAACCGCGTCATATCTGAGCGTCTCCAGAACAGCCAGCTCTCTGTTTCTTGTCGAGTACTCCAGCGCCGCCTCCGCACTCTCCACATCGGCTTTAAGTCTGTCTGCTTCCTCCTGTGACAGGTTGTCCGCATTTTTCAGAGCTGCCGCAAGTTTATCTACTGCGGATTCGTAAGCATTATAGGTTATGCCTGAATATATCATATTTTCATTGTCTGCTTTTCCGTCTGCGATCGCCTGAAGTTCTTCTATGTTTGAAGCTTTTTTCTCTGCATTATTAAATGCCGACTGCAGAGAACCAAGCGCAGAATCTACGACCGTCTGGCTTACATTTTCGTTATTGTATATCTCATTTGCCACATCCCACGCAGCCTGATATTTCTCTTTACTATTAGTGGTCCACGCATCATCCGCCGTCTGTTTCAGGGCTTCTTCCAGTTTCGTCTTATCTGCCGCCCCGCTGCGGTCTTCAGATGTTCCGATCTCCGCGATCTCCGGAATCTTATCTGCCCATTCCACCGTGATGCTCTTCAGTGTCTTTCCTTCCGGAATAATATATTCGTTGATCGCCTGATTCAGTTTTCCAAGGGAAACCGGCTTATCCTCTCCGATATATCTTGCCGTAACTTCCGCATTGGACACTGCTCCGCTCTGGATTATTCTGATGGACGCCTTTCCCTCAGGTTCAGAGAGGCGGTAGGTAAAGGAGCTGTTTTCCTCTGATGATCTGTATGTCGTGCTGTAGTCTCCGTCAAGCATATTGGAAGGAAGTTTTCCTCGTTCCTCAACAGCTTCAGAAATGACATCTCTGTTTGCTTCTGTGGAAATATAAGCTCCGCCGTTGATCTGGATCTCATTAAATCCGACCCATCTGTGTGAATATGTCTCAACCGGAGTCACACGGATGTATCTTCCGTCTGCATCAAGCCCCGCTGCCTCCGCGTACATATACCCCGGATTCATAGCATCATGTGTCAGTGTAATGCCCTGCATATCTTTTGCAGTTGTGCTGTCAAATTTATTCTCTGTCTCCTGTCCCACATGAAGGACTTTTGTCCACTTACTTCCGTCAACTGATACTTCAAAATCAGCATTTCTCAGATAGTTGAGCTGGCTCTCGATAATATAGTAACGCAGAGATGAGAAGTGGATCACCTGACCGAGGTCAAATGTAATATGCTTTCCTGCCTCCTGCGCTCCATTGATCATTCCGATCGTGCTAAGGTCTCCATCGAACACATTGCCCGCCGTGCCGGCTGATCTCATATCATCTTTTGTCTGAGCCATAGCAAAATCGCTTTCCACAGATTTCTTTCCAACGAACTCATACTCGACATCAAACTGTGTCAGCTTAAGTTTCACACTGTCCGCTGTGCCGCGGATGCGGATATATCTCGCATCGACCGGAGTATCATCCGAACGATACGGAACCCACTCGATCCCGTTCATAGAAACTTCGAGTACTGTATTTTCCGGCAGTTCTGATGCAGTCACTCCCGTCACCGCTTTGATATGATCAAGCTTTACACCGATATAGTCATCTTTATTCAGGGTTACAGTTCCTTCTGAAAGGGATACAATGCCTTCATCCGCCGATGAAGAAACAGCTGTGTCTATGTTCGTATATACATATTCTGAACTTCCTCTGACCTGTTCCTTTACGGTAAATTCAGAGAACTTGCCCCAGCTTCCCCGCCGCTCCAGATTTCTGATGCGGATATAACGTGCCTTTGTCCCGGTAAGATCAATGTCCAGCGTATCCTTTCCGGAAGCAGCACCCTCGTAATTCTCATAGCCGTTGACCGCACTCCACTTTGTGCCGTCAACAGATATTTCGACCGCATACTTCATCAGTTTATCACTGCCGTCATGGCCGACAACGATGTGCGCGCTCATAAGGTCTGCTATTTTTCCCAGATCATATCCAAGGAAATCGTCAACCATGAAGTCATCGCCTGTGGTGTTGCCGCTTCCGTCCGGATCGTACCATACATATGTATCGTCATTTCCGTCATATAGATTTGCCTCTGAGCCCTGATGTACTGTCCAGCGGTCTGTGCGGATCACATTGTACTGGATCGGTATATCAGCCCCGCTCTGCGGCGGAAGGATCTCAATCTCCGCAATCCTTACCCAGCCGTATGTAGCCTCCCTGTTCAGAATGCGTACTGCTTTCACATTTTCAACTATTCCGAAATCGATCGTCTGGTCTTTCTCACTGCCTATAGTTCCTGCCTTCACCCATTCTGTCGATCCGTCGAGCTGGTATTCTGCATCCGCATTACTGAATACATCCCTCGCATCGGATATTCCCTGTACAAGGCGGAATGATCCCACGGTTTTCGGCTCGTCAAATGTGACTGTCAGAGATGCACCTTCCGCAATCTTGTCGCGGTCCGGCTGCTCATAAGGACCTTTGGCCAGCTGAACTTCTGTGCTGTCGCTTCCATCAAAATAATTCGCTTCACCGGCACTATTGCGTACAGACATGCCGTTGTATGTAACCGTGCCGGTATATCTCTCCTGTCCTTCCTGTTCCTGATCTGCATTACTGTTGATCTGGATCTCATGTACATTCAGATATGCGTCCTTCACATTGTCCGCAGCTGCAACAAGACGGATTCCCATTGCTTTAAAATCTTCCGGAAGATTTTCCTGTTTAACAACAATGTCCAGATACTGATTCTCAATTCCGGTAAATGCGTTGTCCATTCCTGCCAGATCCAGATCCTGCCATTCTTCTCCGTCCATTGTATACTGAAGCTTTGACGCCTCAAAATGGTTCTTTCCTGTGCCGAGCAGGAAACGGATATCTCGGATCTCGATCACTTTATTATAAAGAACACCCACATAATCTCCCGTCTTAATCCATACCGGATTCCGGTAGCTTGCCATCGTCTCGTCATTACCATCAAATACATTCTCCGTGCTCCCGGCCGGATTGTCCGTCCTGTTTGTAATAAATGAACGGATAACCGCATCCGGATCCATGGCTGTCTCCGCATATCTGGAAACATATTCCCCGACAGCCTTTATAAACGGCACAATATGCTGTACTCCGACTTCCGCGTACTCGTAATGATCCAGATACCAGAATTCGTGGGTTCTGGAACTGTCGAACGCTGTTTTTCCATCTGTATTGTACTGAATGACCGCCGTTGTATCATTGTCAAGCACTGCCTTGACACCGTTCAGGTACGCGATCGCTGCGTCTGCAGTATCATCCCAGCAGTCCAGCCAGTATATGATCTGAGCTTTGATGTCTTCATTGCCCGACGCCTCATAAGTATCAGCGGCATCTTGAAGGATCTTAAACTGTTCGATCAGCGCGTCTGCATCTTCCGCTGTTACAGTATTATTGTTCAGCTTGTTCCTGAACTCCGTAAGCGCCGGAGCCAGATCTATCGATTCCTGAAGAGCTGTAACCTTGCTGTCCATGTTCTGGTTGATCATGTGTTTGGACAGTTCTTTAAGCGCATTGGAAGCATCCGTCTCAATGGATGAATTGTGATCCACATATTTAAATGAATCCTGCCATATCTGCTCCGCTTCTTCCTCACTCTGCCATATATTCCATGAATAACAGGCGTTTCCGAAAATGGCGGTCTTGCTCGGCTCCGACTGCTGCATCGGATTCAGAACGATACCCTGTATCTTATCCGGATCTACGCCCGGGTGGAGAAACGTACTGTATCCGCCCATGATCAGATGATTCTTGGAATTATCTGTACACGGCCAGTTCACCCACATGTAAGGTCCGCGGCCGGCATTATTGTAAAATGTTGTTGTAAATTTGTCGCTTACTTCGCCCCATACCTTTCCGCCTGTCATTACAATCTGCACGTTTTCCGGAAAATTCTGATAATAACTCTGTCCATTTCCCATATACTCTACTGTACAGAACGGAAGTGTCTGTTTCAGGTCAGGATACTTCTCGCCCATCCCTGCCAGCCATTCTGTCATATCATTCAGAAATCTGACATAGTTATCGCTTCCCACATTGCCCGCGTCATCGGCCAGAATCGCGATCTGCTTTACTCCTGCCTCGATCACCTGCTCGAACTTCGCCTGCACTGCCGCCAGATCAGACTCGTAATTTGAGTCAAATCTGACCGGACTGTTCATAAATGTATGAAGGGCATATACAAACCGGCACTTGGAATCATTTCCTGCTTCAGCCAGCGGCCTGATCAGTTCATCGAGTTCCTGCTCCGTGTAAAGCGTTCTCCACTGGGCGTTATGCTTCGGGTCATTTTTCGGAGCGTAAAAATAAGAGTTCAGTTTATAATAACCGCCCCATTTCATCAGATTGATGCGGTCCTGTGTTGACCATGGATTGCCGTAGTATCCTTCAATAAAGCCGCGGCTTGCCACGTCTGCCCAGTCCTCGATATGGAAACTGCGGATCGTATAGCTGTCCATCTGTTTGATGATATGATACAGCGTGGTCAGTCCATAGAAGCTGGCGTCTGTATCTGCTCCCAGAACCGTGATCACATTATTGCTGCTGTCAAGGACATAAGCGTCAAGCTTATCAAAAAGCCCGTCATCCGTTACGTCTATATTTTCCTCCACATACCTGTCAACATACCCCTCGGAACCATCGATGCCGACCAGTACGTTCGTCCTGCCTTCCACGATCTCATCCGATACTGTCACGCTGATATCGCTCTTTAGCGCAAACACTTCATCGAGACGTGCCCGTGTTTCGGCATCAATACCGTCTTCATACACTACATTGACATCATTATTAATAATGTAGCTGTCTCCCTCATAACTGATCACCTGCGGGGACGGATAAATCTCATATTCAGCCTCCGCGGCCTCAGCATCCCCTCCCGGAAGAGTAACCCCGGTCAGAACCATGACTGCCGCCATAAAAGCCGCGGTATATCTTCCCGCGCTTGTTTTTTCACTTTTATTATTGATTATCTTTTTCACTTTTCCTCCTCATAAGAAACACATCTGGAATTTCTCCTATTTGTCTATAAAACGGAAGCTGCCGCACATGCAGCAGCCCCGCTTTTTCATTCACATTCCGAAGTTTTCTCTCGTTTCAGGATGTTGTTGACTATCTGACTATTTCGTGTTTCTCCTTCTGATAACGATCGCTGCTCCGCCTGCTGCCGCAGCCGCCGCAAGTGTCACTATCCATATCGTCACGTTCGTATCGTCACCGGTCTGTACAGCCTTCACCGTATCCTTTCCTGAATCCGTTCCGCTCTGCGGCTTATCGCTGCCTGCTGACGGCTTGTCTGATCCGTTTCCTGATCCCGGTTTGTTCTGGTCATCACCGGTTCCCGGTTTATTCTGGTCATCTCCTGTTCCCGGCTTGTTCTGATCGTCTCCGGTACCCGGATCCGGCGTCTCTGTTTCTTTCTCTTCCAGAAGTTTCTGCGCATCTGCAAGGGCATTTACTGCTTCAGAGATTTCATCTGCTGTTGCATTATCATTGTCATATACCGCCTGAGCCGCATCTACAGCTTTCTGATACTCGGCAAGTGAATCCGCCGTATACTTGTCTGTCTGTGCAAGGACGGCATTTGCATCTGCAAGGGCATTTCCAAGTTCAGTCTTGTCCGGTTTCTCCGGTGCAGGCATCTTCTCAAGAGCTTCGATCGCATTTGTCAGCAGTTTAATCTGGTTGTCCACTGCTTCCTGTGAAGCATCGTCTGCACCAGCAACTGCTTCCGCCTCTGCAATCGCTTTATTGAGAGCTTCGATAGATTCTGCCGTATATACGTCTGTCTCGGCAGCTCTTTCCTTTGCTTCTGCAAGCTTTGCCTCAAGATCTGTCTTATCTACAGCTGCTGTTTCCGTTTCTTCAACCAATTGGATATCGAATTTGTC
>ERZ1643246.1662-NODE-1662-length-23505-cov-13.887505_pt1 | contig 23505 bp, 21 predicted proteins | sample MGYA00579265_ERZ1643246 | MGnify/ENA primary metagenome ERZ1643246 (study PRJEB29033, sample SAMEA4952261) | chicken gut metagenome | biome: Broiler Chicken; feature: Gastrointestinal Tract; material: Caecum | place: Ireland | collected 2018 | study: Broiler...
TCTGGAACACCTTCGCAGAACTGTTCGGCGAACAGATCCGCGACGACATCCCGGTCTTCGAAGACTTCTACCGCAACGAATTCCAGCAGGCCAGGAGCGTCTGCGGAAAGAACCCGAAAGCAAAAGAAGCCATCGACCACGCCCGGGCTCTGGGATACCGCGTCATTCTGGCAACCAATCCCCTCTTCCCATCCATCGCCACCGAATCCCGCATCCGCTGGGCCGGCCTGGAACCGGAAGACTTCGAATTCTACACGACCTACGAAAACTCCCGCTACTGCAAACCAAACCCGGCATACTTTCAGGAGATTCTGACCCATGCCAACGTACATCCCGAAGAATGCCTGATGGTAGGAAACGACACCGCCGAAGACCTCGCCGCCGCCACCCTCGGCATCCAGGCCTTCCTCCTGACCGACTGCCTGATCAACCGGAACTCCACCGACATCACCCAATACCCCCACGGCAGCTTCGACACCCTGATCACTTACCTGGACACCCTGTATAAAACCAACACCCAATCCTGAAAATGTTACCTGTCCCCGTCCGCATTCAAGCACCAGAACCTGGGTCCCAGCCCTGCGGCGGGCATCTGAGAACACGGATGGAAACACAAAACGGCCGGAAAGCCTTTCGGGCAGGTCAGGCGAAGTGCTGCACGCACTGTGCCTGAGGAGCGCTGAATCGGGAATACATCAAGCATTCCTGATGAATCGCTCCGGTACCTGTTCGAAAGGCTTTCCGACCGTTTTGTGTTTTCCCGCGTTCCCAACCGTCCGCCGCACACGTGCCGCAGGGCTGGGAACGGGTTCGTCCGGCATTCCAAAAAATGCGGACTCATTTCCTGTTTATATTGTTTTTGTTGGTCATGCGCAGCCGCGCCATCGCTCTCGCCAGCGACGCCTGCGTATGGTAATACTCCTGCTGACTCTGCTTCTGACGGAGCTGCTCCTCCGCACGCTCCTTCGCTTCCCTCGCCCGCAGTTCATCGATCTCATCCGGCCGCTCTGCAAATTCCACAAGGATCGTCACACGGTTGTTGATTACCTGGGTAAACCCCGTCCCGACCACCGCTTCCTGCCACTCTCCGTCCTCGGTCTGAAAACGGATGGTGCCTGTATCGGTGGCGATCATCATATCGGAATGGTGCGCCATGATCGCATGCTCGCCGTCCACTGCCGGGAGAACCACATAGGTGCATTTTCCCATAAAGAACACACGGTCTGCCGCAATGACTCTCAAAAAGAAGGTGTGTTTTCCTGCATTCTCTGCCATCCGTCATCCTCCCTTTCTTTATGCTTCCGCCTGCAGTGTCTTCGCTTTCTCGATCACGTCGTCGATGGTTCCCACATTAAAGAACGCTGCCTCCGGATACTGATCCATCTCGCCGTTGATGATCATCTTAAAGCCGCGGATCGTCTCTTTCAGCGGAACGTACTTGCCCGGAACACCGGTAAACGTCTCAGCCACATGGAACGGCTGGGACAGAAATCTCTGGATCTTTCTCGCGCGGTATACCGTCTGTTTGTCCTCCTCGGACAACTCCTCCATACCAAGGATCGCGATGATATCCTGCAGTTCCTTATATTTCTGCAGGATTTCCTGAACACGACGAGCTACCTCGTAATGCTCCTCGCCGACCACATCCGCCTCCAGAATTCTGGAAGTAGACTCCAGCGGATCCACCGCCGGATAAATACCCTGCTCCACAATCTTACGGGAAAGTACCGTCGTCGCATCCAGATGCGCAAACGTCGTCGCCGGAGCCGGGTCCGTCAGGTCGTCAGCCGGCACGTAAACTGCCTGTACAGAGGTAACGGAACCGTTCTTCGTGGAAGCGATCCGTTCCTGAAGTTCACCGACATCGGTCGCCAGCGTCGGCTGATATCCAACCGCAGAAGGCATACGTCCCAGCAGTGCAGAAACCTCCGAACCTGCCTGAACAAAACGGAAAATGTTATCGATAAACAGAAGCACGTTCTGATGTTCCTCATCACGGAAATACTCCGCCATCGTCAGTCCTGTCTCCGCCACACGCATACGCGCTCCCGGCGGCTCGTTCATCTGTCCGAACACCAGCGCCGTTTTTTCGAGAACACCGGATTCCTTCATCTCACACCACAGGTCATTTCCCTCACGGGAACGCTCTCCGACGCCGGTGAAGATCGAGTATCCGCCGTGCTCCGTGGCGATATTCGTGATCAGCTCCTGAATCAGGACTGTCTTTCCTACTCCGGCGCCTCCGAACAGACCGATCTTACCGCCCTTTGCATAGGGAGCCAGAAGGTCAATAACCTTGATTCCTGTCTCCAGCACCTCAACCACCGGGCTCTGATCCTCGAAGGTCGGCGGATCTCTGTGGATGACCCAATGCTTCGTATCCGCCAGATCTTCCCCTCCGTCGATGGTTTCACCCAGCACGTTGAAGAGACGTCCCAGTGTCTTGTCCCCCACCGGTACCGAAATGCCGGCGCCGGTAGGAACGACTTCCATATCCTTGCAGAGCCCTTCGCTTGCCGACAGCATAATACAGCGAACTGTATTGTTCCCGATATGCTGTGCAACCTCCATCACGCATGTTTTCTCTCCGTTCTGGACGGTAAGGGCATCTTTAATCATAGGAAGATCGTTATTCTCAAATTCTACGTCTACAACAGGTCCCATGACCTGTACAATCTTTCCATTCTTCATACGATTTTTCCCTCTATTTCTTTTTCTGTGCTCTGGCGCCGCCGATTACCTCTGTGATTTCCTGGGTAATGCCTGCCTGTCTCGCACGGTTATAGGAAATGTTCAGTTCCCTCAGGATATCCTTTGCGCTCTCTGTGGAATTCTGCATTGCGATCATTCTCGAATTATGCTCACTGGAATAAGATTCCACCAGACAGCTGTAGATCATACCGGTAATATAATTCGGCACGATCATATCCAGCACCGCTTTCTCGGAAGGCACCATCTCGATCTCTTCCTGGTGAATGTCCAGGATCGCAGGAGTATTCACCTGGAAGGTTGCCTTTTTCAGCGGGAGCAGCTGAATCATCCGCGGCTCCATCGTGACAGAATTGTTCATCTGGGTAAAGATAATGTAGACCTCGTCCAGTTCTCCCTGATTGAATTTGTCCACCATCAGTTCCGAGATGATCCGGGCCCGATGCATCGTCGGTTTCTGGACCGTATAATGGAACTGCGTATCGATGGTCTGATTTCTTCTGGTGAAATACTGGCGGCCCATCTCGCCCAGGACAAACAGATAATTGTCACAGTCGCGCACTGCCATCTGATCCTCTGCGATCTTTTCCACATTATGGTTGTAAGCGCCTGCCATGCCTTTGTCGCCGGTGACCACCACGTATCCGACTTTCCGGTCTTTTCCCTGAATATTTTCCCGTTCATCGAAATAGCGGTGTTCAAGATCCGGCACATGGCGCAGAGTACGGGAAATCGCACTCTGAAGAGCATAAAAGTACGGTTCGGTATCCTCAAGGGCTTTCTTCGCTCTTTTCAGCTTGGAAGAGGAAATCGTATACATCGCGTTCGTGATCTTCATCGTATCCTGAACGCTTCGGATCCTGTCCTGGATTTCCTTCATATTTGCCATAGATTAACACCTGCTCTTATCTTTAAATTCCTCTGCTGCACTCTCAATTTTTGCGATCAGTTCATCGGTGAGCACTTTCTTCTCCTCGATCTCCTGTCCAATCTCCGGATGGCTCCGGTCAAAGAACTCCAGCATTTCCATCTGATAAGCCTTCATCTTCCGCGGTTCCACATGCATCATCTTCTTGTGGGTCGCCGCAACCAGTGTGATGACCTGCTGAGACATGCTCAGCGGATGGCACAGCGGCTGTTTCAGAAGTTCCATCAGTCCTTTTCCATACTGCAGCTGTTCCTTTGTCGCATCATCCAGATCGGAAGAGAACTGTGTAAACACTTCCATCTCACGGTACTGGGCAAGATCGATACGGATGGAACCTGCCGCTTTCTTCATAGCTTTCGTCTGAGCCGCACCTCCGACACGGGATACGGAAAGACCGACATTGACCGCCGGACGCATACCGGAATTAAACAGATCACTTTCCAGGAAAATCTGTCCGTCGGTAATGGAGATTACGTTTGTCGGAATATAAGCGGAAACATCCCCTGCCTGTGTCTCAATGATCGGAAGCGCTGTAATCGATCCGCCGCCCAGAGCATCAGAAAGACGGCTGGAACGCTCCAGCAGTCTTGAATGCAGATAAAAAACGTCGCCCGGATATGCCTCACGTCCCGGGGAACGCTCCAGCAGCAGGGAAAGCGCACGGTATGCAACCGCATGTTTGGACAGATCGTCGTAGACGATCAGCACATCCTTGCCCTGATGCATAAAGTACTCTGCCATCGAAGTTCCCGCATACGGTACAATATACTGCAGCGGCGCACAGTCGCTGGCGGTCGCTGCCATGACGATAGAATAGTCCATCGCCCCGTGCTTCTCCAGGCTGGAAACAACCTGTGCGATCGTGGATGCTTTCTGGCCGATGGCCACATAAATACAGATCACACCTTTGCCCTTCTGGTTGATCATCGTGTCTGTAGCAATGGACGTCTTTCCTGTCTGACGGTCTCCGATGATCAGCTCACGCTGTCCGCGTCCGATCGGGAACATGGAGTCGATCGCCAGAATACCTGTCTCCATCGGAGTGTCTACAGATTTACGGTCGATAATTCCGGGAGCCTCCTGCTCGATCGCACGGTAATCATCCGCCTCGATGGGCCCCTTGCCGTCGATCGGCTCTCCGAGCGCATTGATCACACGCCCGATAAACTTTTCGCCTACCGGAACGCCGGCTTTTTTCTGGGTACGGGCCACTTTGGTTCCCTCTTTGATCCCCGTATCCTTTCCAAACAGGATAACACCGATCTGGTTTTTTCGGATATCCTGTACCATACCCTTCAGACCATTCTCAAAAGTGACAATCTCGCCGTACATCGCATGATCGATGCCGTATACATTGGCGATTCCGTCACCGACAGAGATGACAGTTCCTGTCTCCTGGTCCCGGGCGATGGCGTCATAGTTCTCTATTTCTTCTTTCAGAATCGAAATGATTTCTTCTGAATTGATTGAACTCAACTCATTCACCTCCGGATTATTTTATGTGTCAACTGTTGTAAACGTCCTTTCAGACTCCAGTCATACTCGCTGCTGCCCACCTTCAGGATGAAGCCGCCGATCAGTTCCGGACTCTCAACCAGATCGATTTTCACATCTCTGCACTGATATTTTCTGCCAAGAAACTGTCTGATTTTTTTCATCTGCTCTTCCTTTGGCAAAGTTACGTAATACAACGTCGCTTTCAGGACTCTCTCCTGCTTATCCGCATATTCCCGGTAAGCCTGAAAAATCTCCTGCGCTTTTGCGGCCTGCTGATGGTCGCACAAATTTTTCAAAAAGTTCTGCATCTCCTTCGGGAAGATCCTCTCCACAAGACGATGCTTCGTCTCTCTGGAAACCGTCGGATTTTCGAGCGCTTTCTGGACCTGCGGCACCTCCTCCAGAATCTGCCTGGTCTGCGACACCGCCTCCCGGTCAATCTTCAGGTCATACAGAACCACCGCATAACTAATTGAGGTCTGTGTCATTACTATCACCTGCTTTGTCCAGGAACTGGTCATAAAGTAACTGGTCGCTCTCCGCGCCGCTCTTATCCCGAAGAATCTTCTCGGCAGCAGTCATTGCCAGTCCGGCAACCTCCGCCTCCATTTCACGCATTGCTTTCTCCCGTTCCAGCGCTACGGTCTCCCGTGCCTTTCCGACGATGGATTTTGCCTCGTCGTTCGCCTGATTCAGGATCTTATCGCGTTCAAACTGCGCGTCCTTCTTCGCCTGTTCCACCATCTGGTCGGATTCGGTCTGAACGGCAGCGATCTGATTCTCATACTTTTCCTTCAGCTGTATGGCCTCGGACTCTTTGGTGCTGGCATTGTTCAACATCCCGTCCACCTTCGCCTGACGTTTCGCCAGAATATTGTCCAGCGGCTTGATCAGGAATTTCTTCAGAAGGAAGTAAAGGATCAGTATATTGATGATAATATATACCAGATTGATATCGATTCTTAACACCTGTCGCACCTGCCTTTTCTTGATTTCGTGTAACTGTTCCGCGCGCTCACGCACGGAATCCGTGAATTTCTTTTCACAGTAAATGCTGAAATTAAAGTACGAAAATCAGCAGCAGGCCGATAACAAAACCGTAAATAGCAGTTGCCTCTGCCAGAGCTGCACCAAGCAGCAGTGTCTTACTGATCTTACCCTCTGCTTCCGGCTGTCTTGCTACAGCTTCTGTTGCCTTGCCGGTTGCCAGACCGATACCTACACCTGCTCCGATACCTGTTAAAGCTGCGATTGCTGCTCCGATTGCTACTAAATATTCCATGATTTTTTTCTCCTTCTTCTTTTTACTTTTTCATTTGCTGTAACGCTTCCGGAACTGCATCTGTCCCTTTCTGAACTTTCGAACCGATGCCCGGACTTTCTGTTACATATTGCTCACTTTCCGGCAGATTGTGTCACCTGGAAACGGAATTTTTTTTGCCGGACCCGTTTCCTTTCCTCGTCAGTCCTCTACCTGTTCCTTGATAAACAGAGAGGTCAGGAAAACAAAAACATATGCCTGGATCAGGCCGTCAAATACGTCAAAGTACAGACTGAACGGAATCGGTACGATCACCGGGATCACACCCTTGATCAGTTCCATGACTACGAACCCTCCGAGGATATTTCCAAACAATCGCATACACAATGAGACGGGGCGGATAAAAATCTCCATCACATTGATCGGCGCGATCATCGGCATAGGCTCCGCGAAAGATTTCACCCATCCTTTGACACCACGGGAATGAATACCGGAGTATTCAATCAGAATAATGCTCATGAGCGCCAGGGCGATCGTTACATTCATGTCCTTGGTCGGTGGTTTGAAGCCGATCAGGCCAATCATGTTGGAAACTCCGAGATACAGGATCACAGTGATCATATAATTGGTATACCGTTTTCCTTTGTCGCCCAGAATGTCCTCAAAGAATCCTTTGATCCAACAGTAAAAGGATTCCAGTGCCAGCTGTTTTTTGCTCGGGTGATCCACACTGAGATCGTGGGTCAGCCAGATCGATACCAGCACCAGGGCCGCCATAATAATCCACGTCACGACGACCGATTCATCAATGTCCCCCAGGATCGGAAGACGAAAGGCCGTCTGACAGGTCAGCTGCTCAATTAAATCATCTTTAAACTCTGCCGTGTTGCTCCCTCCCTTCTGAGATTTTCTTTTTGAAAGTATCGGAAATTCCATATGCCAAAACAGGATGCCGAAAATACTTTGAATTCCCAATTACTTTCTACTTATTTAATATAAGTTTAATATAAGTTACTGCGAATTTTAGATTTTGTCAATTCCTGAAACTTCTTTTTTTCCTGCACAAAGATTTCCGTTTTTTTTGTGCGGTTTTGATATGAAACGTTTACAAATCAACTTTATTTTAGTCGGATTATCCATTGATAATTTTGAAATTTTATCGTTTTACCGGTTTTGGTATTTTTACGAATGAAAGAAATTTTCAAAATCAGACAAAAATTTGTGAAAAAGTCATTGGGCGAACGGACGAAAGAAGGCCGTGCCCGATGGCAAGCGTGTCCGGCGGGCGGCTGTGGGGAGGCGGAAAATCCAGGCGTTCCGGAGCCGCTCCTGCCGGGTACCGGAGCAATTCGCAGAGAACGTCTGATACGTTCTCTGCTCAGTGCTCCTCAGGCTCAGGGCGTGAGGCCCTTCGCCTGCCCCGGCAGGAGCGGCTCCGGAACGCCGGATTTTCTCTCCTCCCCACAGATGCCCGCCGGACACGCTTGCCATCGGACACGGCTTTCTTTCTGGTATTGAGATGCGGAGGGGAGAGGGCGCCAGGTGGATTTTTCTCCCGGCGGATGTATTGGCTTCGAAAGTGCTGTCGTTAGTTACCGTTCAGCCAGGTCTGCGCATTTACTGCGCAGACCGTGTGAAAACATAATGCCTGTGGGCATTCGGCCCATCGCGAAGCGATTCTCAATGGCTGGATGCTGGTTACAGTTCAGCTGGCTGAAATGTAAGAAGGGATCAGCTGATTTTCCTGATTTTGTGTTTTTTTGGAGAGGTTTGTGTTATAATTGGCATACTTAATTGAAGAGAGGAGGTCGAGACTGGATGTGCGACTGTTGTTTTACAAAAGATACTAATTGGTTTCGTTATCGGGCGGCGGCGATCATTGTGGAGGACGGATATGTGTTGTTCGCCGGGAATGAACTTGACGATTATTTTTATTCTGTTGGCGGTGGTGTGCATGTGGGGGAGACTGCCGAGGAGGCTGTAGTACGGGAGGTTTTGGAGGAAACGGGGGTCCGGTATGAGATCGACCGGCTTGCTGTGATCCATGAGAATTTTTTCCGTCAGGAAACTGGTACGCTGCAGGGGCTGAATTGTCATGAAATCTGCCTGTATTTTCTGATGAAGCCCCGGGGAACGCGGGAGCTTCACAGCAACAGTTATTCGTGTGGGGTGAAAGAAGAAATGCACTGGATCCGGTTGGAAGACCTTGACAAATATAAGGCTTTTCCTTCGTTTATGAAAGAATATCTGATCAGAAAGCCTCAGGGAATCGAGCATATTGTGACCGGACGGCCAGAAGGTATCTGATAATTATGATGCCAGGGTCAAAAGATCATGCTTTTCATGCTTGCATGAAAAACCATAACTTTGGAACCTGTAAAAACATGAGAAAGTAGCCCGATCGGGCGGATTTCGAATTTTTTAGGATTGCGGGAGTATGAAATGCGAAGCAATCCGCAGCATCATTGGGGTCAAAATACCTCTTTGACCTCACCATTATTTTTTTTGAGAAACGGAGGGATGGTATGAAGTCAAAGGGAAAAGATGTTCTTTTGAATCCGGCGGCCATGTTCTTGGTCGGACTGGTCACGGGGTTTCTTGTAAAGGAGATTGACCTGCATTTCTATGCCCAGACTTTTGGTATCTCGCTGAGCGATATTTTTTCAAAAGTCGGTATATGGGTTGTGATCGGGGTGGCTGTCAGCCTGTACAGTAAAACCACGAAATATGCGATGCTGAATATTTTTACCTTCTGTATCGGAATGATCATAACCTACTACCTGACTGCCCATCTGACAAATGCGGTCTACGGATGGGTTTACATAAAAGCTTGGACTCTGTTTGCCTGTTTTTCTCCTTTTATGGCATACCTGGTAACGCGGGCAAAAAAGCTGGGGATTCTGTCCCTGTTCATCAAGCTGGGAGTTTTTGCCGGTTATCTCGTCATCAACCTTCTTCTGGGCGGATTTATCCAGCTTTATGACATCCTGTTCTTTCTTATCCTGATCTATCTGTTATTCCTGAAAAAATATCCGGATCCCGGCAAATGATCCCGGCTTTTATGACAGATCCGCCGGGACTGCACAGTAAATATGCAGTCCCGGCGGATCTGTCGTTTTTCCGAACATTTCTGGCATCTCTGCCATACTGTCTTCCTATGGAAGCGATGAATCCGAACGGAATTCCGCCGGACTCATCGCTTTTATTCTTCTATGAGATACCCCCGCTCTGCCAGCGCTTGCCGGATCTGATCCAATGTCTCTTCTGAAGCTGCGCTGACTGTATGGAAATGGACGCCGCTGGTGATGTTTTTCAGCGGACTGGACTTTCCTTCACGGATCTCCCGGCAGAAAGTCTCTGCCCTTCGCGGGGAATTCACATTCAGCTCTGCCCAGATTCTTCCGTACACTTCATGCCGGACAAAGACATCCACCACAATTCCTCCAAGATCCACAATGAGTTTCAGTTCATCTTCAATCTGCTGATCGGAATGACACACCTGGAACACCCGCTGTACCTGGAGGAGATATCCCCGGTTTGTGGAGATGATCCCGTAACCTTCCTCCCTCAGAGCTGCGATATCCTGTACGATCACCTGACGGCTCACTTCGCATTTTCCCGCAAGCAGTGCGCCTGACAAAGGTTTCCGGCTCGCCCGGATCGTTTCCAGAAGTTCTCTTCTTCTCTTTTCCTGTCCCATCACTCTCTCCTAAAATATAGCCGTTCCGCCGGCCGGGTTGTCTCTAAAACAGGCTTCCGATCTGGAAGATCAGGACAGACGCGATCCAGGCAATTCCGAACTGGAACACGATGCAGAGTCCTGTCCATTTCCAACTGTTGGACTCTCTGCGGATCGTCGACAGTGCAGCGATACAGGGCGTATACAGCAGAGCGAACACCATCAGGCAGTACGCATTCAAACTGCCAAATCCGACATCGCCCAGCATCGCTCCCAGCGCAGCCATGCCTTCTCCGGATGTGATATTTCCGATCCCGAACAGTACAGAGCAGCTGGAAACCACCACTTCTTTTGCGGATATTCCGGCGATCAGCGCTACGACGATCTGCCAGTAACCAAGGCCCGCCGGCACAAACAACGGCACGATAACCTTACCGATCGCGGCTCCGAAACTCTGCTGAATCTCTGTCGTATAACCGCCGGTTCCGAAATTCAGAAGGAACCACATGATAATAGAAGCGATAAAGATCGTCGTTCCTGCTTTTGTCAGATAATCCTTTACCTTCTCCCAGACATAGATAGCGATCGTCCGCGCGCTGGGAGCCTTATATTCCGGAAGTTCGATCAACAGATTGTACTGGCTCTTCCCTCTGTCCGCGAGATGCACCACATACGCCACAAGGATCGCGACGGCAAGTCCCAGAACATACATAGAATACGCCGCAATCATCGCATTCTTTCCGAAGAACGCCTGCGAAAACAGCAGATAGATCGGCAGCCGCGCGCTGCAGGACATGAACGGAGTCACCAGCATTGTACGAAGCCGATCATGCCTGTTCTCCAGTGCCCTGGAAGCCATGATCGCAGGTACTGTACAGCCGAATCCGAGGATCATCGGGATAAACGCTCTTCCCGACAGGCCTACCTTGCCCATCAGCCCGTCCATGACATAGGCGACTCTCGCCATATAACCGCTGTCTTCCAGAAATGCAAGGGCAAGGAACAGGATGAAAATATTCGGCAGGAAAGTCAGGATTCCTCCGACGCCGGAGATGATTCCATCCACGATCAGGGACGTCAGCGCCGGATTGACCGCCATACTTTCCAGCGCCGTTCCCGCCTGATCCGACAGAAACTCAATAAACAACGCCATGTAATCTTTCAGCCAGTCGCCGATCGTAAACGTCAGGAAGAACACCACGCCCATGATGACCAGAAAAATCGGAAGCCCCAGCCACTGATTCGTGAGGATCGCGTCCACGCGGTCCGTCGCCGCCGCTTTCTCCTCCCTGTGAACCACGACCTCATCCATGATCTCTTCGATAAAGTCGTATTTCTCATTAATGATCTGCTGCTCATAATTACAGACAAAACCTTCCGGCAGTTCAATCGGATACTTTTTCGTTATCTCTTCGTCGCCTTCCAGGATCTTCAGCGCATGCCAGCGGTGGTTAAACATATCCGGATATTTTTCCTTCAGACGATCCTTGATCACATCGATCTTGTCCTCGATCTCATCGCTGTAGACCATCGCAAACTCCCGGTGATGATCATGGGGATGCCGGGACTGGCGGTTGCCGTGGTGGTGGATCACCGGCGTCTTTTCACTGGGATCCTGGTGGTGAACCGCCGCATGCATCAGAATATCCAGGCCCCGTCTCTTTCTCGCACTGACCGGAACGACCGGGATTCCGAGCATCTCCGGCAGACGGTGCAGGTCGATCTCCATTCCTCTCTTTTCCACGATGTCCATCATATTCAGCGCAAGCACTACCGGTTTTCCCAGCTCAATTAACTGCAGCGTCAGATAAAGGTTTCTCTCCAGAGCCGACGCATCGGCAACGTCGATGATCACGTCCACCGCGTCGCTGAGAATATATTCTCTCGATACTTTTTCTTCCATCGTATACGACGTCAGACTGTAGGTACCCGGAAGGTCCACAAGCTTCATTTTATAATCCTGAAACTTGAAGCTGCCCTCCACTTTCTCCACGGTAACGCCCGGCCAGTTGGCCACCTTCAGATTCGCACCGGTATAAGCGTTAAACAATGTGGTCTTTCCGCAGTTGGGGTTTCCGATAAACGCCACATTCAGATATTTGTCACTCATCTTTCTGCCCCTCCCCTACCTCAATATTTTCCGCCAGCAGACGGCCGATCGCAAACCGGGTTCCCCGGATCTTTACGATCATCGCTCCATGGCGTTTCCGGTTTACCACCTGAATCCTGCTCCCGCAGGTTAAACCCAGCGCCTGAAGTCTGCGCTCCATATCTACCGGAAGAGACATTCCCGTTACGGTATAAGTCCCCTCCGGCTGTGTTTCTCTCAATTTCATAACGTTTCTCCCCCTTTGTAAGCGGCTGTCAAAACTCATGTTTTGCGGGTCCCGGGGCCATGCCTTTTCATGCAGACACGCTCCCGGGACCCTTGCATCATAGAAATACTATCACAATCCTACCGCCATTTCAAGACCGCTGCCTTCCGGAGCGGAAAGACGACGGCGAATACCCGAACTGTCTCTTAAACAGGCGGCTGAACTGAAACTCATCATAAAATCCGAAACTCTGGGCGATATCCCGAAGTCCCCGGCCCGGATCCTGCCGGATCAGCGAGCGGGCCATATCCAGTTTCAGCTGCATCTGGTACTGATGAATAGATTTTCCGGTATATTTCTTGAAGCGGCTGCTGATCGTGCGGATGCTGAAGCCGTAGCTCCGGGCCAGTTCCTCCGGTGAGAAAAAGCGTTCCGGCGAGCTGTAAAACATCTGCAGGATCTCACGCATCAGCGGATCGGCGTTTTTATTTTCCTGCGCCTTCTCCACGGAAAGCTCGCAGAGCAGAAGTTCCAGCAACGCTGTCATCCGAAAATTTCGCTTCGCGCCGCCCGACCAGAATGCCTCAATCATTTTTTCAAACAGCTGATGGATCTCCCGGTTGCCCGAGCAGTCGAACACCTTCGGGATCCAGATCCCGGCGCCCTCCCCCGTCCCGTCCTGATCCAGACCGGCAAAGTGAATATACATATTCCGCATGCCCTGCGTACACTTTTCCCTGCTGAAGTGATGTTTCCCCGGTTCCAGCAGCAGAAGCTGACCCTTCTGGAGGGAAAAGCACCGGTGCTCCTCCCAGATCTTCCAGCCTCCCTCCGTCAGATACAGAAGGTCATAAACATCCATCACACGATCCGGATGGAAGATCCCTTCCGGACTGTAATTCACATTGCATTCACACACCTGCCGTCTTTGTTCCATTCCCAAAAAGATCACTGCCGTTCTCCTCTCCGCGTTCCGCCTCTTATACTTATGATTTTCCGGACATCTTTTACGCTGTCTTATTGCCGAATTATACATGTTTTTTCTATGTTTGTCCATTTCTTTTTTTCTGCCGCATGCTATACTGAAAATACAAGATTTAGTTTTGAAAGGAGCCGTACATATTATGGTAAAAAAACAGGAACACGAAATCCCGCTTACCAGCTTTCGGATCGAAGATGACTTCTGGTCCTATTTTCAGAAGCTTGTCACCGACGTTGTGATCCCCTACCAGGAACAGATCCTGAACGACGAACTTCCGGACGTGGAGAAAAGCCACGCCATTGAAAACTTCCGGATCGCGGCGGGAAAATCCGACGGTGAATACTACGGAATGGTCTTCCAGGACAGTGATGTAGCGAAATGGCTGGAAGCCGTGGCCTATTCTCTGACGCTGAACCCGAATCCTGAACTGGAAAAACGGGCCGACGATATCATCGAACTGATCGGTCAGGCACAGCAGGAAGACGGATATCTGAACACTTACTTTACTGTCAAGGAGCCGGAACACCGCTGGCAGAATCTTCATGACTGTCATGAGCTTTACTGCGCCGGACATATGATCGAAGCCGCTGTTGCCTGGTATGAATCGACCGGAAAGACCAACCTTCTCGATATCATGTGCCGGATGGCGGATCACATCGACAACCGTTTTGGAAAAGGGAAAGTCCGCGGCATCCCGGGGCATGAGGAAATCGAACTTGCCCTTCTCCGCCTCTACCGCGCGACCGGAGAAGAACGTTATCTGCATCTTTCCCAGTATTTTATCGACGAACGCGGAACACAGCCGGATTACTTTGAAGAGGAAGAGAAAAACCGCGGCTGGCACTTCTGGTCCAAGGACGGTTCCGACAAGAACTACGCGCAGAATTACGCGCCGGTGCGGGAACAGGATCACGCCACTGGTCACAGCGTACGGGCCATGTACCTGTACACGGCGATGGCCGATCTTGCCGGAGAGATCCACGACGAGTCTTTATGGCAGGCGTGTCTGCGTCTGTTTGACAGCACAGTGAACCGCCAGATGTACCTGACCGGAGGCATCGGATCCAGTGTCCATGGAGAGGCATTTACCGTCGACTACGATCTGCCCAACGATACCATTTACGCGGAAACCTGCGCTTCCATCGGCCTTGTCTTTTTCGCCCGCAGAATGCTGGAACTGAAGCCGGACCGCCGGTTCTCCGATGTCATGGAACGCGCTCTTTACAACGGCGTGCTCAGCGGTATGCAGCACGATGGGAAGCGGTTCTTCTATGTCAACCCGCTGGAGGTCATTCCCGGACTCTCCGGTGTGCAGCCGGAGTACAAGCATGTCATTCCGAAACGCCCGAAATGGTATGCCTGCGCCTGCTGCCCGCCGAATGTTTCACGTCTGCTCACCTCCCTGTCCGCCTATGCCTGGGGCGAGTCTGTCGGACAGAACGATAAGGCTCCGTCGCCCGCCGGTTCTGAAAACGAAGCGGCAGCGTCTACGGATACCTGCGACACCGTTTACTCCCACCTGTACATCGGCGGAACCTTTACGTCAAAAGCCGGAGGCGGCGTGACGATCCGGACGGAAACCGGCTATCCATGGGACGGCGCCGTCTGCTACACGGTTACGCCCGATTCTGCCGCCTCGGAATTCACACTGGCAGTGCGTATCCCGGGATGGTGCAGAGACTTCCTGGTATCTCTGAACGGCCAGGTGCTCGATACGAATTCTCTGGATCTCCGCGACGGTTACCTGTATGTAAACCGTTCCTGGACAAACGGAGATCAACTGAAACTTTCTTTTGATATGCCGGTACGCCGTGTATACGCGAATCCTCTGGTACGGGAGGATGCAGGGTGCGTCGCTCTGATGCGCGGCCCTCTGGTTTACTGTCTCGAGCAGGAGGACAACGGCCCTCAGCTTCAGACCGTCCGTCTACCGAAAGACTCGATCCTTACCGCAGAGAACGCCAGCGATCCTGTCCTGGGATCCTACACCGCAGTCAGGGCGACTGCTCTCCGCCTGACTCCGGGAGATGACCTTTACAGCGATGAACCGCCAAAAGCAGAGGAAACCGTTCTCCATGCGGTTCCCTACTATCTCTGGGGAAACCGCTCGGAGGGTGAGATGAGAGTCTGGATTCCGGAAGTCTGAGACATCGTATAACCGTTCAGCTATCTGAACGGTTACGGCAACCAGTCCATCATGAATAAGATTATGAGACAAGCGACAAAAGGTCATAAATTTCATGCTTGCATGAAAATTTATGACTTTGTGGAGCGCAAAACACCGAAAAGTAGCCATTTTTCGAAGAAAAATGAGCGGATTTGAGGTGTTTTCAGGATTGTGGGAGCACGAAGTGCGGAGCAATCCGTGTCTCATGCCCATTTGTCGGGCAACTCAAGATTATGATGTTGGGGTCAAAAGGTATTTTGACCCCAATGATGCTACGGATTGCTCCGCATTTCATGCCCCCGCAATCCTAAAAACATTCGAAATCCGCCCGATCGGGCTACTTTCTCATGTTTTTGCGGGTCCCAAAGTCATGCTTTTTCATGCAAGCATGAAAAACATGACCTTGGGACTCTGGCATCATATTATTAAAAAATGCGTCCCGAAACAGGGTCTTCTGTTTCAGGGCGCATTTTTTATCCAATGTATTGTCAAGGGCCAAAACTTTATTAAATTTTCTGCCGTTTCGTATATTCAAAACCCCGAGTTGGAATGATTTTATCATACGAAGAAACGACAGGAGGATTCTAACATGGCTACAAACAAAGTTGAAATATGCGGAGTCAATACATCGAAGCTTCCGGTGCTGACGAATGAAGAAAAAGAGACGTTACTTATCAAGATCAAAGAAGGAGATTCCGAGGCCAGAGAGCGCTACATCCAGGGCAATCTTCGCCTGGTGCTCAGCGTGATCAAACGATTTTCCAACAGCAGCGAAAATCCCGACGACCTCTTCCAGATCGGTTGTATCGGCCTGATCAAGGCCATCGATAATTTTGACACGACACTGAATGTCAAATTTTCCACTTATGCTGTTCCTATGATCATCGGCGAGATCCGCCGCTACCTGCGCGACAACAATGCGATCCGCGTCAGCCGTTCCCTGCGCGATACCGCTTACAAAGCGCTCAGTATGCGCGAGGCTTATATGCGGACCCACCTGAAAGAGCCCACCGTGGAAGAAATCGCGGAGGAGATCGGTATCGGCAAAGAGGAGATCGTCTACGCCCTGGACGCGATCCAGAGTCCGATGAGTCTGTATGAACCGGTTTACTCCGAGGGCGGCGATACCCTTTATGTCATGGACCAGCTCAGCGACAAAAAGAACCGCGAGGAAAACTGGGTGCAGGATCTGGCCCTCCAGGACGCGATCAACCGTCTCGGAGAGCGGGAACGCCACATCATCAACCTCCGTTTTTTCGAGGGAAAAACACAGATGGAGGTCGCCAAAGAGATCGGCATTTCCCAGGCCCAGGTGAGCAGGCTGGAGAAATCAGCGCTCAGGACGATGAAAAACTATCTGTCCTGAAAAATCTATTCTCCCTTTTTCAGATCGTAGTAAAAGATATATTGCTGCAAAATTCCGGCGGTATCCGGGTATTTCTCAAACGGGAACCCCTCCGGATAATGTTTCTCAAGCACCTGCCGGATATGCGTATCCACAGGGAACGCTTCCAGATCGTGGAGGGCGAACAGACAGATACAGTCTGCGACCTTACGCCCGACGCCGCAGAGTTTAAGAAGTTCTTCCCTTGCCTCCGCAACCGGAAGTTTCTTCAGATGTTCCAGGGACACCTCTCCGTCCCGGATCATCCGGGCAGTTTCCACCAGATAGCGGCTCCGGTATCCGAGATTGCGGGCACGCAGTTCTTCTTCTGTCGCGCAGGCCAGCTGGTCAGGCGTCGGAAACCCGTAGTAAACCGTCCCGTCCGGTGCAGTACAGCGGCTGCCATACGCTTCACAGATCGTCTCAATACATTTGCGGATCCGGCAGATGTTGTTCTGCTGGGAGATGATAAAGGTTATGATCATCTCCCACAGATCCTGCCGCAGAATGCGGATCCCATATCCGAACTCCGCCGCCCGGAGCAAATACTCATCCGCCGGATCAATCTGCCGGATCACTGCGTCATAATCCGTGTCCACATCAAAGTAACTGTTCCAAAATGTTTTGTATTCTTCCTCATCACAGGAAAAACGGAAGGTATCCTCCGTCTGACTCACTTCCAGCCAATGATTTCCGGCGATCAGCACATAAGTTTCCGCATGTTTTTCCATCTCCGATTCAGAACCATCCATATCTTCTCTTCTCCACATCCGAAAACACTGTCCGGAATTACAGATTTTTTCCAAACTCATGTTTTTTATCTTTCTGGTATCGCTCATATCTTTTCCCCATCTACTCCTCTTCCATACAATGATACTGCGGTCTGCAAGAGTGTTCCTACAAAAAAAGGAGCCGCTTTCTAGCGACTCCTCACTGGACGGAGATGGATTCGAACCATCGAAGCAATTTGCAGCAGATTTACAGTCTGTCCCCTTTGGCCACTCGGGAATCCGTCCATGTTTTTTACTGACTCAGACATTATATCGCTTTTTTTCGAAAAATGCAAGGACTTTTTTTCTCGATCAAAAACCGGCGTGTAACAATTCAGCCAGCTGAACTGTTACGGCATCCAACCATTGAAAATCGCTTCGCGATAGGCCGGATGCCCACAGGCACTATGTTCCCACACGGTCTGCGCAGAAAGTGCGCAGACCTGACTGATGATATTGTCTGCTGCTGAAACAGATTGCCTGTGTTCACCCAAGTTTCGCCATACATTCCTTCCGGTAAAAGGCGACTCCGTACTTCATGATGTTTTGATATCCCTCCTGCCGCAAAGCCTCATCATACCTTTGTTCTTCGATCTGCCGCAGAGCCTCATCACATTTTTTTTCCAGGTCCCGGTACGTCTCAGATACTTTGATTTCAATAATCACCGCCTTGCCCCGAACGCTGGGATATTTCAGAATAATATCCGGCCTTCCGTTTCCCGATTCCCGGTTGGAAAGAACGATATAACTCCCGATGTTTTTCAGCATTCCCGTAAGAAAGCCGTGATAATAGCTCTCCTGGTAATCATAAAAACTGATGGTCTCCATCAGGTTCTCTGACAGAATCTCCGCCATTTTTTTTGCATCTCCGCTTAGAATGCTTTCATAAAGCGGCGACAACTCCTTTTTATCCATCTTTTCCTCGAACCAACGAAGAACCGTATTCTTATAGATGTAACGAACTTCGCTGTTGGGGATGGCCATCTCCATATAGATGGTTTCTCCTACCTGCTGCTCCCGGATTTTTTTCAGATAGCCGGTAAAAAACAGGAAATTCCAAAGATTGTCCTGGGTGGAATCCATATCTTCATAGGTAATGTCTTCATGAATCGGCTTTGTAATCGTCTTCCCTTCGATCAGAGTCTCAATCTCCTGCTTGACAGACAGATCCGCTTTTTCTACCAGAGTTCGGACGATGCTGTTTGAACTGGTGTTGGACCAGTAGGGACGGGCAAAAGCATTCTTATTCGTCCGGCAGGATTGTACATAATTGATGACGCTCCAGGGATTGTACACCTCTGTACTGCCAAACTGATAGCCGTCGTACCACTGCTGTACCGTCTTCAAGTTCATTTCCAGACCATAAAATTTCAGCATTGCTTCCACTTCATCCTGCGTAAATCCGAAGTACTCCGCATAATCCTCCCCGGTAATGGAAAGTACATTCAAATTGTTAAGTCCTGTAAATATGGATTCCCGGCTGATCCGCAGGCAGCCCGTTACCAGGGCAAATTCCAGATTCTCATTCGTCTTCAGCGCCGATTCAAACAGAGAGCGGATCAGCGAAATGATCCGATCATAGAATCCTGCAAAATACGCATTTTCCAGGGGGACGTCATACTCATCAATGAGGATAATGGTTTTCCTGCCTGTACAGACATACAGACAATCCGAAAGATATTTCAGAGCATCTGCATAGTCTGCATCCGTTCCCTTTAGATCCCGTATGCGCCGGTAACGCTCTCTGTCCGCATCGCTCAGCCGACCGCTGGTTTCCACTGTTTTCCAGTGACGTGAATATTCCTCCCCTATCACTTTTTTCAGCATCTCGAAGGCCAGTTCCCAGTTCGGCTGCTTCATGGACTTCAAGGAAAGGCTGATAACCGGGAACTGTCCGATCCATTTCAGATATTTTTCACCGGCTGACATAATCTTCGTGCCCGCAAACAGTTCTCTGTTATCCTCATCCATCTCAAAGAAATATCGAAGCATACTCATATTCAGAGTTTTCCCAAAACGGCGGGGTCGCGTAAAAAGGTTCACTTCCCCCTTCATGTCCAGAAGATCCCGGATCAACAGGGTTTTATCTACAAAGTAATAGCCTTTCGTGACCAGCTTTTCAAAATTGTCTACTCCTACAGGCAGCGGTTTCCATGCCATACAATACGCCTCCCTTCTTGCTGTAGTTTCATTTTACTACGCCAGAACAGGAGGCGCAAGGACGCCTTTTCCGGCATATTCCATGATTTCTTAGATTTCTTATTTACTAAAGATTTCATTTCCCGCAGAGTACAAGATCACAGACGGCAGGCGCGTAACCGATCCACACATTCCGGTAAATCCCGACGCCGCTGTACCAGCGGCTGTTCCTTGTCCCGCACTTTTACGCTCACCAGATTATCCACGAATTCCCTCGGTTTCACCGTCAGTTCCACCCACGCAGGACGGAACCCGCTCCGGATCGCGTTTCTCGCAGATTTTATGTTAGACCACGCGCAGCAGTAAAAAGGAACCTTTCCGCGCTCCAGGATCTCCAACGCCAGGGAGCTTGTGAGAGCGCTGGCAATGCCCTGTCTGCGGAATTCAGGAAACACGTCGATCCCGATCTGCCACATTTCCTCACAGTCCGCTGAACATCCCGCCAGGCCGATCAGACGATCTCCCTGATAGGCGCCCACTCCAAGTACATCCAATTCTTTTCTCTGCTCACACAGGGCGTTGGACCACTGTTTTGTGTACAGTTCCCTAAAATCCTCCTGCTCCAGCAGACGTGTCTCGTATCTGCACGGGATTTTCCTGAGCAGCTCCACATCCGGAAGAAAATACTCTGCCATGAAGCAGACTTTCATTCCGTGTTCCAGGAACGCTTCGTTCAGGACGTGCAGATCCGGCGTCTCAAAACAGTGCTCCGCCGGATATTTCCCGATATAATCCTGCACGATCTCCTCATACTTTCTGTCTATGGAAGCCACAACATTCGTCCCATAAGAAATCAGATTGCACACAAATGGAAGTTCCAGATATCTGCGGGCGCCGGGATTTCTGACCGATGTGACGATCACATTCTCCTCTTTCGTAAAATCCTGTGCCCGGCAGTTTGCATCTACCGCGGACTGCTCCATGGCAATCCGCAAAATCTCTCTGTTCGTCATAGGATACCTCTCATTTCCAGACAACCTCCGCCCCGTCGACTCCTTCCGATGCAAAGGAAAGGCGGATTTCCCCTTCTCCCGTCATCTTCAAGACCGCCAGTGCATGGCCGTCTGTCATCGTTGTCACCGGCTTTTCGTAACCGCCGTGATGTTTCGCCAGTTCACTTCCGAACGCCTCCAGCCGGGCCGGACCGCTGATCTGCACAGACACTTCTCGGTCTTCCATCACCGTCGTTCCCTGCGAATCCTGCAGGTACAAATCTACAAAGATCCATCGGGGATCCTCCGTCTCCTCTTTCGCCCGGGCCTGAAGTCTGCAGGCCGGACCGGCGGAACGCAGTATGCAGCGCCCGATCTCCCGTCCGTCTTCATAAGCCACCGCCATCAGTTCGCCCGGCTCATATTCCGTGTCAAACTGTGTCACATAGGAGGTCTGCGGACCGCAGGGACGCACTCCCAGCGAAGTTCCGTTCCGGAAAAGTTCCACATGATCGCCTCCGGCGTAGACCTGTATCATGACCGGGCGGCCTTCCATCCCCTCATAGGTGTAGTTAAACGTACAGTCCGTAAAACACCAGGGACCGAAATTTCTCTCTGTGCCGTACCGCTCTGGATCCTGGACCGCGATGCAGGGTCCTTTCTTCCGGCCGAACACGATCTCCCGGTAATAAGAAACCGGACGGCGTACGCCGGTTGCGGAGATATCTCCTCCTGTATTGCACAGCGCCGGATATACGGGCGCCACCTCGCCCAAATAGTCCCATCCGGTCCAGGTGAAATCGCCGATCACCGCCGGCGTCTTCCGGATCACCTGCCAGTTCTCCGCGATCTGCTTCGGATAGGTCTCCGTTCCCACCATGACCCGGTCCGGATATATTTCCGCATCTGGTTCATACCGTGCCGTCATATAATTATAGCCCAGAATGTCCATCGTCGGGTCCAGCTTTTCCAGAAGATCTCCAATCACCGGATGAGACACGATCTGCGGCATCTTCGTCTCCATCATGCTCATGAACAGATTCACGTCGCCCTTCCCTGCATCTTTTCCCGTAAGATCACGGACGATCTGTGCCAGCCCGTCGCCGGCGGCAAACGCACCGTTGATCCCGTTGGTCGTGTACCGTGTCGGATCCAGCCGGTGGAATTCCGCGCCCAGATCCCGGCTCGTCTCAATTCCCCGATCCGTGCTGATCTCAAAGATCTCATTTCCTGTAGAGTACAGGATCACAGACGGATGGTTATAATCCGCGGTCACCATCGCATGTACGTCCCGGCGCCAGTTCTGTGCAAAATCCAGCGAAAAATCGTAACCCGTCTTGCTCTTATTCCAGACGTCTGTCAGTTCATCCATCACATAGACGCCCAGACGGTCGCAGGCGTTCAGAAGCGCCTGGGATGCATGATTGTGGGCGGATCTGACCGCGTTAAAGCCAGCCTCCTTCAGCAGGCGTACTCTCCGGTATTCGTACGCCTCGTTTGCCGCCGCTCCCAGGATCGACTGGTCATGGTGAATGCACGCTCCCCGGAGTTTCACTTCTCTTCCATTGACACGCAGTCCATGCCTGCTGTCCAGACGCAGCTGCCGGAGTCCTGTCGTCACGTTTTCCTCATCCGATGTTCCGTCCTCTGCCTTCACCCTGACACAGAAACGGCAGAGATTGGGCGCCTCGTCGCTCCACAGCCGGGCATGCTCCAGGAAAAGATTTTTCCGGAACTCCACCATCTGCCGTCCGGGGATCCGGACCGGACAGGTATAAGTGGAAAGCAAAGTGCCGTCACTGTCCTCCGCACGGATCGAAAACACTGTCTCACAGGCACCGACACCGTCGTTTCTCAGCCTTGCCTCCACACAGACGCCCACTCCCTCGCCGGAGACTTCCGTCGTCGTCACCCGCAGACTGCCCGGTTCCAGACAGACGGCAGGCGCGTAACCGATCCACACATTCCGGTAAATCCCGGCGCCACTGTACCAGCGGCTGTTCCTTGTCCCGCACTTTACATTCACCAGAATTTCATTCCATTCTCCAAAGCGGAGATAATCCTGAGCCTCCACGAGGAATTCCGAATAGCCGGACACCTGTTGTCCCGCAAGCGACTGGTTGATAAATACACTGGCACGGCAATAAACACCTTCAAACAGAAAACAGACATGGCCGCCCTTCCACTCCTCCGGCACAAAAAAACGCTTCCAGTACTTATAAGCTCCGCCGTCCAGAAATCCGGTACTCCCTCCGTTGACGCTGTCAGGCCGCTGCTCCTCATGGAACATCGCATCATGTGGGAGCTCCACCGTCTCCGCTTCTTCCGGCACATGGAAGACCAGTTCAAACGGATCCAGGTCCTTCCACACTTTCCAGTCGCTGTTGAATCTCTCTTTTCTCATCTTCTTTTCTCCTGTCTGTTAAAACGCATGAAATCTTCTGCATGCCAGACCAAAAACGCCGCCCGCATTTCCCGCTCTCTCTGCAGAGACACGGGCCGCGGGCGGCGTTTTATCTCATCGTCTGGATACGATTATATTTTTTTCTTACTCTTCCGGGCTGTACAGAGCAACGAGTCTGTTCAGGTAGCTGTAGCGTGCCTTAGCCTCATCCTCGTTCTTAGCAAACAGTCTCTCAGCCTTCTCCGGATTGGAGCGTTTCAGAGAGTTGTAACGAACCT
>ERZ1643246.1663-NODE-1663-length-23501-cov-7.323211_pt1 | contig 23501 bp, 20 predicted proteins | sample MGYA00579265_ERZ1643246 | MGnify/ENA primary metagenome ERZ1643246 (study PRJEB29033, sample SAMEA4952261) | chicken gut metagenome | biome: Broiler Chicken; feature: Gastrointestinal Tract; material: Caecum | place: Ireland | collected 2018 | study: Broiler...
TTCGGGCTGCCCTGCCCGTCTTTTTTTCTTTGGCCTATTTTGCAACAGGCCCTTCCTCCATACTGCTGGGAGGTTTACATGAAATATCGTTTTTTCTCTCTGGATCAGGTGTTGCACTCGCCGCTATTTGACTTCTCCAAACCATATCAGATCCTAAAGCGCACGGACCGGAGCACCCGTCCGACTCGGCTGGGCGACATGGACTTTGCGGAGGCAAGCGAACCGTACTATCTGGAGGACGATGTGAAGCCGTTGCTCGCCGACCTGTTCCATCTGCTGTTTGCACAGGAACTGCGGCTGACCCGTCCAGACGAACGAGACGTATATGTGCGGCTGGTGCAGTCTGCCTTTGTAGACGATCTGCTGAAGCGAGACGACTTCTTACAGCTGCGCAATCTTTGTAAAGGGAATGCGTTAGCAGCAATGGAAGCGGCACGCGCATACCAACAGGCTGTGGAGTCCGACATGCTGGACTACGCCGAGGAGGCAGAGCCTCTGGCATCCGTCCTGACACGGTTGGAGCGGCGGCATGATGCGGCCGATGAAAAACTTCATGATCTAGTGCAGCAGGCACAGGTCGATCCAGCTCAAACACAGGCGGCATTGCAAACAGCTGCGGAAGTTGCCAGTACCGCCGAACAAATGCGTGTGGTATCCGGCATGATTCAGGCAAGGATGCAGAAGCGCAGCGCAGAAATTGCACAGGTGATCTTCAATGCGGTGCGTTGCAGTCTGGATGCGGCTGTGCTGGCGAAATGCGTGACACAGTGCTGGGGCGATGATGACGCCGAGGCGACGCAGCAGGCAGAACACAATCAGGCTCTGCTTGATCGTGTCCGGAATAACCCTATGCTGCAAGGCATCACTCGTCAGCTGGGGCGCATGAAGGAAATGCTTTCCGATCTGCGCAAGAACGACTACGCCTATGGGCGCGGCGAAAAATACACCGTTACGCGCGGATGCGATATGAAAAACCTACTTTCGGGTGAGCTGGCGCTGATGGCCTCTCCGGCTACTACGCCGCTGTTCCTGCGCAAATACCACGCAAAGGGCTTGCTGCAATACGCCAAACGGGAGCGCGTTCACAAAGGCCACGGCGATGTGATCGTCTGTCTGGATGAATCCGGCTCGACAGAAGGCGAAAATGCGGAATGGGGCAAAGCGCTCGCGCTCGCGGTGCAGGATATCTGTGCACATGAGGGGCGTAAGTATGCTTTGATCCATTTTTCCGGCACAGACCAGTTCCGCACCGACCTGTTCTTACCAGGACAGTACACGTCCGCAGATCTACTGTCCGCCGCCGAGCACTTTTTTGACGGCGGCACCGACTTTGAGACGCCGATTCGGGAAGCGCTTCGGCTGGTAAACGAGGACGCGTTTGAAAATGCGGATATCCTGTTTGTCACAGACGGCGAAGATACCATTTCCGATGAACTTGCAGAGCAACTGCGGAATTCCATACAGGACGCAAGATGCTCTGTGATAGGTCTGCTGTTGGATGCGGACAGTCCGGGCATGGAGTTTTCGATGGAAAAGTTCTGTGAGCGGATTTATCGGGTAAGTGAAATGCACGAAAAAAACGATATATTAACGTATCTGTAAGACAAACACTATGTTGATTGAAAGACCATGCTGGGCTTTATAGAAGCCCGCATGGTCTTTTCCTTCTGCCAATATGGATATGCCAGATCATTGTTCGACTTCTTTTGACAAATTTCGCAACAGTTATGTGTTTTAATCTGTTTGTCGAAGAAAGTCGAACCATGTCGAACAGGAAGGTGATGTCAGTGAAACGCCTATGTTTATCCACTGTTAAGTCGAAAACTCTACTCTATGTAAAACGATAGTGACTCTATGTAAAGCGATTGTGTCTCTCTGTCACAGAAGAATGTGATATGCTTACTATAGAGGAACAAAGTACCATTCGTACATTGTGGTTGTTTAATCGGGGGCGACAATATGCGTGATGAGTTGGCAACGAGACGTCGTGCATTACGCGAAAAGCAAAGGGAAAAGCAATCTTCTGTTGCATCATCAATTGGGATAACAGAATCGACGCTTTCTGCTTATGAAAAAGGTACGCGAAAACCGTCTTTTGATGTTTTGCTCAAATTAGCTAAATATTATAGTGTTTCCATTGATTATTTGGTTGGAAACGAATATGAGAACGAAAGCGTGTTCTCTCATTTACATGGTTGGCAAAGAGAATTTGTAACCGAAGTGGCTAATCTTCTGGTTAATAAGTTCGATTGCTAGCATTAACATTGCGATAACAGTTGTAAACGCGCCTTTATCGCATCTGCGAGGAAAGGCGATACAGCTTTATCATATTTGCACCTTGAAAACGAAAAAGCATGGGTGCGCTCCTATGAAGCAAGCGCCGGAAAGCTGCAACCCGCTGGGTTCAATGAGCAGATCAGCAGCGACCGTCGGCGGCTGAATACCGACGGGCTTTTTTCAAGCTTATAAAAAAGAAATGAAGGATTGTATTTTGTCATTAGTATGATGCACAGAAGTGAGTTAATGTGAGGGGAGCGCTTGAAATGAACGAAAAAAGGTACGGTAGTATTAACGATTTGCCGCTGGTTTTAACAGTGGGTGAGGTTGCGGCTGTGCTTGGGGTTGGACGCCATGCAGCTTACGATTTGGTACAATCTGGTGCGATACCTATTATTCGCATAGGGAAATATATTCGCGTTTATCGGGAGGCACTGGAAAGATTCTTGGAACAAAATTAACAAAATGACACTTGCGCTGCCGCTACTTAAGGCGTATGCTTAAAACTACAGTTCGTCGTGTGCGGCAGGTGAAGGAGGTACTATGAGTAAGCAAATGACGATCTGCACATTGAAGAAATCTAATAAAAATCCATCAAAGCGGCGCAGTAAAGGCCAAGGAACCATTTGGCAGGATAGAAATGGGAAATGGCGTGGTCAAATTGTCATTGGGATGAAAGCGAATGGAACTGCCGAACGAAGATCTTTCAGCGGAACGTCAATGGATGAGGTGCAACGAAAGTTGAACGAGTTTATCCAGCTGGCAAACGCTTCGTTTGATACGCAGTCAATGCAGAGTGAAGAAGTGACGAGTGCAAGAATCAGTGCCCAAACGCGAATTACAGTATCGCAGATTGCACGGCGTTGGTTGTGGGATTATAAGCGTATTGAAATCTGCACGAAAACGTGTGAATGGTATGATTATTTAATTCATAGCATGATTGAACCGCATATCGGGGGCGTTCAGCTCTGCCGGGTGACTACGCTTGGTGTGCAAACACTTATAAATCGGCTGGTAATGGTAGACAATTACGCGGCGCGTTCGGTTCGTGGGGTGCGTACGATATTGCTGCAATCATTTGGACTGGCAAATCAGCTTGGCTTAATGCAGGGTAACCCAGCTGTAGGGGTAAAATTGCCTAAAACTAGGCGGCACGGTCGAAAAGATGAGGAAAAAGTAATTCCGATGGATGTTTGTGTTAAGGTGTTGCAGGCTGCACGAACAGAACCTATGATGCACGTTGCAATCACCACGTTGCTATTTACTGGTCTGAGAATTGGCGAGTTATTGGCTTTGCGATGGTCAGACTTGGATTTTCGGGAAAAGACCTTGACAGTGGATGAGGCAGTGGTTCGTAGGCCTGTCTATAACGAGCAAGGAGATCGTATCTCACTCAAAAGTGTAGTGGCTGAACCGAAGACTGATGATTCTTATCGTACGGTACGGCTTTCTGAGCCGGTAATAGAGACGATGCAAGCGTGGAAATCGTATGTAAAGGATCAGCGGTATGGCTGCTGGTTGATTCGTCCGGAAAGCTTTGTTTTTACCAACCGGAAGACCAAAAAACCATATACCTATACGGGCTTTCGGTCGGTATATTATCATTTTCTTGAGCGGAACGGGTTGAAAGAGTATCATCTAAATCTGCATAGTTATCGTCACACCTTTGCAACCATGTTGGTAGAGGAGGGGTTAAACCCGAAAGTGGTTCAAAGTCAGCTGGGGCATACAAGCGTAAATACCACTCTTGGCATTTATACGCACGTTACGCGTACGCTTAGGGACTCAGTGAGTGTTGCATTAGAACGTGTTTATCAGGAAATGAATGCTTAATAAAGCTTTCGAAAACTGATACAAGCAAGTGTATATTCTCGCCGGTATGCATAGACACGAATTGATACAGCGCGTGTAAAAGCGGCACGAATACGCACGAGGTGGTATGAGGTTTTGTGAAAGCAAGCAAGACTTTAACACTTCAAAAAAGTACGCAAAAAAGAAAAAGCCTGCGCAATCCAAAGGATTGCACAGACTTTTGTTCTGGTGACCCAGCGGGGATTCGAACCCCGGACACCCTGCTTAAAAGGCAGGTGCTCTGCCGACTGAGCTACTGGGTCATATAATGGCAGGGACGGCTGGATTCGAACCAGCGAATGTCGGCGTCAAAGGCCGATGCCTTACCGCTTGGCGACGCCCCTGTATCCGTTGAATCAAAAAGACAGGCCGTACCCTAAGCATAACGCGCTGCGGGAGGCAGCGCGTCATAGGGTCATATGGGGTGGGTAAAGGGACTCGAACCCTCGACCCTCGGAACCACAATCCGATGCTCTAACCAACTGAGCTATACCCACCATATTCTGTTCGCCAGCGGAATTTGGCACGCCAGGAGGGATTCGAACCCCCGGCCTACTGCTTAGAAGGCAGTTGCTCTATCCGGCTGAGCTACTGGCGCATATCAATTCCGGCAACCCCACGCCTGAAAGAAGTGGAGCGGGTGATGGGAATCGAACCCACGTGTTCAGCTTGGAAGGCTGACATTCTACCATTGAACTACACCCGCGGGTTTTTCTGACGCTTAAATAGTATAACAATGAATGCGGATTTTGTCAACAGCTTTTTTCATTTTCTTTTGCAAAAAATTTATAGGACGCGCCGGAAAATTTCGGAAAGCAATTTGCGCGTCATCAAAAGGGCATAAGGGCATGGTATACTGAAAGCATAAGGGGGGATGCAGCGTGGGCTACACGATTTTGCTGGCAGAGGATGAGGCGGCGATGCGCGAGGTGGTTGCCGACTATTTTACCGAAAAGAGCGGCGGCGCGATGACGGTGGAGACAGCGCCGGACGGCGACACCGCACTCACCTTAATCGAACAGCGCGCGTTCGATTTACTGCTGCTCGATGTAATGCTGCCGGGGACGGATGGATTTGCGCTTTGCCGCGCGGCACGGCAGCGAGGCGACGTGCCCATTCTGTTCGTCACGGCGCGCGAGGACGAACAGGACAAGCTGCACGGCTATGGTATCGGCGCGGATGACTATGTGGTCAAGCCGTTTTCACTGGCGGTGCTGTATGCCAAGGCACAGGCGCTTTTGCGCCGTGCAAAGGGGTTGACGCAGGGGGATGTGCTGGCGGCGGGTACGCTTGTTCTCGACCCTGCGCGCGGCACGGTGACAGCGGGTGGGCAGCCGGTTTCGCTGCCGCCCAAGGAATTTGCCTTGCTGCGGGCGCTGATGGAGCGCAAAAACCGCGTGCTGACGCGCGACGAGCTGTTAAATCTCGTGTGGGGATGGGATTTTGACGGTACAGACCGCGTCGTGGACAGCCATATCAAAAAGCTGCGAAAAGCGCTGGGCGCACACGCAGGCTGCATCAAAACAGTGGTCAAGCAAGGCTACAAATTGGAGGTGGATGGAGATGAAAAGCAAACATAGGAATTTCTGGAGCTTCTTTTGGCGTGTGGGCGCGGGATTCCTCGCGTTCTGGCTGGTCGTGATGGCTGGCTTTACCCTGCTGCTGGGATGGCAGACTGCGCAGGAGATGCAGGTGGCGATGGACGAAAATCTCAAATACTTCTATGATGATTGGGTGACAGAAACAAGGCGTTGGTATGAGGTCGATGCAGAAGGCAGGGGCGATCTGCAAGGTTGGCTGAACAGTAGCCCAATCAGAGACAGATATTTGGAAGACTACGTCGGTACGACTTTGGTTGAGACCGCCGTGCTCTCTGCAGATGATGAAGTCCTGCGCGATGACAGCGGGTGGCTGCGTGCGATCTTGCTGGACTGGCAGGAGCGCGTCGCTGCGGGCGCTGAAGAGCCTACCTATCCGGTGGTGCTGGACGGTCAGTCCCGAAAGGTGTATAAGGCCGCCACGCAGTGGCTCAACCGTGAGGCGTGGGAGAGATCCGGCGCATATCCTGCGGTGCAGATTGAAGGGTGGCTGGTTGATGAAAAACTATACCCTAAAACCATTTTGGTGGAATACCGCCAATACCCCGATGCGGAGAGTGGCCGCAGAACGGAAACCGTTCCATGTGTGTATGATACGCAACGATTTGCGAATACGAAGCCGCAGACATTTTCCGTCATCCGTGCGGACACGCCGGGGTGGGTTAATACATCGTATCAGGATATGCTGGACAGCGTCTCCAACCCGCGCCGCTTTGCGCTGCGTGAGTGGGTCACGACGCCGCATGAGGGGGTGGGCAACTATAGGCAGCAGACCCGACCGTGGCGCGTCACGCTGAACCGTTATCTGACGGTCCAGACCTCTTTGGTGGATGAAGGGTATGTGGTCGCGCAGTATGCCGCCGAAGCCTATCCACTCAAGGCCTGCCTTCCGATTTTGTTTCCTGTTTGGGGCTTCAGTTTTGTGCTGGCGGTACTGTTCTCCACGATTTTGGCCTATGCTCTGCTGCGCGTATGGCGCAAGCAGGAGCGCGTCGAGCAGGCGCGCCGCGACACGACCGCCGCGCTTGCGCACGAGCTGAAAACGCCGCTGTCTGTGCTGTCCGCGACCGCCGAGCTGCTCTCCGACGACATGGCGAAGGACAAGCGCGCGCACTATCTGGATGTCATCCGGCAGCAGGCGCAGCGCATGGACGGCAGCGTGCGGCGTATGCTGGAGCTGTCCCGGCTGGAGGCGGGCGCAAAGGCCCTGCGGCGTGAGCGGTTCTCTCTCTCCGCCCTTGCGCGCGAGCGGCTGGACGCCGCCGTCCCGCCGGACAGCCCTCTGCACACTTCGGTCGTGGTAGACGGCCCGGACGAAGCTGAAGCCGACCGTGCGCTGCTCGCCCGCGCACTTGATGCGCTGCTGGAAAACGCGGTGCAGCACACCCCGCCGGACGGCAGCATCACGGTGCGCATCGAGAAGGGAGTGTGCGCAGTCGTCAACACAGGCGAAGCTATTCCGCCCACGGCACTGCCCCACCTGTGGGAGCCGTATTTTCAGGCCGACCCGGCACGCACGGGGCAGGGCGACGGGCTGGGGCTGTCGATCGCAAAAACCGTATTCGACCTGCATGGTTATGCTTACGGTGCGGAGAATACACCCGTCGGGCCGCGTTTCTGGTTCCGATTTGGCAAGGCGTGATAGACACCTATCTATGCGAAAAACATTTTTCCTTTTTGTGCAGATTACGCTTGAGAATTACGGAAAAATACGGTAAACTAATACTATCTATAAAACGTATGAAGCACCGAAAGGGTGAGAAACATGTTTGGTTTGAATGCGGTAGGAATTGGCGGTGCCAGCGCGTATTCGTCCAACTATCTGGATCGGGCAGCCAGTGCGCGCAGTATGGAGCCGGTTGGTGCGGTCCAGCCTGCCCAGACCACGGCAGTTCCTCCCGTGCCGGCAGTGGCCTCGGTACAGCGGGAAACGGCACAGACCGTGCCGGAGCAGGAGGGCCCCCAGCTCCCGTTCCAGCGAGAGGGCGTGGACCCGGTCGAGTGGGCTGTCCGCGGGCGTATCCAATATGCCGATCAGGCCGGGCAGGTGGCATCCGAGGATGCAGCTGCGCCGGAAGGACAGGCAACGTCGGAAGCAAAGTCTGCGCAGGAGGTCATGGAGGAAGGCGAGTGCCAGACCTGCAAGGAACGTAAATATCAGGATGGTTCGGATGACCCCGGCGTTTCGTTCAAAACGCCCACCAATATCGCTCCTGAGGCGGCAGCTTCTGCTGTGCGCGGTCATGAGCAGGAGCATGTGAGCCGGGAGCAATCCAAGGCACAGCGGGAAGGCCGGGAAGTGGTCAGCCAGTCGGTCACGATCCATACCGCGATCTGCCCTGAGTGCGGCAAAGTTTACGTCTCCGGCGGCACGACCCGCACCACAACAAGACAGGAAAAAGCCGCGCAGCTGTATCAGCAGCAGGGCGAGGAAGCCCCCAGCGCGTTCCAGTCCGTGGCATAAGAGAAAACAGCCGGTTAGAAAACCGGCTGTTTTTTTGCGCATTATTGCAGGTTGATCGTGACCGCCTGATCTTCGAGCAGTGTGAGATCATCGTCCGGCTGCCAGAAGGATACGCCGGTGATCTGTGCGATCTGCTCAGGTGTCGCGTCAGGGTATTCGATCGTCGTGATGCACAGGCCGTTTTCGCGGTCATAGGTATAATCTATGAAGCAGTCCGTCAGACGGTCGAGCGTGGTACCGTCTGCGAGCAGCAGGGATAACTGCGCGTTGCTTTTCGTGATCGGGCCATGGAAAGAGAACGTCGCAACCGCGCGGTGCTCGTCAATGTCAAGGCTTTCGAGCGTATAGCCGCCTGCGCTGCTATCGGTCAGCGGCAGGCTGTCCAGCGCGCCCTTGACCTCGTGTGAGCGATACGGGCCAATGCAGGGGATCAGCGTGACCGATTGGGTATCCAGATTCGCGCCGAGGAATTCAAAACTGTTGGTCGCTCGGCCGATACCACCGCCGACGCTGCCGTTCGAAATCACTGGCAGGTAATTGCCCTTGTCGTCGCGCAGGACAAAGTTGGTCATTGGGTCCTCTGCTTGTTCGCTCAGCGTAATCGTCGAGCCGAATGGCGAGATGGACACGCGCTCAATGCGCGGTTCGTAGTGTAAATGATAGGTTTGTCCGTCAAATTCGGTGGAAAAATCGACGGTGAAATCCTGCTTTGGCTCAACAGTCAGCGTTTCAACTGCGACCGCGCTCTTATCCACCGACATTGCAAACTGGAAGTTCGCGTCATTGATATCACTCGAGCTGCCGTCATACAGAACGAGGTCAAACTGGTCGGGCAGCGCCTTTTTCAGCACGATACGGTGTACGCCGGTCAACGTGTATTCGTCCGGCATGGTCGCTTCGTTTTCGATTGCACCGGTCGTGTCAAGCTGCTTGCCATTGACCTGTGCAAAGAAGGTGGGTGCTGTCCAGTTGATGCGGGTGGAAAGCGGAACGCCCTCGCCACTGCGCACCTCAATCGGCGTTTTGCTTTTGAGCGTATAGAACACCAGCATATAGCTGTCATCGACGGCAAGGTTGTCGATGGTCAGCGTCTGATCGCCGTTGGTGTCGCTCATGCCGACGGCGGCGTTGTATTTCTCATACTTGCCCTGATATTCGGCATACTGCGAGCCGCTGTATTGCGTAAAGTAGCTGATGGTGTTCCGCGCCATTTCCAGCACGGTCGGCGCTGCGGCCGCTGCACCAACCACCAGAGCGGCGGCAATGCCGATGCACAGCACGGTGCGCGCCGGGCGACGTTTTTTGATTGGTGTGATCTGCGCGGGCAGGTCGCGCAAGAGCGCATCCATACGCTCGTCAAAGCCCTCGGGAGTCGGGCTGCCTTCGCGCTGTGCGCGTGCCTTGAGCTTTTCGTCAAATGTCATATCTCATTCCTCCTCCAGCAGCGTGCGCAGACGGTTTCGCGCGCGGGACAGGCGGCTGCGCACCGTCCCCTCACGTACGCCGAGCGTTTTTGCGATTTCGGCGGTTGTCATATCCTCGTAGTAAAACAGAACGGTCGCTACACGATAGTCCTCCGGCAGGGCGCAGACTGCGTCCCACAACGCGAAGTCGTGCCGGTCCTCCGCGCCGCCTGCAAGCGGCTCCAAATCGTCTGTATAGGACACCCGCGCGGTTTTGCGGTGGTGTTCGTGCGCGCAATTGACCGTTATTTTTATCAGCCAGCCCTTGAGTGCTTTTTCGTCGCGCAGCCGGCCAAAGGCCTGCCACGCGCGCAGGATTGCTTCGCTCACCGCATCCTCTGCGTCTGCGTCGCTGGAAAGCAGCGCACGGGCGGCGCGGTACATCGCGCGGCGGTGTTCGGTCACGGCGGCGGTAAAACGCTCGCGCAAGTCGTCCTGTGTCTGGCTTAGTATCATTTCCATCGTATCACCTCGTCTCGTTGTCCGGACACCTTTAAGATGCACGGGGGCGGGGGATTGTTGCCGAAAAATGAGAAAAAATTTGCCGCCGGACGCTTGGCCCGGCAGCAATTTGTTAAATCGTGTCTATGATGAGCTTGCCGTCCTCCGCGCGCAGATATGCGCCCTTGAGCGGCTGTTCGCCCGTGACCATTGCGGTCGCCAGCGGGTTTTCCACCTCTTTTTCGATCAGGCGGCGCAGGTTGCGAGCGCCGAACTTGAGCGAGAAGGACTTTTCGACCAGCCAGTCGAGCAGGCTGTCGTCCCAAGTCAGGCGGATGTCCTTGTCGGCCAGATTGTCGCGCAGCTCGCCCAGCATGATGACCGAGATACGGCGGAAGTCCGCTTCGGTCAGCTGGTTGAACGCGATGATCTCGTCAATGCGGTTTAAGAACTCGGGGCGCATGATGTCCTCAAGCGCCTTCATCGCGCGCTCACGGCTCTGCTGGCTGACCGTGCGGCCGAAGCCCGCAGGCGCGCCGCCGGTCTGGGAACCGGCGTTTGAGGTCATGACGATGACCGTGTTCTCGAAGCTGACCACGCGGCCCTGTGCGTCGGTCAGACGGCCGTCGTCAAGGATTTGCAGCAGTGCGTTGAGCACATCCGGGTGCGCCTTTTCGATCTCGTCGAACAGCACGACCGAGTACGGGCGGCGGCGGATCTTTTCAGTCAGCTGACCGGCTTCGTCATAGCCGACATAGCCCGGAGGCGAGCCGATCAGGCGGGAAACCGTGTGCTTTTCCATATACTCCGACATGTCTAGCCGCACCAGTGCGTCGGGCGAGTCGAACAGGTCGAGCGCGAGCTGCTTGACCAGCTCGGTTTTGCCCACGCCGGTCGGGCCGACGAACAGGAAGGAGGCCGGCTTGCGCTTAGGGCTGATGCCCGCGCGCGAGCGGCGGATGGACGCGCAGACCGCGTCCACGGCTTCGTCCTGTCCGATGACATGGCTCTTGAGGCGTTCCTCCATGCCGCGCAGACGCGCGGACTCCTTGGCCGCGACCTTGGCGGCCGGGATGCCGGTCCACAGCTCGATCACCGAGGCGAGCAGCTGTTCATCGACCGTGGGTGCGGGCTTGCACAGCAGTTCGTGCAGCCGTCCCTCGACTTGCAGCAGCCGCTGGCGGCAGGACGCAATGCGGGCATAGGTGTCCTCCTGCTCGTCGCGCGCGCTCGACTGGGTCAGCAGGTCGAGCTGGGTCTGAAGCCCCTCTATTTCGGTTTGCAGCGCCGGGATTTCGGACAACTGCGGCGAATCCAGATTGAGCCGCGAGCAGGCTTCGTCGATCAGGTCGATGGCCTTGTCGGGCAGGAAACGGTCGGTGATATAGCGCTCGCTCATTTCAGCCGCGCGGCGGCAGATATCGTCCGGCACCTGCACGCCGTGGAAGGTTTCATAGTACGAGCGAATACCCTTGAGGATTTCGGTCGTTTCCGCGACCGACGGCTCGCCAATATACACCGGCTGGAGGCGGCGCTCGAGCGCAGCGTCCTGTTCGATGTGCTTGCGGTATTCCTTGAGCGTTGTCGCGCCAATGACCTGAATGTCGCCGCGGGCGAGCGCGGGTTTGAGGATGTTCGCGGCGTTCATTGAGCCTTCCGAATCGCCTGCGCCGACGATGTTGTGCACCTCGTCGATGACAAGAATGATGTTGCCCAGACGCTTGACCTCGTCAATCAGGCCCTTCATGCGGCTTTCAAACTGGCCGCGGAACTGCGTGCCCGCCACAAGCGCGGTCAGGTCGAGCAGATGCACTTCCTTGTTCCGCATCTTGAACGGGATGCGTCCCTCGTTGATGCGCACGGCCAGCCCCTCGGCGACCGCCGTTTTGCCGACGCCTGGCTCGCCGATCAGGCAGGGATTGTTCTTCTGGCGGCGGTTCAGGATCTGGATGACGCGATCGGTTTCGCGGTCGCGGCCGACGATGTGGTCGATGCGGCCCTCGGCGGCCTTGCGCGTCAGGTTTTCGCAGTAGTTGTTCAGGTATTTGCGCTTTTTGTCGTCGCGCGGCGGTGCCTGTGTGCGCGTGCGCGCACCCTCTCCGCCGCGCAGCGGCCGCTGCGGCGGCATAGACGAGGGAGCCGCGGGCGGATTGGAGATAGGGTCGGTCTCATGCGGCGCATCGTCGTCCGAGCCGTCCGCACCGGCGGTGACCAGATCGTTCAGGTCGGACAGCGAGCCGATCTCGCCCGACAATGCTTCGAGGTCGTCCTCCGTGATGCCCATTTGTTCCATGATGTTGTCGAGCGGCTTGACGCCCAGCTCGCGCGCGCACTTGAGGCACAGCCCCTCCTGCGTGGTCTTATCCGGGCCTTCGATTTTGGTGATAAACACCACCGCGATGTTTTTTTTGCACCGCGAGCACATTGGCATATTCATAAGAAAAACTCCTTTGGGGAAGTGGGAAAACAAAAATCAGATGGCCACCGGCAGTACGTCGATCAGCGTTGCCAGTAGCAGACTGTGGGAAACCCGTTCGGGGGACAGCCAGCCGAGCGGGGAATAGGCGATGGGATAGACCCACCAGACGCCTATCAAAATCAGCGCGACCAGCAGGACACCGGCTGCCAGCCCGATCACACCGCCCGCGAGCGAATCCAGAACGCCCAGCGGGGTGAGATGCGCGACCGTGTGCAGGCTTTTGGCGGCGAAGCCGATCAGCCAGCCGAACAGGATGCAAAACAGGATGAGCAGCAGCACAAACGCTACGCTTTCCGCCATCGAGACGGCGGCTTCGGTCGCGGTTTGGCGCAGCGCGTCCAGCGCGCCGGCGGCGCCGCTCACGCCTGCCTGTTTTGCAAAGATATCACCGACGATCGGTGTGACCACCCACTCTGCGACAGAGGGTGCCGCCCAGCGGGCGGCGAAGAAAGCGGCGGCTACTGCAATCACGCGGCCGACCAAGCCGTATAACGAGCCGAAAAAGCCGCGCCGAAAGCCTAGAATGACATTGACCAGCAAAATCGCCAGAATAATCAAATCGGGCAGGTTGCATAGACCGGTGAGTACGGATAAAACGTCAGTTGGCATTGGTAACTTCCTCGGAATGTTCGGAATGCGCGGTAAACAGACGCGCGTTTTTGGTGTAAAGGGCGCATACGGTGCCGTCATCGGTGAGCAGCACGCGCCGCGCACCGACCGCTTCGGTGTTGTGCCACTTTGGCTGGAAGGACGTATCGTAAACGGTTACGCCCGAAGAACTCAACACCGCCGTGCCTGCGGCGGAAATCGCCAGCGCGGACGGTTCCTCCGCCAGTGCATACGGGCCGGACAGTGTGCTGCCGCGCACCGTATACAGGTCGCTGCGCGCGCCGCCCGAATAGGAGCGGGTGGCAATCGCCAGCATGTTGTCGTGCGCGGTCAGTGAGATCAGGTCGCTCGAGGCGATGGTGAGCGTATGATCGCTCTCGCCGCTGCGGTCGATCAGATACAGTCCGTCGTCGCATAGGACGGCGGCCGTACTGCTTTCCGGATAGCAAAGCGCCATGCCGAGCGTATCCTCCAGCATCACCTTCGCATCCAGCGTGCCGCTGGACACATCGTAGAACAGCACATAGGAGTTGAGCGCCACGCCATCCTGCAGGAAGGCAAGCGCGGCAAGCGTTTTGCCATCCGGGGACAGATCGGCGGATACGATATAGTATTCCGAGGACTGGTATTTGAATACCTCCTTGCCGGAGGTGTCATAAACTGCAACCGCTGTGCGGTAGCCTTGCTCGTCGGTCACCAGCACAAAACGCCCGTCCTGACCGATGCTGCCGGTGATGATCGCGGAGTCAAGGGTGAGCTCGGCCACGGCTGTGGCAGAGTTGGTCAGCGCGGCCTGCATGCTGCCGCGGTCATAGACCAGCACATAGTTGTCGCTGGCTTCCACCACGGGGGAGGAATAGCCCAGCGTGTATTTCATCGTGGTCACGCTGCCGGGACGCGCGAGAAACAGGGCATCGTTATCCGCGTAGGCAATGCCTGCTTCAAACAGCGCCGCATCCGAAAACGTGCCGTTTTCGTATTGGATGGTGGTGATGTCGCCCTCATGCTGCTTGAAGCCCGCCACCGCATATTCCACAAGGCTGCGGATGGAAGTGGGCGTGAACAGCCGGTAGTTAGACAGCAGGAACAAAAAAGTGCAGACCACCAGCAGCCAGCCGCACACCGCGCGCAGCAGCGCGGTCAGGCGCACGCGCCGGTCCTTGCTTTCTCGCAGCAAACGGCGGCGCTCCTTACGTGAGGACGGGAAACGGATGATATTCTGTTTGGACTTGGTGGGCTGTTGTTCGCTCATGTTGTTCCGTCTCCTCATTGTATCGCGTTTGGGGGCATAAAATGTGAATAAAAAATAAATTATCCGAAAAGCCGCTCACGCATCCAGCCGGAAGGGGGCAAGCTCGGGGGTGTGATCGTACCACAGCCGGTTCATGAACAGACCGCAGGCGGGCAGGGTGGGACCGGCCTGCTCGCGGTCGCCCGCGCGCAGGATAGCGGTCACGTCGTCCGGTGTCAGCTTGCCGCCGCCGACATAGGTGAGTGTGCCCGCGATGGCACGCACCATATTATAGAGGAAGCCGTCTCCGCACACGCGGATGCGGATTAAATCGTCCACCGGCTCGACCTCGCACCAGAAGATGGTGCGCACCGTGCTTTTGACCGGCGTGCCCTGACTGCGCACGGCGGCAAAGTCCTGTTTGCCGACAAAGCGCTGCGCGCCTTGCTGCATGCGCTCGATATCGAGCGGATAGTTGTAGCGGTAGGCGTAGCGCGCGTGGAACGGGTTGCGCAGGGTGGACGGGAAAATATAGTAGGCGTATTCCTTTTTGGTGCAGTCAAACCGCGCGTCAAAGCCGTCCGGCACCTGCACCGCACCCGAAACCGCGATATCCTCCGGCAAAAAGCTGTTGAGCGCGTAGGGCAGGCGATCCATCGGGATGGTGCAGTCTGCTTTGAAGTTTGCAACATAGCGGCGCGCGTGCACGCCCGAGTCGGTGCGGCCAACGCCGGAAACGTGTACTTTCTGACCGAGCAGCCGGAAAACCGCAGTTTCCATGCTTTCCTGAATGGACGGGCCGTTTTTCTGTATCTGCCAGCCGTTGTAGGCCGTCCCGTCGTAGGACAAAATCACTGCAATGTTCATAGACCGTACCGCCTGAGCAAGAGGATCGCGGCAAACAGCGCCGCGCAGATCAGCACCGCGCAGATATCCACGCGGGCGATTTTGAGCTGCTTCATGCGCGTGCGGCCTATGTCGCCGCGGTACAGACGGCACTCCATCGCGGTTGCCAGCTCGTCCGCGCGGCGAAACGCCGAAATAAACAGCGGCACCAGAATGGGAATCATGGCTTTCGCGCGCTGCACCAGATTGCCGGATTCAAAATCCGCGCCGCGCGCCTTTTGCGCCGAGATGATCTTTTCGGTTTCTTCGATCAGCGTCGGGATAAAACGCAGCGCGATCGACATCATCATGGAAAGCTCATGCACGGGGGCGTGCAGCTTTTTGAGCGGCGAGAGCAGCCGTTCCAGCCCGTCGGTCAACTGGATCGGGCTGGTGGTATAGGTCAGCATCGAGGTTGCGATGATGAGCAGCATCAGACGGACAACCATGAAGATCGCCGTGCGGATGCCCTCGCGGCTGATGTGCAGAAAGCCCCATTGCCAGATATACTCGCCGGGGGTGTAAAACAGGTTGAGCACCGCCGTGAATACGACAATGAATAAGATTGGTTTGAGTCCGCGCACGACCAGCTTGGGGGAAATGCGCGAGACACCGATGATAATGGCCAGAAAGGCAACGATCAGCGCATAGGAGATCGGGCCTTCCGCGAGAAAGAGCAGCACGATGAACGCGACCGTCAGCACGATCTTGACGCGGGGGTCCAGCCGGTGTACGGCGCTGTCACCCGGGAAAAACTGGCCGATGGTGATATCCTTGAGCATCAGCGCGCGCCCCCTTTCTTCTTGCAGGCGCGCAGCGCGTCCAGCGCCTGCTGCACCGTATAGACCGAGGTGTCCACATCATGCCCGCGTTTTTTCAGCTCCAGCATGACCTTGGTGATCATGGGGATATCCAGTCCCGCCGCAATGATTTCGTTTGCGTGCGAGAATACCGCGCGCGGCGTGTCGCAGAACAGGACTTTTGCGTGATTCATCACGAGCAGGCGGTCGGCAAGTCCTGCGATATCCTCCATCGAGTGGGAGACAATCAGAACCGTTGCGCCAGACTGCTTGTGATATTCCTTGATAAGACCCAGAATTTCATCGCGGCCCTGCGGGTCAAGGCCGGCGGTCGGCTCGTCGAGTACGAGCACTTCGGGCCGCATAGCGAGAATACCCGCGATGGCGACGCGGCGTTTCTGGCCGCCCGACAGTGCAAACGGCGACTGGTTCGCCATGTTTTCATCCAGCCCGACCGCGCGCATGGATTCCAAAACGCGCTCGTCGATCTCTTTCTGCGGCAGTCCCATATTGGTGGGGCCGAAGGCGATGTCTTTGGCGATGGTTTCCTCAAACAGCTGATATTCCGGGTACTGGAACACCAGACCGACGCGAAAGCGCGTTTCTCTGGCGCATTTGCCTTTTTCGTTCCAGATGGATTGACCGCTCAGCAGCACTTCGCCCTCGTCGGGCTTCAATAGGCCGTTAAAATGCTGGATGAGCGTGCTTTTTCCCGAGCCGGTGTGACCGATCACGCCCAGAATTTCGCCTTTTTCGATTTTCAGATCGACATGGTCGAGCGCTTTGCGCTCAAAAGGGGTGCCTGCGCCATAAATATGGGTCAGGCCCCGTGTTTCCAGAATGGTTGACAAAGGATTCGTCCTCCTGTGTGTCAAAAATCAGTGGGCGCGCAGCCTCACTGTAAATAGGTTTCGAGAATGTCCGCGCATTCCTCCACCGAAAGCGCGTCAATGGGCAGAGTTTCGCCGTCCTGCCGGTCGAGGTCGTACAGCACTTCGATCGTCTGCGGAACGGTCAAAGACGCGGCGCGCAGCGTGTCCACCTGCGTAAAAATCTCGCGCGGCGTGCCGTCCATCAGCACATTGCCCTGATGCATGACCACCACACGACCGGCCTGCACGGCCTCGTCCATATGGTGGGTGATGAGAATGACCGTGATGCCGAATTTGCGATTCAGTTCGCGCACAACCGCCATGACCTCACGCCGTCCCTGTGGGTCGAGCATGGCGGTCGGCTCGTCGAGCACCACGCAGCGCGGCATCATCGCAATCACGCCCGCGATTGCCACGCGCTGTTTCTGTCCGCCGGACAGACGGTGCGGCGCCTGCGCGCGGTATTCGTACATACCGACGGCCTTGAGCGCTTCGTCCACGCGCTTGCGGATCTCAGCGGGCGGAATGCCCATGTTTTCTAGGGCGAACGCTACGTCTTCTTCGACCACGGTCGCCACCAGCTGGTTATCCGGGTTCTGGAACACCATCGAGACGGTTTTGCGTACCTCGTAGGTGTTGTTTTCGTCCCGCGTGTCCATCATATCGACGTAGCACACGCCGCCGGTCGGCAGGCGGATCGCGTTGAAGCAGCCCGCGAGCGTGCTTTTGCCCGAGCCGTTGTGCCCCAGCACCGCGACGAACTCGCCGCGCTGAATGGAAAGGTCCACGCCCTTGAGTACGGGCACGGCAAGCTGCCCCTCTTCGACGGGGTAGGCGTATTGCAGGTTTTCGGTTTTGATGATTTCAGACATAGTTTTCGTCCTTGCAAAAATCAGAATTTCGGTCGGTTGGACTCGTTGATCGCGTCCTTAACCGCCTTTTTGATGACAAAATACAGCAGAAGCAGGCCAATAGCCATGGGGATCAGGGAGTAAATCAGAATGGGAAGATATGTCGTAAACCAATGTATTTGATGCATTACAGTCAACTCCTTTTGTCTCTATCCCGGTTGGTGGTTGTCCGTCTTAGGTTTCTGCGATAAACCGTGCGCTTGAGCCGCACGGCAGCACAAGCCCGGTTGCCTCGACCGGCAGGCCAAGCTCCTGCGCTTCGATTTTGCCCGCAGCGCGCTTTGCGGCTGTAATACCGAGCAGATAGGCCATCACCGACGGGGCAAGCCCGGTCGAATAGCTGGAAATCAGCACAAACAGGGGCTTGTCCGACAAAACGCCCATGGTCAGCTCGACAAAGTCGGCTACGTCCTCTTCGATCTTCCATGTTTCACCCGAAGGGCCGCGTCCATAACTCGGCGGGTCCATGATGATTGCATCGTACTTGCGGCCGCGGCGGATTTCACGCTGGACGAACTTTTTGCAGTCGTCCACAATCCAGCGAATGGGCCGGTCGGAAAGGCCGCTGGACGCAGCGTTTTCACGCGCCCACTGCACCATGCCCTTGGATGCGTCCACGTGGCAGACCGACGCGCCCGCGTTCGCCGCGGCGAGCGTTGCGCCGCCCGTATAGGCGAACAGGTTCAAAACGTTCACCGGACGGCCCGCGCCCCGCACCATTCGGTCAATAAAATCCCAGTTGGCGGCCTGCTCGGGGAACAAACCGGTGTGTTTGAAACTCATGGGCTTGAGCTGGAAGGTCAGATCGCCGTAATGGATCGCCCACTGCTCGGGCAACTTGCGAATCTCCCATTGTCCGCCGCCCGCCTTGGAGCGGTGATAGATGGCGTTCGGCTTGTCCCATGCGCGGCAGCCCTCCGCCCGCGGCCAGATGGCCTGCGGGTCAGGCCGCACCAGCACCTGATCGCCCCAGCGCTCCACCTTTTCGCCGCCGCCGCAGTCGATGACAACGTATTCTTTCCAGTTGTTTGCGATCCACATAAACTATATCCCTCATTCAGGTGTGAGATTTACACAATATATCAGCTTCTATTCTAACACCAAACCGCGGCGCGTGCAATCAAAAAAGAAGCGTTGCCAAATCCTCTCGCTTTAGGTAAAACGGCAAAAAAACGCACACACCCACTTAAAAGCAGATGTGTGCGCGCAAAGTAGAAAAGGAAGTCAGGCTTTGGCTTCGGATGTATGGGACAAGCGGCGGGCGATGACGATGAACATGACGATACTCATGACCACCGAGAACAGGTCGGCCACCGGCTGGGAGAAGATGATGCCGGTCATGCCGAGATAAGCGCCCGCAATGATGACGCAGGGGACGAAGATGAAGCCCTGACGGCTGACGGCCAGAACCAGCGCCGCCGCCGCGCGGCCCATGGCCTGCAAGGCGTTTTGCAGCACGAACATAATGCCCAGCACCGGGGCGGAGAACATGAGCGCGCGCAGCATGGGCACGCCCGCTTCAATGACGGCGGCATCGTCAATGAAGATCGAGATGATCGAATCGGCGGTGAACCAGTAGATCACCGTCAGGATCACGCCCATAATGGTGGTGCAGATGGCCGAAAAGTTGACCACTCCGCGCACGCGGTGAATATTGTTTGCGCCGTAGGCAAAGCCGATCAGCGGCTGCACGCCCATGGCAAGGCCGAGCTGGACAAACACTACCAGCATGTTGGCCTTCATGGCTACGCCCATGCCTGCAACCGCGTTGTCGCCGTAGCCCGCAAGGTATTTGTTGAGCAGGATGTTGGACAGGCTCATCAGAATGTTGTTGAGAGAGGCGGGCAGGCCGATTGCGATTACGCCGCCGATGATGCCGCGCACGGCGAAGTCGCGCGGATGGATGGACAGTACGGTTTTGCCGCGCAGGAAGTAGAACAGGTAAAAGAAGCAGGCACAGATATTGCCGATGACCGTGGCAATGGCCGCGCCCTTGACACCCCAGCCCAGCGCAAGGATCATAATCGGGTCAAGGATGATGTTGACCACCGTGCCGACCATGTTGCCGATCATGGACGCGGTCGCCGCGCCTTCGCCACGGATCAGGTTGCAGAAACCGTTGGCGAAAATAATGAACGGCGCGCCGAGTGAAATCCAGAACAGGTAATCGTGAGCGTAATCGATGGTGTATTCGCTCGTGCCGATGACCGAGAGGATGAATGGCATCGCCGCGAGAAACACGAAAATCATGATAACGCCCCAAATCAGCGAGCCGTAGCAGCAGAATGCGCTGACTTTCTTGGCGCGATCGCTTTCGCCCGCGCCCAGCAGGCGCGAAATCAGGGAGGAGCCGCCGATGCCGAACATGTTGCCGAAAGCCATCAGAATCAGGAACACCGGCGTTGCCACCGAAACCGCCGCCACCTGATTGGCGTCGCCCGTCTGGCCGACAAAAAAGGTATCGACCATGTTGTACAGCACGACGACCAGCATGCTCAGCATAGTCGGTACGGCCATCTGCGCAACCGCCTTGGGGATGGGGGCATCACGGAATACAGAATCGTTATTATTTCTCATTATATTACCTCTTGTAATTATATAAATGTAGTTAGCTACATAAGCGCGTGAAAAAATATCAGCTTTCGCTGATATTGTGGTAGACGCGGGACAGATAATTTTCCAGCTGCGCGATTTCCTCGTCGGTGAAACCGCGGGTGACGCGCTCGTCGATCGTATCGCGCGTTTCACGCATGACGCGCTGCACTTCATCGAATTTTTCGGTCAGCCGGATGACGCGACAGCGGCGGTCACGCGGCGAAACCGAGCTGGTGACAAAGCCCTTGTTCTCCAGTCGCTGGATAAAACCGATCACGGTTGGATGCTTGAGTTGGAAATGCTGGCCGATGTCCTGCACCGTGGTTTCCTCATCGCCGCGCTCGGCCAGATATTCCAGCAGATCGCTCTGCGCGCAGGTCAGTCCGAGCGGGCGCAACGCTGCATCGGCATGCGCCATAAACTGAATATTGATCATTTTGAAAAGGTCGCCGGGGAAAACCGGACTGCTCAAAATGGCATCCTCCCTCTCTTTTTAAGTAGCTTGCTACATAATTTTATCAACAGAAAGCCGTCTTGTCAACGGCTTTCCAAAAGTTTGGCGATTCAGCGCAGTGCGCGCGAAAAGTATGGAGCGTGGTTGTGCAAATTTGCATCGTCTCACTTCTTGCGCTTGGCCTTGGCCCAGCCCTTTTTCTTCGGCGCAGCGGGGCGGTGCGCTGTGGGCCGCGCGTTTTTCGCGGATTTGGCCGTGCGGCTGGACGATACCGGCGGCTTTTCGCCGCGCGCAGGACGGATCAGACATTCTTTGCCAAAGCCAATCAGGTCCTCACGGCCGGCTTTTTTGAGTGCGGCGAGTACGATCGGGCGCTTGTCCGGCCGCCGCCATTGCAGCAACGCACGCTGCATGGCTTTTTCCTCCGCGGTTTTGGCAACATAGACCGGTTTCATCGTGCGCGGGTCGATCTCGGTGTAGTACATCGCGGTCGAAAGCGTGCCTGGGGTGGGGTAGAAGTCCTGCACCTGTTCGGGCATATAGCCGACACGGTTGAGATACTCGGCCAGCAGGATTGCATCATCAAGCGTCGCGCCGGGGTGAGAACTCATCAGATAGGGGACAAGGTACTGCTTGCGGCCCAGTTTCTGGTTGATGCGGGCGTACCGCTCACGGAACTGTTCGTATACAGAGAATGATGGTTTGCCCATATAATACAGAGCGTTATCGCTCATGTGCTCGGGCGCGACCTTGAGCTGTCCCGAAATATGGTGCTCGACCAGCTCGCGGAAGAATGCGTCGTTGTGGTCGGCCATCATATAGTCGTAGCGCAGGCCGCTTCGCACGAAAACCTTCTTGATGCCCTCGATCTGGCGCAGCTCGCGCAGCAGATTGAGGTAATCCGTGTGGTCGGCTTTGAGGTTTTTGCAGGCTGAAGGGAACAGACAGCGCTTGTTTTTGCACAAACCGTGTTCCTCCTGCATTCTGCAGGACGGAAAACGGAAGTTGGCCGTTGGCCCGCCGACATCGTGAATGTACCCCTTGAAACCGGGCATCTGCACAATCTGCTTGGCTTCCTCGATCACGCTTGCGTGGCTGCGCGCCTGAATATAGCGCCCCTGATGGAAGGCGAGGGCGCAGAAGTTGCACGCTCCGAAGCAGCCACGGTTGTGGATGATCGAGAACTGCACCTCCTGAATCGCGGGCACGCCGCCCAGCGCTTCATAAGATGGGTGATAGGTGCGCATGTAGGGCAGGGCATAGACGTGATCCATTTCCTCGGTGGTCAGCGGCTTTGCGGGCGGGTTCTGGATGAGTACGCGCTTGCCGTGGCGCTGTAAAAGCGTTCTGCCGCGCACTGCGTCCTGCTCGTCGTACTGGAGCTTGACCGAGCGGGCGTAGTCCGGCTTGCTGGCGCATACATCCTCATAGGACGGGCACTCGACCGCATTTTCGATGTCATTTGCGTCATGCGCCATGTATGCCGTGCCGCGCACGCCGACGCAAGCATCCGCGCCCTTTTTACCGTGCTTTAAGTTGTTTGCAAGCTCCACGACCGAGTGCTCGCTCATGCCGAACATCAGCCCGTCCGCGCCGGTCGATTCCAGAATCGAGGGCATGACGCGGTCGGCCCAGTAGTCATAGTGCGCAAAACGGCGCAGACTGGCTTCGATGCCGCCGAGATAGACCGGCGTATCCGGGAACGCGCGCCGCGCAAGCATGGCATAGACCGTTACCGCGCGGTCAGGGCGTTTGCCCGCCTTGCCGCCGGGGGTGTAAGCGTCGTCCGAGCGGCGCTTTTTCGCGGCCGTGTAGTGCGCCACCATCGAGTCGATGTTGCCGCCGTTGATGAGCACCGCGTAGCGCGGTCGGCCCATGGCGATAAAGTCGTGCTCGTCGTGGAAATCCGGCTGGCTGAGAATGGCAACTTTATAGCCTGCATCCTCCAGAACGCGCGAGATGATCGCGGTGCCGAAGGAGGGATGGTCCACATACGCATCGCCCGTGACGAGCAGAAAATCGCAGTAATACCAGCCGCGATCGACCATATCCTGTTTGTTTATCGGGAGAAAACCGTTCATCATTTCCCTTTCTCTTTACAAAGATTGAAAGATCGTCTATCATAAAAATAAGCAGTCCGGCAAGACAAAAGGCGGCCCGCCATGCTCCTGTAAGGGAGGTGGTTTTTATGGAGATAATGTGGCAGATCATTTTGCTGCTGATCTTTCTTGAAATCATCAAGACCATAAAAAAATGACCGCCCACTTGCCCCGGGTACGGTCATTTTTTTGAAATGATAGATACTTAGGGTCAACCGTCTTTGCCGGACTGCCCTTTTTCTACTTTCATTATAACGGATTTGCTCCGTTTGTCAAGCCCTGCCTCAGTTATCGAGGTAGAACTGTACCAACTCCTGCATCAACTCGTCACGGTCGATCTTGCAGATCAGGCTGCGTGCGTTGTTGTGGTTGGTGATGTACGTCGGGTCCTCAGAGAGGAGATAGCCCACGATCTGGTTGATCGGGTTATACCCTTTCTCCTTAAGCGCGTCATATACTGCGGTCAGCGTGC
>ERZ1643246.1666-NODE-1666-length-23493-cov-9.174759_pt1 | contig 23493 bp, 19 predicted proteins | sample MGYA00579265_ERZ1643246 | MGnify/ENA primary metagenome ERZ1643246 (study PRJEB29033, sample SAMEA4952261) | chicken gut metagenome | biome: Broiler Chicken; feature: Gastrointestinal Tract; material: Caecum | place: Ireland | collected 2018 | study: Broiler...
TTTCGCGTCATTTTTTCATTTTTTTTTGGAGTATAAAATCACTTTATGAAAAAGCCTTGAAACAGTAAGGCTTTGGCAGTTTTTTTATGGAGTGGGAGAACGAAGCATTTTCCAAAATATAAGGAGCCTTTATCTTTATAATTATTGAATTTTTTGTAGGATTGAAAAATTTCTTTGGCAGCTTTTTTCCTATATTTATACCCAAAATAAAAAAATAAGGTGGGCTGAACATCAATTCCAGCCAACCTTATTTTTATCAATCTATATTGAAATAATAGAATTTTTCCTATTTTAAACTTAGGATTCATATCGCTTCTTTTGCTACAATCTACTGCAGAATGGATAATAGAAAAATCATGGACAAAATTTCTGATGGTTTTTTTCTATTGTCTTGATCAGGCAGTTTCTATATTATGTCCTTCTTGTAAACCACAGCCCAATGATTAGACACCATCTCACAATTGGAGTCAGTGTTTTATCGATCAATTTACAAACAATATATAAAGTCATTTCTCAAAAGGATAATGCAAAACAAATGAGTATTACAAAATCGCAATTCCAATAATAATATAAATCTCATGAAGAAAAAAGATGCAGACTGTAATGAAAGCGAAATTTAAAATGAGCTCAGTATAATCCTAAACTCACTTTAATCAAGTCACCTGATGAAATAATCATATCTAACTTTTAGAAATCACTTCACATAATATCTTTATCTTGTAAAAAGCTCTTTTTTCATATTATTTTGTTGAACCACGAAATTCAATTCGATGCGGTAATAAAATTTGTGTCTCAGCAATTTCTTCTTTTCTCATCAGCTTTGTTAAAAGACGCATGCTAACTGCTCCGATATCATACATTGGCTGAACAACAGAAGAAAGTGTTGGGCGCACCATTCGAGTCAACTTTGTATCCTCAAAGGACAAAACTTCAAAATCATTGGGGACATTCAAGCCATGATCCTGAATTCCATGAATGACACCAAGTGCCATCTCGTCATTTAAAACAAAAATGGCCGTTGGACGTGTAGCCGGAGACATGTTTAAAAACACTGCCGTGGCCTCTAATCCGGATTTATAACTGTTATCGCCTTCATACAAATAATGACTCATAAACTCTGCCTGATACTCAGAAAGTGCCTTTTCTGCACTTGGAATAATATACTTTTTTAAAATCAATTGTCGCATATTCCCCATAATTAACCCAATTTTCCGATGACCCGCTTTAAGTAAATGCTTCATACTGTCATAAGTAGCCTGCCCGTAATCAATATTCACCGACGGAATTTCATTTTTCCCATCCAATAACCCAGCAAGGACAACTGGAACCTTCAATCCTTCAAAATATGTACGATGTGCTTGCGTCAATTCATCACCCATAAATAAAAGACCATCAACCTGCTTTGAACTCATATCATTAATTAGTTCCAATTCTTTGTCCAACTTCTTATCTGAATTTGTCAATATAATATTATATTGATACATCTTGGCAACATCTTCAATTCCTCGAGTTAGCTCTGAATAATATGTATCAGATATGTCTGGAATAACCACTCCGATTGTTGTTGTCTTCTTACTAGCAAGTCCTCTTGCTACTGCATTTGGACGATAATTTAATTCCTTAATTACATCTTGAACTCTTTTTCTCGTTTCTGGTTTTACATTTGGATTTCCGTTCATTACACGCGATACAGTTGCCATTGAAACATTTGCTGCCTTTGCAACATCATAAATGGTCACATCCATTCATCTATCCCTCCGTAAAACAACCTTATACTTATAATTTACTTTATAATAAAAAAATGAAAAATTCCACTTAAATCCATGAATAAATCTTTACAGTTCTATAGTAAACACATGAAAAATGGAAATGATGCTTGTTTATTTTTCAATAAATCAACTTTTCATCATTTTTTTTTAAACTATGGCTCATTTTTATAGTAAAATAAAGCTATAAACATTTAAGTCATAGTTTTTTGAGGAGGGAACACATGTCCTATCAATTTGCACTGGATATCGGAACAAGATCAATTGTTGGTGTTGTCATTGAGCGTGAAGAAGATAAGATACAAGTGATTGATCTTTGTCCAATTGAACATACAAAACGTTCTATGGTAGACGGACAAATTCATGATGTAAAGGCAGTTGCTAAAACCATTATTAAAGTCAAACAAATTTTAGAAGAAAAGTATGGTCCGGTTGAAAAAGTGAGTATTGCTGCTGCTGGTCGTGCACTTCAAACTGTTCATGCTACAGCCAAATATGTGCATGCACCAAATCAACCCATCCAAAAAGAAGATATTAAACAATTAGAATACACCGCCTTAAGTGAGGCGCAAAAACAATTGGCTTTACAATTTCAAGATCAAAAAATATCGAATTACCACCTTGTCGGATACTCTACTGTAGCAACATATTTAGATGGAGAAAAAATGGGACAATTAGAAGGGCATAAAGGAACAGAATTAGGGATCGAAATTATTGCAACCTTTCTGCCACATATTGTTGTAGATTCCTTATATACCGCTTTATATGAAGCAAACTTAGAAATAGAAGCCCTTACACTCGAACCCATTGCTGCCATTCATGCCCTGATTCCAGAAAGTATGCGCCGTTTAAATATTATTCTCGTTGATATTGGTGCTGGAACCTCTGATTTAGCAGTCACCAAAAATGGCTCAATTGTTGCTTATGGTATGGTGCCTTTTGCTGGAGATGAAATTACAGAAGCTTTGAGTGATGCATATTTACTTGACTTTCATGATGCAGAAAAATTAAAACGAAAACTGCAAAATGAAGAAGAGGTCAAAATTACCGACGTGCTCGGCTTTGAAACGGTGCTTAAATCTAAAGATATCATTGAAACCATTCGCCCTACGATTTCCAATTTGGCATTTCAGCTAAAAGAAGAAATTCATAAATTAAATGAAGGCATCCCGGCTGCCATTATGTTAATTGGTGGCGGAAGTCTAACACCAGAGCTTGGAGACGAGCTGGCTAAACATTTAGATTTACCACCACAAAAAATTGCCATTCGAGATGTGACTGCCATTCGAAATATTAAACTGGCTAAACGCATGCGTACGGGACCTGAGAACATTACACCAATCGGAATTGCTCTGTATGCCAAAGAAAATCAAATTCGTTACAATCGCATCACCATTAATGGACAGCATCACCAAATTTATGAAACGGGAACACAGACTGTCAGCGATGCTTTCATCAATGCAGGTATTAGGGCAAAAGATTTATATGGAAAAATGGGTCTTTCCAAAGTCATTCATATAAATGGTGTGCAAAAAGTTATTCCTGGTATTCAAGGAAGTCTCCCAGTTATTACAAAAAATGGACAACCTTGTACACTACAAGATCTTGTAGCCGCAAATGATGTATTTGAAATTCAAAAAGGAACAGACGGACGGGAAACGGAAATCACACTTGCCGAATTACTTCCACCAATGCCAACTTGTAAAATTTATGCCGAAGGAAAACCAATCGAAAACCCCTGTCGAATTCAGGTAAATGAGAAAGTTGTTGATTTAAATACATGGATCCATGACCGGGACCATATCTCCTTTTCTCCAATTATAAATGTACAAGATATTATTACTCTTTTAAAAGATAAAGAAATTTTTGCATTTACCATTTATATTGATGATGAACCTTATATTTGCCAAAATTTTCAATACCGAATTTTCATCAATGAAAAAGAAGTCAATCCATCAACATTGATTCAAAATGGCGATATTATTGAATGTACCAAAGAGCCCTTTCGTATCGAAAATTTAATTGAAGAAAAAAAATGGTTGCCAAACATGCCAATTAAACTTACCTTTAATCATCGACCATTGATTATTGATATTCCACTTTTTCACCTATATGAAAAAGAAAAATTGCTGACACCAAATGACCTATGCGTCAATCATATGCGTATTACAAAAGTGATCAATCAAAAACCATTAATATTCCAAGATATTTTAAAACATGTTGATGTCAAAAAACCAGAAAATCAAACTGTTTCTTCCTTTAAATTATTAAAAAACGGAAAAGATTGTACGTTCACAGATATCATTCAAGACGGAGACGAAATTGAATTAACATGGATTGCAACATAAAATCAAAATTACAATAAATAACCCATGTACTATAAACACAAAGAAAACGAGGCTGGTCAAAAGTTCTTGATTATTTAAAGAAAAAACGAGCAGGTAATGCAAATTTCACATGAAATTTTATACCTACCCATCTTTTTTGACTATATAAACTTTACCACTTCAAAATATTTATTGATACAAATAAGAATGCTCGTTTTATCCCAGCCTCTTTTCATAAGTTCAAGCAATATCGACTATAAAATTAAAAAATTATTATTAGGAGAAATATAAAATTGTGAATACGCTCCTGATATGGCAAAATAAAATTGAAATCACCCAAATTCACTCTAATCCCACACAAACAAATCGCCTTCATGTTTACATAGTTCACAATGAAAATAACTGAGATCGTGGCTATTCATTATGTTACTAAATTATAAAGCTCAGGATTTATTTCTTTTCTAAAAACGTGTATAATAATATTAATTCTCATTTAGAGTTTTATTATTACAGAAAGGAAAGAAAAGCTATGCTATTTTTTAATAAAACCGCGAATTCGACCGCAAATAGACAATTACCAAATAACAAAAAATTCCTACTGCTTTCTACAGATCATCCTTTTTATGAAAAAATCAATTTTATCGGACTGACTGAGCAAGACTTACAACTCGTAAATGAATTATATCCTTATATTTCAAAAGAAATCGATTCAATTATGAACGGTTTCTATCAAAAAATTCAAGAAGAAAAAGAATTGGTTGACATTATCAATCAATATAGCAACATTGAACGACTGAAAAAATCTTTGAAAAAACATGTAACACAAATTTTTGAAGCCAAAATTGATGAGAAATATATTGCCACTCGTGAAAAAATTGCGCATATACATTTAAATATTGGACTCAAAAGTAAATGGTACATTGGGGCAATCGAAAATCTAACTGGATGCATATCAGACTTCGTTCTACCTCATATACAACAACAACCTATAAAACTTGCACAATGTATGAAAGCGGTTTCAAAGTTGCTGAATTTAGAACAGCAAGTTGTCTTAGAAGCAATTGAACAAAAAGAGCTCGAAATGCAACAGGAAATTTTATATCATAAAGAAAAGAACACTGAGAATCAAATACAAAGTGCCATTAACTTTCAAAAAATTGCTGATGAAACCAGCCAATCCTTTCAAAAATTACAAGCTCGGTCAAAAGATATCGTTGATTTAGCTGTCAAAGGATTAGATTTATCCATTCAAACAGAAGATCACGCTTTTCAAGGAAAAAAACAAATGAATCTGCAATACAAAAACATGGAAAATATCCAAAAATCAGTGGAAAATATTACACAAAACAGTCAAAAACTTTTGTACATTACAAAACAAATGCAAGAAATTATCAATATTGTTACTGGCATTTCCGATCAAACAAATTTGCTATCTTTAAATGCTGCAATTGAAGCAGCACGAGCTGGTGAGCAGGGTCGCGGCTTTTCCATTGTTGCACAAGAAGTTCGTAACTTATCAGAAGAAACTAAGAAATCGGTCAAAAGTGTCTCTGAACTGATTCAAAATACAGACGCACAGGTAGAGGAACTCCAGCAATCTATTCAAAAAATTCAAGAAGAAGCAAACAACGGCAAAAGTAGCACAGAAGAAACCGATGCCTATTTTGAAAACATCGTAACCATGATGAGTGAAACCAAAAATCAAAATACAGTGATTGAAAAAGAACTCGTTGATTTCTCTAAAATTATTGCTGAGCTTGGAGAATCTTTCCAAAACATTATGCAACAAGTAATTGAACAACATCAGTCACAACAAAATCAGGAATAAAAAGTATTTTGATTTCAAATCATTCCAAGTTGATAAACAGATCATCTTTCGCTCTTTTATCAACCTTTTTATTTCAAGCTCCAACCGATATTTGATAGAAATAAAAAAGTAAAGCTTTGTACAGATCATCTGTCACTGACTTTACTTTTCATTAGTTATTAGCAAATATCCAATATCTCATGTGAATAAATGTAAAATGAAACTACAATTTTCAGAGAGAGCCACCTAATGGCTGCTCTCTCTTTAACCTTATGTTATACGAAATTTCATATTTATGCCAAATGACTTGAACGGTGCTTGAAAAAATATTGCAAGCTTCAAATAGATTTCTCTCAAAATTACGTTGGCATCCTGTCCATTTTTTGATGATATCAACTATTATGGCTCAATCAAGCCTCTGGAACAGACTGCCCTTTATCACAGATCTCCAAATTTCGCATTTTCGTTTTCACCCATCTACAATCTAAATTTCATAAATTCCGTTTATGTGTGATACCCATTACACATACTGCAATCTGTCGTTCACTTTGCAAGTAAAAGACAACTGGCAGCCATAAAAACAATCGCATGGATATTTTCTCAAAGTCTGTTTTATGATTTTTTCATCGGAAAAATCTTATCAGTCATCTAATTTTTAATATATTGTATAATCCAATATTTTAAACTTCCTGGATATAAAACTTTATATCTTTAAGTAGTTATGTCTTTGGCATACCTAGATATCATTTTTTCTTAAGATAATTCTTATAAAAGTATTCTGTTATTTCTTAATTAGCTAAGGAATGCCTTCTTATGATCACATAAAACCGTACCATTTATTTCTCCAAAGCTTGTTTTTATGAATTTCTTTTTATATCCGTTATAACTATTTTCCATATTTTTAGGTAACTATACTTTCTATGGCCTAATTTCCCTTCCCATTCATCTTCTAAACCATCCTTTCGTACAACTCCAACCAATCTGTTCCTACCTTTTATTCCATTAATATTGTATTCTCTTACCAGCTCCTATATTTTCTAATCTATATTAAAGTTTTTTCGAAACTTCTGTTTATTTTATTTATAATAAAACTTCCAAATTGATACTTTTATTTTATATCAGATTTGGAAGTTTACACAAAATGTAAGACGGACTCTTTATTTTCAATTTGATGTCCATACTTGTTCTTTATTTATTTTAAAATATTGGCAATTATATTTTTAGGAATGACAAAACTTTGTGTTCCCATATATCCAGGTGCAATTTCATATTTTGCAAAGAAAATCACCAAATCGCCTTGCTCATTAAAATAAAAGGTTTGATTCGGCGAAATTTTTTCAAAGCCCATTCCCAATTGATCGTCTTCCTCTTCCACAAAATACATCATATTACTATCTTTTTGCATGCGTTCCTGAATTTGTCGATGAATTTCTTCAGATATAATATCTACATATGAACTACCCGGTTGAAACAAATCAACGAGCGCCAACTCCTTATTATTTAAAATATCTAAATTATACAGATAAACCTCATTCCATGAATTCGCACCAACATCTGAGAAAACATGAACAGCAAAGGATACCTTATCTTCTCCCTGATAATACACATCATAGTCGCCAATAATATTAACTTTTCCTGCCTCTTCTACTGGGGTGCCTGTTTCAATTCTCGCATTGATAAAAATATCAGCTTCCTTTTGCATTTCTTCCACATGCTGTTTTACCTTTTTCTTAATTTCATCGTTGACTTTTTGAGCAAATTCCGCATCAGTCAAACCTGTAACACTTGGAATTTTTACACTCGTTTTAGAAGTCTCCAACTCCTCCTGAATATGTGTCATCATGACAATCTGGGCAATATGTCCCAATACTGGAATATTGGATACACTTTGAGCAAACGCCACCGACACATTTACACCAACAACAAATACAAAAGCAACAGAAGCCGCCAAGCTACCGATTGTAACCCAAATTTTTTTGTGTAGCTTTTTCTTTTTCATCTTAATCACCCCATTTTTCTCATCTATCTGCTGTGTTTCAAATTCCGTTGTTTTCATTTGAACTGCCTCTCTTGATTCTTGAATAGCTTGATTTACAATTTTATCCAATTGTTCTGGAATTTCTACATTTTGATATTTTTCCTTTGCTTGATCCCAATCCAATTTCATTTTTGGTCCCTCCTAATTCTTTTTTTAACACTCGAAGTGCTCGATACAACTTTGATTTAACCGTACTCACATTTAATTGCATTACCTGGGCAACGTCCTCAATTTTCATATCTTCAAAAAAACGCAGTGTAACAATCATCTTACTTTCCATATCTAGACCATCTATTGCAGCATAGAGATCAATATATTCTTCATCCTCCTTCCCTGAACAAAATTCAATTATATTCTCATTATAAATAAAATTCTTTTCTTTCTTTAAAATATCCAAACTTACATGAATAATAATTCGGCAAAACCATGTTTTCAAATACTGCGGCTCACGAACCTTTTGATAGTTTTTAAATGCTCGATAAATGGATTCTTGTACTACATCCAATGCTTTCTCTTTATTTTTCATATATTGATACGCCATAAAATAAAACTGATTTTGATTCTCTTTAATAAATGTAACCATTTCTTCCTCTGACACTTTATTACTTCTTTCTTTTTCATTGACTAAGCTATTCATTCACCTTACTACCTCCTTTTTCATTTGTTAGACTGCTCCACTATACAGAAAGTTGCGACCTATAACATAAAATTTCAACCATATATTGCTACACTTTTATTGTATATCATAAAACTTTTACCCCTAATACCTTACTTCTTTCTTTTTCGTTTATTAAGCTATTCATTCACCTTGCTCCCTCCTTTTTCATTTGTTAGACTGCTCCACTATACAGAAAGTTGCAACCTATAATATAAAATTTTAACCATGTATCTCTGTACTTTTGTTGCATATCATAAAACTCTTATCTCTAATTACCTTACTTCTTTCTTTTTCATTTATTAAGCTATTCATTCATCTTACTCCTTCTTTATTTCATTTGTTAGACTGCTCCACTATACAGAAAGTTGCAACCTATAATATAAAATTTTAACCATGTATCTCTGTACTTTTGTTGCATATCATAAAACTCTTATCTCTAATTACCTTACTTCTTTCTTTTTCATTTATTAAGCTATTCATTCATCTTACTCCTTCCTTATTTCATTTGTTAGACTGCTCCACTATACAAAAAGTTGCGACCTATAGCATAAAATTTTAACCATATATCGCTGTACTTTTATTACATATCATAAAACTATATTTTTTATTTTAAGAATAAAAGTAGATATTTGCTCCATTGTCTAAACAACAAAAAAAGCATCCATCTGATAAAATTTTGGTTAACAAAACCAAATATAACAGAAAGAAATGCTTCTTCATAAATCACTGTAGCAAAAATTACCTAGAATACTTTTAAGCAGTTACATATAAAAGCATAATTTCATTTAAGAAATTAGATGTTATGGTTTAAAAATATAAATAATTATAATATTTCTAATAAATATTCTTAAAAAGACAGATCAATTGAATATTTCCTATAAACCGTATACTTCTCTATTTAGATGGATAGTTATTCGATAAAATATTGCCAATAATATGATTTTATTTTTTCAATCATTTGTTATATAAAAAACCAAAGAGAAGAGCCTCATAGTTCATTTGGAACAGTGGTTTAGAAATCAAATAGAATTGGAAAGGTACACATATGGATGTAAATTATTCAGATGGAAGGAATGAAATATACTTCATGCAACCATCAGAACTTTTCACGTTTACATGATAAAATCTATCTGATTCAAAGTATAGCCTTCTCTTAAAATCAAAAAATCGATGAGACAATTTCCCACCGATTTTCATGTTTTATTTCGTTTAAATATTCTACCAATATAATCTGACAAAAAATCAAATAAAATCTATTTTCTTTCCAACATAGATGTAATAGATGCAAAAACTACTGTCTTTCTATCTAGAAATCTATTTATTTTTTCAAAGCATCCTGTGCTTCTTTTGGAATTGTAAATGTAGAAACATTGTCGAAATTACTGCTTTTCATGGAAATTTTCACTTCTTCCACTTTCAGCATCTGTTTTAACGAATTCAGTTCCTCCGTTGAAATTTCCCCTACCAATTCATCCATATTTGCCACAACATCGATCATTCCGGTCACCATTTTCTGCGTGAAATCAGTTAAATCCATTTCATATTTCACACCATAATATGTTTCAGCATCAATCCACATTTTTACAGTAAAATCTCCCATATCCTTAAACATTTTGGATAGTAAGTCTTGCATGAGTTTTTCTTCATCTGCTGTAAGACCTAAATCTGAAACATCTGTAATTCCCAAAAGCCCTGTATCTTTAAAGAATTTTTCCATATCTTCGCCCAACATCTTTCCTTCAATGACATACATATCTCTGCCATCTATACTTTCCATTCCAACTGCCCGCAAGCTTGAAAAACCATCGAAATTCATTGAAGAAGATAGGTTTAATGAAGAAGATAGATCTAATAGTGAAGAAACATCCATTTCCTCAGCTACCCAGCCTGTACTGTCTTTCATATATACATAATACTTATTCGCCTTTTCTTCCATATACATTTCCAGTGTCTCTTTACCTGCTTCTCCCATATCCATTGTCAAATTATATTTGGCAAGTAATGGAGAAACAAAAATCGATGCAGCACCATTCATATTCATATTCATGCTTTCACCAAGCATGGAAATTTTTAACGTTGCTGCGATATCCACATCCATACTTTTAACAGCATTCATTTTTTCATTGGATTGATTAAACACATTTTGCGCATCAAATGATGCAGAGATAGAGGCAGCCTGAATCGCTTGCTCCAATTGTGTAATCTTATTTTTTAATATACTATATTGTGAATTACTTACCTCGGTTGTTTTTAATCTTGCAAAAAACGTTTGTGCATTTTTCAATGCTTTTTCTGCTGTATCTATTGAATTGGATTTTAATGCTGCATTTCCTTGATTCACATTATTTGTTACAGAAACATAATTTTTGTTGGAAAATGGTTTACTTAACTTTGCAGAATAGTTGTTTCCTTTTAATTTAAAGGAAACAATCGTTGCGCCATGCTTGATGACTTTACTTGTTTTTACAGTTTCAGTATATTTTTTCTGATTGACGGTGTAGGTTACTTTAACATTATTTGAGTCTACAGCTACAACCGAATCAATTTTTAATGTTGCCGGAGCTGCTTGCGTCACTGCGGCAGGAACAACTGTTGCGACCATTGCTGTCGCAGTAAAAGCAGAAATAAGTTTCTTTTTCATGAATAATTCCCCCTAAAATATACAATATTTTCCATTTTCATCATAACAAATAAAATTTTAAAATGAAAGCTTTACTTGGATTTTTTTTACAAATAAATGGATAAAATAAACAGGGCAAACAAACCAACAAATCTTTTGCTCACCCTGCTGCTTTCATTTTATTCATCATTTTTTCTTATAATCCAGTTGTTTTGGTGTAGCTTCCATCAATTCCAATGCGAAAACAAAAAGCGGAATACCGATTAAAAGTCCCCACACACCCAAATAATGTTCGCCAAACAACAGAATAAAGAAAGTAAAAAATACTGGTAGATGCATTTTATTGGCTGTCAGTTTAGGATTCAAAATATAGGATTCAAACGCATGGATCAATAAAATCATAATAACCACAATAATCACATCCGTTATACCACCATTTTGAAATGCCAAAATACTGAGTGGAACAAAAGAAATAATCACACCAGCCACTGGAATCAAACCAAGCACAAAAATTAAAAATGCTAGACCAATCGTATTGGAAAAACCCATAAAAGTTAAAAATGTAACCGACAATGCTGTATTAATGGTAGAAATAATAATCTGCAACTGAATCATTTTCCCAAATGAATTGCTAAACTTTTGTGCAATCTCTTTATAGTATTCATAGAAAAAAGAAACACGACTTGTTTCAAAGTTCTTCATAAATTTATGAATGCGTTCCTTCTCCCAAAGAAATAAAAAGCTAAGCAAAAAGGCCATTAATAGATCAAAAACAAGACTCCAAATTAAAGATAAATTCCTTATAACAATACTGGCGGCATCGGCAATATAACTTGTAATATCTTTTGATAAGTCTAAATTGGCAATCAATCCGATCATACTCTCAGGCAGATAACCCTCTAGCTGCTTTAAAGAAAACTTAGAAACTCCAGTAAACACATCGTTCAACTGATTGATAATAACAGGCACATAAGATGAAACCAAATAAACAAGAATCGTTAATACCAATATATATGTAACAGATTGAATGACACGCTCATGAATCCGCAACCCGATTTGCGCAAAGCTCTTTTGAATAATTCCTTTAATATTTGCCATAATAAATCCAATAATAAATGTCAAAATAATAACATTAAGCATCCCTCGAATCGCATAGACAAAAATAATCAGCAATAAAAAGGCTGCTGTTTTTTGAAAACCGGGATTTTGTAAAATTTCCCTTATTTTATCCATACTATTTCTCCTCATAAAAAAATGACTTACTTTCATTATTTTACTTCAAATATCACACAAAAATCTATCCTAATATTTACCTATATTTCACAAATGTTTTCGTTTCACATAAATTGATATACGGTTACAAACATAAGCGACACATCTTTTCTTTCCAAATCCATGCGATTCCTTTATAATTATATTAATTGTAACATAATATTATAACTCACATGAAAAAATATCATTTGACGACTATACGTATAGGAGGAAATTCACAATGGAGTATAATGTTGAAAGCTTTACTTTAGATCATAGAAAGGTAGTTGCCCCTTATATTCGAACTTGTTGTTCACTACAGGGAAAAAACGGAGATATTGTAACAAAATTTGACCTGCGCTTTACACAACCCAATCAAGAATTCATGCCAACCGATGCCATCCATGGATTGGAGCATTTGTTGGCACATTACATTCGTGACGAAGATTTACAAGTTATTGACCTATCCCCAATGGGATGTCGAACCGGTTTTTATTTATCCGTATGGGGAGATATTCAACCTGCAAAGATTAAAATTGCATTAGAAAATGCATTAAATCGGGCACTTGAGGCAACAGAAATCCCTGCTGCCAATGAAATTCAATGCGGAAATTACAGAGATCTTTCTTTGCCAGGTGCACATCAATTTGCCAAACAAGTACTTGAAAAAGGATTTTCGTTAAATGTTTTTGGAGAAAATAATAACTGACGAAAGGGGGATTAAAATGGGAAAAGCATTTGTGAAGTCAGCAACTCCACGCGAAATAAAAACCGAAGAAAACTTGCGTAAAACGGTTTCCTCCATTATTCAAGATGTGATTCAAAATAAAGATCAAGCCGTTCTCAAATATAATCAAAAATTTGACAACAACTCGCGTGAAATGTTTCGTGTAACAAAAGAAGAAATTCAAAATGCATATAAAAAGGTTTCTGCTTCATTGATTGAAGATATGAAAGTCGCACATCAAAACATTGAAAAATTTGCAAAAGCCCAGCTAGAAACCATCAATCAACCATTGGAAACAGAAGTGATTCCTGGTGCTTTTCTCGGACATAAAAAAATCCCAGTCGAATCTGTATGCTGCTATGTTCCGGGTGGATACTACCCACTTTTTTCAACGGCTTTAATGCTAGCTACACCAGCCAAAGTTGCTGGTGTCAAACGAATTATCGCTTGCTCTCCCCCCGCAAATGGCACTACATCGATTCATCCTTCTACATTGGTTGCACTCGATTTAGCCGGTGTAGATGAAATTTACACAGTTGGTGGTGTGCAAGCAGTAGCCGCTGCAACTTATGGCACCGAACAAATCAAAAACACAGCTCTAATTGTCGGTCCTGGCAATCAATATGTAACAGAAGCCAAACGACAATGTTATGGAAAAATCGGCATTGACTTTATTGCCGGTCCTTCCGAAGTTCTGATCCTTGCCGATGAAACCGCAAATCCAAAATTTCTTGCTGCTGATTTATTGGCACAAAGTGAACATGATAAAAATGCAAAAGGGATTTTAATTACAACCCATCGAGAAACTGCAGAAAACACAGTTCAAGAAATAAAAACGATTCTGCAGACATTATCAACCAAAGAAATTGCCGAAGTTTCATGGGAAAAGAACGGAGAGATTATTGTTGTCGATACAATTGAAGAAGGCATTATACTCACCAATGAAATTGCACCAGAACATTTAGAAATCATTGTAAAAGATTCAATCGAAAATCATGTAATTGAACAATTGACCAACTATGGGGCCCTGTTTATTGGTGGACTTTCCGCAGAGGTATTTGGAGATTATGTATCCGGCACCAATCATACACTTCCTACCATTGGTGCACCGCGATACACAGGCGGATTATGGGTAGGTACATTTATAAAAACTTGTACCTATCAAAAATTCACACCAGAAGGCATACATGCTCTTGCTCCGATTGCTGAACGCATGGGATATGCAGAAGGCTTACATGCACATGCCTTAGCTGCCCGCGCTCGTTTCAATGAATAAATGAAAAAGGAGAGATTGCTGTGGAAAATTTAAAAATCGAGCTACTGCGTGCATTGGAAGAAAATGCACGCTACAGCATCCCTGTTTTAAGCAAAATGCTTCAAACAGACGAGGCTACTATCAAACAGCTAATCAAAACGCTGAGAGAAGAAAATATTATTTTAAAATATACAGCTCTTGTTGATTGGTCAAAAGTGGAAAAACATGAAGAAAAAGTATTCGCTTTGATTGATGTAAAAGTTCAACCAAAACGTGGCGTTGGATTCGATGAAATTGCTGAGAGAATTTACCGTTATAATGAAGTACAAAGTGTTTATTTGATGAGTGGTGCCTACGATCTATCTGTTATGGTTGAAGGAAAAAGTATGCATGAAATCGCTATGTTTGTCTCCGAAAAACTTTCTACACTGGATTCTGTATTATCCACCGCTACACATTTCATGCTGAAAAAATACAAACATGATGGAACAGTATTTGAAAAAGTAAAAGAAGATAAAAGAATCGTGGTGACACCATAATGAACAGTTCCTATTTATCCGATTATGTGCAAAAAATTCCACCGAGTGGCATTCGAAAATTTTTCGACTTAGCAGCAACCATTGATGGCGTGATTTCCTTAGGCGTTGGAGAGCCTGATTTTGTGACACCTTGGCATGCCCGCGAAGCATGCATCAATTCATTAGAAGAAGGCTATACAGCTTATACGCCCAATGCAGGATTACTAGAACTTAGAAATGAAATCTCTGATTATTTATATCGAAGATTCAATGTTTCATATCATCCGACCAATGAAATCATTGTAACGGTCGGCGGTAGCCAGGCACTGGATATTACCTTACGAACCATTTTAAATCCTGGAGATGAGGTGCTAGTTATTGAGCCCTGCTTTGTTTCCTACGCACCACTCATTGATCTTTGTGGTGGTATCTCCGTTCGCGTATCCACCTCTCCTGAAAATGGATTTAAAATTACACCGGAACAACTAGAGACGGCCATTACACCAAAAACAAAAGCTGTAATGCTCTGTTCGCCCAATAACCCAACTGGAACATTTTTAAATAAAAACGATTTGGAAGCTTTGTCAAAGGTTATCATTCAGCATGACCTACTCGTTTTATCTGATGAAATTTATGCAGAATTAACATATGACGAAGAATTTACTTCAATTGCTTCTATTTCAGGTATGCGTGAAAGAACATTTTTAATTTCCGGATTCTCAAAAGGATTTGCCATGACTGGATGGCGACTTGGGTATGTTTGTGCACCAAAAGATTTTATTTCTCCAATGCTGAAAATCCATCAATATACCATTATGTGTGCACCGACTATGAGTCAATTTGCTGCAATTGAATCTTTAAAACATGGAGAAAACGAAGTGGGAGAAATGATTCATAGTTATCGAAGACGGCGAAACTTCTTTGTAGAATCTTTAAATGAAATCGGACTCCCTTGTCATAATCCTGGCGGTGCTTTCTATGTTTTTCCGAGCATTCGAAACACCGGATTAACATCTGAAGAATTTGCCGAAAATCTTTTGCTGAAACAAAAGGTTGCTGTCGTTCCAGGAAGTGTGTTTGGAAAAAGTGGCGAAGGTTACATTCGCTGTTCTTATGCATCCTCTATGGAAGCTTTACAAGAAGCTCTAAAACGAATGAAAAACTTTTTATATACCTTACAATAAAAGAAAATGTTTGTTCCTGTTTAAAAATATGTATTGTGAGTGAAAACCCGTATAAAACTAAATAATAACTGTATATTTATAAGTAGATTCTTACATAAAGATAAGTTTCTACTTTATTTTGTATGAAATATTAAATAAGGAAAGATTGAAATTACTTTGACATTAGAATGAGTAGATGAAAAGGATGGTGTACATGAAAAAAGTAAACAGACCTATTGGCATTGGCTCTGTTTCATTATTTTTGGTCGTATGGACAATAATTTGGAGCTTCAATATAGGCGAGTTTTGTCTTGGCGATAGGGTTTTAAATACCATAAATCTGCCAGTCTACTCTGATGGTACACAAGGCATACACTATACGATCTTTTATTCTTATCTATTTTTAGTACCTGCTTTACTTTTAGCAATAAAGTATAAAAATAATTTGTTTGCAAAGACAGGAAGAAATTTATCGATATTTTTAATTGTTATATTGTCGATATCTGGATTTTTTATCGTTATATAGAAAAAGAAAGTTAAAAACAGCCTTGATCAGGGATAAAGACCTTACAAAGGAAACATCTACATTGAAAATTACTTACAGTTACTTTTGAGGGCTATTCGATTCGGTAGCAACCTCTTTTTTTATGTTCTCTGGTAATCATTCTACATTGGAATGGCTTTGGTGGACATTTACAACATGCAGTCTAAAAAAATGATTTTAAAAAATTAATTATTTATATAAATATTTAAAAATATAATGTTTCTGATAAAAAATATGCCGTTCTTTCAAATGAAACAATAGCACGACAAACCTAGAACAAAAGGCATTTTACAAAAAAGTGCTTAAAATCTTTTGAAACAGAAAAAAACTAAATACTGTCTTACAATAATGGCTTTAATTGATCATAAGACAGCAGCGTTTTTCTCTATACATCACATGTATCTCAAAAATTCAAGATAAAACACGATAAAATTCTCTTGTCATTTAGATACAAATAGTTCTGTTTGATCTTTACCTCTTTTACTATATAGCAATTAGATGAGAATCTATACTCACTGGTCTAAAGTTCTTTCCAATGTTTTTGGTGGAGTAACATCCTTTACAAAAGACAGTTTGGTTTGGATAAAACGTTCAATTTCAACAAGAACATTATACAATACTGCACGTGTTTCAAACTCCTCACGTGTTTCAGGCAGTGCCATTTCTTTAAAACTCCCCTTTAACGCACGAAGATCCATTAAAATCCATTGCCCATTATTTTTTTCACCCAAACATTCTGCCGTTCGATCCAAAAAATCAGCAATCATATCTACTTGCTCAAAATTTTTATGCACATTATGCAATTCCTCAACAATATGTTTTAAAATTTCAAATTGCTTTTTACGCATAGAAAAATAACTTACATAGTAGGTATCTGCATTCATAATCGTATTTTGTACATTTAAATTCGCTTGATTTCTCCCTTTTTTCAGTAACTCTGTAGTATCATCAAATAATCCCATTTCAAAATTCTCTTGTTCTTTACGCAAAGTACGTGCCATCATATTTAAAATCTTACGATAATTTTCTTCAACTGCCGCAATGGTTTTTTTTATTTCTGTTTCAACATTAGGCATATATAAATTGGCAATCAAAGCAACTGTAATTCCGATAAACAAATTTAAAATCTCTGTTGACAACGTTTCAAACGAAATAGATTCAACTGTGTAAACTCTTGAAACCGCAACGACCGTAACTACAATACCCTCCGTTACCTTTAAACGAACCGCTGTAGGAATCCATACAAGCATAAACAATCCAATTGCCCAAATTTCAAAGCCAAAAAAGTAAAATGTAACCGCAGCAAGCAGCAAACCAACAAATGCAGCAATAAAACGCTGTACGGCATAATCCAATGATTTTTTGGTTGTATTTTGAACACTAATAATGGCAATTAAGCCTGCTGGTGTATAAGAAGGCAGTCCAATAAAATATGCAATATACATTGCACAAACCGCACTAATTACAGTTTTTAAGGTTCGGTAACCAATCCAACGAAACATCATATGTCCTCCTTGTTTTTTCTGTTATACCATCTTAAAAACCAAAAATTTCTACGCGCATATTTTTCTATATCATCATTTTATTCTTCATTATAGTCTATCTGTAAACAAAACGGATAAGAAAAACAAAAATTTTTGGTTAAAAAATCTGGAGATTTCGTTTATTTTTTTACTAAAAATTGACAAAATGCATAGCGTTATGAAATATATCCCTTTTTATACTCACACATGTTATACTAAATATATGCAGAAGCTGGAACAAAAGTATAGAAGACAAAAAAATCGGTTACTCTTTTGCCCTGATCTGCAAAATACTCGTGAACATTAGCCAATTCAAAAGCATAAAACTGCGATACTCTAATCACAAATTCCAAACTATATATGACTGATACAGGTAAATGATTGGAACTCAGTTAAACTATCATTTTAAAATACAAATATACTTGGCTAGTCTATTTCAAAATTCCTGTAAAAGTGAGTTCATTTCTTAGCCACATTGTCAATCACCTTTTTTTAAATCATCTTTAAAATAAAACTTCTTGTCCGAAACACATTCAAAAAGAAAAGGAGGAATCGAAAATGGAATGGAGTGAAATATTTTCGCAATACGGTTGGATTTTTGCTGCTGCAGCTATGTTTCTAATTGAATTGGCAACACCGGGTGCATTTTTTGGCTTTATTTTAGGGCTTGCTGCCGTTATCACCTTTGTTCTTTCACTCTTTATATCAAACTTCCTGATTCAACTTTTTATTTTTATTGTTTTATCTATTATTTCCTTTTTTTATTTGCGTCCATTGTTTTTAAAGTTAACGCAAAAATCTGTAAAGGTTCGCACCCAACATGAAGAATTGATTCATGAAAAAGGAATTGTTACCAAACGAATTCTTCCAACCAAACCAGGGATCATTCTAGTTAAAGGTCAAGAATGGAGTGCCTTTAGCGAAGAAATCATTGAAAAAGGTGAAGAAGTACAGTTGGAACAACTAGACGGAATTTCGTATCGTGTGACCAAAATCGGTTCAAAATAAACAGAAAAAGGAGTGTTATGAAATGAATATGGGACTTTATGTTTTAACTGCCATTTTACTTGTTGTCATTGTATTTATTTTAATGGGTGTTCGTGTGATTAACCAAGGATATGTTGGTTTGGTGGAACGCCTTGGAAAATTCCACCGAACATTACCTCCAGGATTACATATTATTATTCCATTTTTTGACCGGATTGCCCGAACTCCTGATATGCGTACCATTGTTTTAAATTCAGATGAGCAGTCGGTGATCACAAAAGACAATGTTGGATTTACAGTTGATACAGTCGCATATTTTCGAATTATCGACCCATATAAAGCCATTTATGAAGTCAATAACCTACGTATGGCCATTGAAAGTATTATTGCGACAACTTTACGAAATGAATTTGGGCAGCTCGACCTAGATGAAACCTTAACAAGTCGAGATAAAATCAACCATTCCCTCCGAGAAACGCTTGACTCTGTAACGACACCTTGGGGGGTTCGGATTGAACGTGTCGAAGTGAAAAATATTGATCCACCTGCCGAAATTCGAGAAGCAATGGAAAAACAAATGCATGCCGAACGTGTACGTCGTGAAAAAGTTACACATGCAGAAGGAGAAAAAACCGCTGTAATTTTAAAAGCAGATGGTTTGAAACAATCTATTATTTTAGAAGCTGAGGCAGATAAACAAAAACAAATTTTGGAAGCTGAGGCACAAAAGCAATATCAAATTTTGCTTGCAGAAGGAGAAAAACAGGCCATTGAACTCGTTGCTCAGGCAGAAGCCAACCGTTATGAATTGATTTATTCCAAATTAAAATCACTTGATGTCGATTCATCCATTTTACAAATCGAAGGCATTAATGCCTTTAAAGAGCTTGGTAAATCTGAGAATAAAATGATTGTTCCATATGAAGCAGCTGCTTTAATGGGAGCATTAAAATCTGGAAAGGAAATGCTAAAAGGACAATAATTTTTAGCAATTTTTCAAAATATAAATATTCAATCATTCTTATCTAAACTTTTCTTAACAAGATTATATAGAGCAAGAGATTTTTCTCGATCTTTCTTACCAAATCACATGAATTTTTATTGACATTTTCCGATAAAAATTTTAGTATTTGTTTATAAACTGAGTAAACGTTTGAAAACTTTGAGTAAGAGAAGTACATTTTGCGTATCTTTAATTAGAGAAACGGCGGTTGGTGCAAGCCGGTAAGGAACGCCATTTGGAATGGGCTTACGAGTGGAAGCTGAAAATTTTTGAGTAGGCAACACGGATTCCTTCCGTTACAAAGGACAGAAAATATTCGTTTTCTGGTAAAGTGGGCTTATTTAAGTCAATTGAGGTGGTACCACGAATTCAAATTCGTCCTCGGCAATTACAAAATGATTTGTAGTTGCGAGGACGATTTTTTATTTTTATGGCAATTGACGCTTCCACGTTTTCAAACAAAAACATTATAAAGGAGGAATTGATATGAAAAACAATGGTGGATATTTTGGAGAATTTGGTGGTCGTTTCGTCCCGCCTGCTCTGGAAAAATCTTTACAAGAATTGGAAGATGCGTTCTACCGTTATATTGAGGAGCCAGAATTTCAAGCTGAACTAAAACAGCTCTACAAAGACTATGTCGGACGGGAAAGTCTGCTTTACTATGCCGATCGTTTAACAAAAGAGATAGGTGGTGCAAAAATTTATTTCAAACGTGAGGACTTGAATCACACTGGCGCACACAAAATCAACAATGCCATCGGACAAATTCTGTTGGCCAAAAAAATGGGCAAAAAACGAATTATTGCTGAAACCGGTGCTGGTCAACATGGTGTAGCAACTGCAACTGTATGCGCATATTTCGGTTTAGAATGCATCATTTATATGGGAGAAATTGATGTAAAGCGACAGGCACTAAATGTATTTCGCATGGAATTACTTGGTGCAAAGGTTGTTTCTGTAACAACCGGAACAAAAACATTAAAAGATGCAGTTGATGCCGCATTGGATGACTATGTCACGAATTATGCCGATACCTTCTATTTACTCGGTTCAGCTGTCGGACCCCATCCATACCCAACCATGGTGCGTGAGTTCCAAAGCATTATCGGAAAAGAAGCGCGTCAACAAATTTTAGAAAAAGAAAAACGCTTACCAGATTATGTCATTGCCTGTGTTGGAGGTGGAAGCAATGCCATCGGACTATTTTATCCATTCCTTGAAGATCAATCTGTTAAAATTATTGGTGTAGAACCGGCTGGCTTTGGATTGGATACACCAGATCATGCAGCAAGTATTTCCAAAGGAACAGTTGGAACCATTCATGGTTTTAAGTGCTACACGTTGCAAGATGAGAAAAACGAGCCACTTCCAGTACACTCCATTGCTGCAGGTTTAGACTATCCAGGTGTTGGACCAGAACATAGCTATATTCACGCAAGTGGACGGGGGAAATACACTGCTGTTACTGATGAGGAAGCATTGGAAGGTTTTTTTGCCCTTTCACGTACAGAAGGAATCATCCCAGCAATTGAAAGCTCTCATGCTGTTTATGAAGGTATGCGCTTAGCAAAATCGCTTGACAAAGATAAAATTATTATCGTGAACTTATCTGGACGCGGAGACAAAGATGTAGAACAAGTGAAAGCATTTTTTGAAGATCCGAATTGTCCGTATGATATGAAGAAATTTTTAAAAAAATAATAACAAATGAGGCAAAGAGAAAAATACAGGAACAGACAAAATCAGTTTAATTTTTCTGTTTTTATCTCAGCCTCTTTTTACAAGTTTTATACATAAAACAAAAGTCTCTATTAACCTTTCATGTAAATAAAATCATATTAGAATCATTAGGTCAGATAAACAATATATTGAATCATATCAATTGGAATAATTTCTAAAAATACATCGGATCTACCAACAAAATTCATATGCTATCAAAAATCAAGAACAGTTTCCGATTATCCCAATTGATGCAAAAAAGTATCTCCAGTCAAAATACTCTCTTACATTCCTACAGGCATTTTTCTTGTTATAAAAATACGGATAGGCAAAATTTCCTTTTTCATATGCAGCGACATCCAAACAGAAATCAAAAATATTTTGATAAATTTTCCATGCCTGGTATAAAACTTCTGCCCTACCCTCTCCTTAGAAAAACATCATATCCTTTGCAAGCTTTATTCTTGATAACATTTTCATAGTTACTGTAAAATCAAGCCTTTAAAAAGTTTACTCAAATTCTTCTGTTTTACAAAACATACATGCCTCTTTGGTGAAATATTGCATCTTGCCTAATTATACGATCAATTTCTAACATACGATAAGAACAAATCAAAATACAAAACACCGTCACAATCCATGTATTCATTTTATCTTCATAAAATAAACATTGGCGTTTTCCTATTCTGTATCTTTTTATTTAGAATAACCGCATTAAACTTAATAAAGAAGGTTTCTTCCCTATTTTATATCACCAATGTACGTGTTTTTTACAATTTCTTAAAGAAAATAAACAAATTCTAAGCATTTTTAAATTTTATCTAACAAAAAAGCTGCCATGAATTTCTAATTAACTTTTCATAACTATTTTAGAACCTTATCATATCCGTTCAATATAATAAATTCATCAATCAAAGAAGGAGGTGAGAAAAATGAATTTGCAAAAGATCGGCAAAAAAGCCATCGCTGCGGCTATTTTAACAACAGGCGTTTTCGGTGCTGCTGCTTTTGGCGGATCTGAAACAGATGCTGCTACCAGCACAACAGCCCAATATAATAGCTACTCCAAACAAGTAACTACTTTGGTAAACCAAGCCAAAAATTTAAAATCCAGATCTGCCGCTTGGAGTTTATATTCTAAATATAAAAAATTAGAAAACCAAATTGACTGGCGCAGCGATCAGGCAAAATACAGCGGCAATTACACTATGTACCGCAAATGGGAACAACTGGAAAACCGTTTGAATTATGTGGAAAGTGTTTTAGAATACCGCTGGGGTGTAGATTGATTTAAAAAGAAAAAGGAAAGTGAACCTACTTCGTTCGCTTTCCTTTTTCTTTTTAAATCACTCAAATCTTAACATATTTTCGTCATGAATTTCTAATCCATTTCTCATAGTGCTTTTATACCCTTATCATATCCATCAGATAGAATAAATATATCAACAAAAAGAAGGAAAGGAATGAGAGAAATGAATTTACAAAAAACAGGAAAAAAAATTATCGCTGCGGCTATTTTAACAACAGGTGTTTTCGGTGCTGCTGCTTTTGGCGGATCTGAAACAGATGCTGCTACCAGCACAA
>ERZ1643246.1668-NODE-1668-length-23467-cov-6.911541_pt1 | contig 23467 bp, 20 predicted proteins | sample MGYA00579265_ERZ1643246 | MGnify/ENA primary metagenome ERZ1643246 (study PRJEB29033, sample SAMEA4952261) | chicken gut metagenome | biome: Broiler Chicken; feature: Gastrointestinal Tract; material: Caecum | place: Ireland | collected 2018 | study: Broiler...
GAGCGCGCCGGCGAATACCTCGGCCAGTGCGTGCAGGTCATCCCGCACATCACCAACGAGATCAAGTCACGCATGCGCGCCCAGGCCTCCGACGACGTCGATGTGATCATCACCGAGATCGGTGGCACCGTCGGCGACATCGAATCGCAGCCGTTCATGGAGGCCGCGCGCGAAGTGCGCCGCGACCTGGGCCCGGAGAACTGCATGTTCATCCACGTCTCGCTCGTACCGTACATCGCGGCCGCCCATGAGCTCAAGACGAAGCCGACCCAGCATTCGGTGATGATGCTGCGCCAGCTCGGCATCTCGCCGGATGCGCTCGTGCTGCGCAGCGACCGCCCGCTCAACCAGTCCATCAAAGACAAGATCTCGCTCATGTGCGACGTCGACGCCGAAGGCGTGGTGAACTGCGTGGACGCCAACAGCATCTACGATGTGCCGAAGGTGCTGTTCGACGAAGGCCTCGACGCCTATGTGGTGCGCGAACTCGGCCTGCCGTTCCACGACGTGGATTGGGACGAGTGGGAGGACCTGCTCGAACGCGTGCACCACCCCAAGCACGAAGTCAACATCGCCATCGTGGGCAAGTACATCGACCTGCCCGACGCCTACCTTTCGGTCACCGAGGCCATCAAGGCCGGCGGGTTCGCCAACTGGGCCAAGGTCAACGTCAAGTGGGTGGCGGCCGACCGTTGCGAGACCGAGGAAGGCGCCGCCGCGGCGCTCGACCAGGTGGACGGCATCGTGGTGCCCGGCGGCTTCGGCATCCGAGGCATCGACGGCAAGATCGGCGCCCTGCGCTACGCCCGCGAGCACGGCATCCCGGCGCTCGGCCTGTGCCTGGGCCTGCAGTCCATGGTCATCGAATACGCCCGCGACGTGCTGGGCATCGCCGACGCCGGTTCCACCGAGTTCGACCCGGATTGCCCGAACCCGGTGATCGCGACGATGGAGGAACAGAAGGACATCGTGGCCGGCAATGGCGACATGGGCCACACGATGCGCCTAGGTTCCTACCCGGCGGATCTGCTTGAGGATTCCCTCGTGGCCGAACTGTACGGCACGACGCATGTGACCGAACGCCACCGCCATCGCTACGAGGTGAACGTGGCCTACAAGCAGCAGCTGCGCGACGGCGGCCTCGTCATCTCCGGCCAGAGCCCGGATGGCGAACTCACCGAGTTCGTGGAACTGCCACGCGAGGTGCACCCGTTCTATGTGGCCACCCAGGCGCACCCGGAGTTCAAGTCGCGCCCCACCAAGCCGCATCCGCTGTTCGCGGGGCTCGTCAAGGCCGCGCTCGAGCACAAGGAGGAGCGCCTCCACATCGCACAGTAAGTGTGCAAACCACGTGCAATGTGGCATACACCACATTGCACGTGCACGTTTTGTAGGTATCATGGCCGTGAGCACTGTGGCGTTCACGGCCATGTTGCATAATAAGACTCGCATTATCAGTATCTGAACAGCACAAGGAAGCCAATGTCTTTGCACGATGGAAACCAGCCGTTGCCCCAGGGCGGCGGCACCACGCCGAATGGACCTGTCCACCGCACCGAGGGGGAGCGGACCCAGGCGTTCACTCCATTGCCTTCCGTCGAGCCGATCGACGGGTTCAACGCGACGGCGGCCCCCGCGGCGCCTGGCAAACGGCATCATGTCTGGCCGTGGATCGTGCTCGCCGTGGTCGTGCTGCTTGTGGCGGCGGGGTTTGGCGCATTCGCGTTCTTCCAGGACCGTGCGCTGCCGGGCACCACGCTGTGGGGGCACGATGTGGTCGGCAAGACACAACAGCAGATCGCCACGATGATCGACGATCAGGTGAACACCACCAAGGTGCCGGTGGCCTACGGCGACAAGACCGCCGAAGTGAGCGCCAAGGACCTTGGGGTGAACGTGGACGCGCAGGCGATCGCACATGATGCGGTGGACGCCAAGCGCAACGACCCCGTGTGGGACCGTTACGCGTTCTGGGACAAGAAAGACGTGGCCCCTTCCATCGACGTGGCACAGGCCGATCCCACCGTGCTCGATGAACATCTGGGCACCAACAGCGTCAAGCCAGTCAATGCGGAGCTGACCGTCAACGAAGACAGCGGTGAGGTCGAGGTGACCCCCGCGGCCAACGGCAGTGGCGCGGACCCCACCGAGGCCGCCGAAGCCGCGGTCGCGGCCATCGAATCGTTCGGCGCCACCAAGCCGCAGACGGTGACGGTCGAGCTCAAGGACATCGAACCGCAGGTCACTGATGCCGTGGCCACGCAGGCCAAACAGACGGTGGACGAACTGGTGGCGAACAAGGTGGGCGTCTCGGTCGGTGACCATGAGATCGCACAGTTCACCGCGCCGATGCTCATCGCCTCGTCGCGCATCGAACCCGACACCGAGGCTGCGCTCGACGAAAACGAAGCACGCAACGGCGTGCTCGTCTTCAGCGCCGACAAACTGCAGCAGCAGTACGACGAAACGATCAAGGGCTCGCTCACCTCCACCAAGGAGGACCGCGAGGTCATCGTGAACGGCAACGGCACCGAGACGGAAGTGATCAAGGAAGGCCACGACGGCGTCAAGATCAAGGACGGCGCCGACGCCTCGATCGGTGTCGACGCGCTGCTGGTGCTCACCGAAGGCAAGGGCACGGTCAAAGTGGTCGGCGAGGTCGACCCGATGAAGGTCAAGCAGATCAAGCGCCATGTGGTCGTCGACCTGTCCGACCACAAGGTCTACGCGTATCAGGACGACAAGCTCGTCAAGTCGTTCTCGATGTCCGCGGGGCAGGGCAACGACTATGCGACCGGCGCATGCAACCCCTCGGGTGACATGTGCACGCCGCTGGGCGATTTCGAGATCTGGCTCAAGTACCCTACGCAGGACATGTCCGGCACGCTCACGCTCTCCGATGGCAAGAAGGAGACATGGGACGTCAAGGGCGTCGGCTTCGTGAACTACTTCTCGAAGTCGGGCTGCGCGATCCACCGCATCGCCACGAGCTCGCCGTATTCCGACGCGCAGATCGCCGCGATGGGCGCGAACACGTCGCACGGCTGCGTCGGCATCGGCTGGGACGTGGCGGAGTGGTTCTACGACTTCGCCGGCATGGGCACGAGCGTGCATGTGCAGCAGTGACGTGGCGGCCTCTGGCGTGTTTGCGCGCCGGTCTGTTACGTTAGGTCAGGAATTGGTATTGTCCGGTAGTTTTGTGAATGGAGGCGGCGACCTGTGGCGGAACATTCTTTGCCCAACGCAGCGTCTGACGTGGAGATGAACCAGTATGTGGCTGATCGAGGACGCGTCAATGAAGACAAGATAAGACAAGATGACGAGATCATCGAACAATTCGGTGAATACTCGTACGGCTGGCATGATTCGGACGCCGCCGGCGAGGCCGCCAAGAAGGGCATCAGCGAAGAGGTGGTCCGTGAGATCTCGGCGGACAAGGGCGAACCCGCATGGATGCTCGACATGCGCCTGCGCGGGTACAAGGCGTTCGTCGAACAGCCCATGCCAAAATGGGGCGTCGACCTTTCCGGCTTCCATGCGCAGGACTTCAAGTACTACGTCAAGCCGGTCGGCAAGCAGGCCGCCACATGGGAGGACCTGCCCGACGACATCCGCGAGACCTACGACCGCCTTGGCATCCCCGAAGCGGAGAAAAGCCGTCTCGTCTCCGGCGTCGCGGCACAGTACGAATCCGAGGTCATCTACAACTCGATCCAGGAGGACCTCGCCAAGCAGGGCGTCATCTTCGTCGACACCGACACCGCGGTGCGCGAATACCCCGAGCTCGTCAAGAAGTATTTCGGCACCGTCGTGCCGCCGGAAGACAACAAATTCGGCGCGCTCAATACCGCCGCATGGTCGGGCGGCTCGTTCGTGTATGTGCCGAAGGGCGTGCACGTCGACATCCCGCTGCAGGCCTACTTCCGCATCAACACGCCGAACATGGGCCAGTTCGAACGCACACTGATCATCGCCGACGAAGGCTCGTACGTGCACTATGTGGAAGGCTGCACCGCGCCAATCTACTCGACCGACTCGCTGCACGCCGCGATCGTCGAGATCATCGTCGAGAAGAACGCGCGCGTGCGTTACACGACCGTGCAGAACTGGTCGAACAACGTCTACAACCTCGTCACGCAACGCGCCTATGTGCGCGAAGGCGCCACGATGGAATGGGTCGACGGCAACATCGGCTCGAAGGCGACGATGAAATACCCGGCGTGCATCCTCGCCGAACCGTATGCGAACGCGTCCACGATGTCGCTTGGCTTCGCCGGCCAAGGCCAATACCAGGACACCGGCGCCAAGATGATCCATCTGGCTCCGCACACGAGCTCGACGATCGTGGCCAAGTCGATTTCGCGCGGCGGCGGCCGCAGCGCCTACCGCGGTCTCGTCAAGATCGTGGACGGCGCGGAGGGCGCCAGCTCGAATGTGGTGTGCGACGCGCTGCTCGTGGACGATTTCTCACGTTCCGACACCTATCCGCATGTCGACGTGCGCGAAGACGACGTGTCGATGGCCCACGAGGCGACGGTGTCGAAGGTCTCAGAAGACCAGTTGTTCTACCTGATGAGCCGTGGCATCGAAGAAAAAGAGGCGATGGCGATGATCGTGCGCGGGTTCGTCGAACCGATCAGCCGTGAGCTGCCGATGGAATACGCGCTTGAGCTCAATCGCCTTGTCGAACTGCAGATGGAAGGATCGGTGGGCTGACCGATGGCAGACCGCAAAGAAATCAACATCCCGGTCGCGGATCCCAACGACCCGTACGCTGTGCCCGCGGCGATGCCGTCGAGCGCAGACACCAACCCACGCTCGTTCGACCTGGCCGATTTCGCCATGCCGACGCGCAAGCAGGAAGATTGGCGCTTCACGCCGGTCGAGCGCATCGAGGAGTTCTTCGACGTGTTCGAGCCGAGCGGCGCGACAAGCGTGGACGTGCGGTACATCGACGGCTCCGCGATCGATGAGTCGGTCGTGCAAGTGCGCCGCGTGGATATCGGCGGCGATCTGAGCGGCACGGTGAGCAAGCCCAACGACCGCGTGTCGGTGGTGGAATGGAACAGCGTGCGCACGGCCACCGTCGTGGACATGCTGCGAGAGCCGGACCAGCCGGTCCTCGTGCAGGTGCATGGCAATGGTCTCGACCTCGACGCGCTGCACCTTGTGATCAATGCGCGCGACCGCGTGCACGGCGATATCGTCGTGCAGCACGACGGTCAGGCGCGCTTGGCCGAAGGCGTCGAGATCGTGACCGGCGACGACGCGCACATCAGCACGACGTTCGTGCAGGAATGGACCGCGGATTCGAAGCATGTGGCGTCGCACCGCATCCATGTGGGCAATGAGTCGTCGCTGCGTCATTCGGTCGTCACCCTGGGCGGTGAGGTCGTGCGCATCCGCATGGACCAGGATTTCGGTGGCGAGCATGGTGACCTCAACATGCTCGGCATCTATTTCGTCGATCCGGGCGAGCACATCGAGCACCGCACGATGGTTGTGCACAACCACCCCGAATGCCGTTCGCGCGTCGTCTACAAAGGTGCGCTCAGCGGCAAGGGCGCGCACTCCACATGGGTCGGCAACGCGCTCATCGAGCCCACCGCGCCGGGCACCGACTCCTATGAACTCAACCGCAACCTCGTGCTCACCCCGGGCGCCGTGGCGGATTCCGAACCGAACCTCGAAATCGAGAACGGCAACATCGTGGGCGCCGGGCATGCGAGCTCGGTCGGCAGGTTCGACGACGAGGAGCTGTTCTACCTGTGCTCGCGCGGCATCCCCGAACGGGAGGCGCGCAAACTCGTGGTGCGTGGCTTCTTCGGCGAACTCGTCGAAGAGATCGGCATCGAGCAGATCGCCGGCCACCTGATGCAAGCAATCGACCGCCGTCTGGCGCGCGGCGAATCCAGCGCCATGCAGACCGTATTGGAGGAGAAGTAAGCGATGTCCACTCTTGAAATCAAAGACCTGTACGCCTCGGTGGAAACCAAGGAAGGGCGCAAGCAGATCCTGCGCGGCGTGAACCTGACCGTCAATTCGGGCGAGACGCACGCGATCATGGGCCCCAACGGCTCAGGCAAGTCGACGCTCGCCTACACGCTCGCCGGCCATCCCAAGTACGAGGTCGATTCCGGGCAGGTGCTGCTCGACGGCGAAGACATCCTGCTCATGACGCCGGATGAGCGCGCTAAGGCGGGCCTGTTCCTCGCCATGCAGTACCCGGTCGAGGTGCCGGGCGTCTCGATGACGAACTTCCTGCGCACCGCGAAAACCGAGATCGACGGCAAGGCCCCGGCGATCCGCACATGGACCAAGGAGCTCACCGAGGCGATGAAGCGCCTCAAGATGGATCCGAAATTCGCCACCCGCTCGGTCAACGAAGGATTCTCCGGCGGTGAGAAGAAGCGCGCCGAAGTGCTGCAGCTCGAACTGCTTAAGCCGAAGTTCGCGATCCTCGACGAAACCGATTCCGGCCTGGACGTCGATGCGCTGCGCATCGTGTCCGAAGGCGTCAACCGCGCCAAGGAAGCGAACGATTTCGGCATTCTCATGGTCACACACTACACGCGCATCCTCAAGTACATCAAGCCCGACATCGTGCATGTGTTCGCCGACGGTCATTTCGTCAAGACCGGCGGCCCCGAGCTTGCGGATGAGCTCGAGGAGCGTGGGTACGACGAATACCTGCCGGAAGGCTCGGATTCCGAGTCCGCCCTGGCCTGACTTTTGGAGTGCGCGATGGCAGATTTTGAGGCGGTTCGCCGGCAGTTCCCAATCCTGGACCAGCAGGTCCATGGTCGCCCGTTGGTGTATTTGGATTCGGCGGCCACGGCCCAGAAACCGCAGGCCGTAATCGATGCGGAAAGCGGGTTCTACGAGTCGATCAACGCGGGCGTGCACCGTGGCGCCCATGAGCTCGCCGCGCGCGGCACGGTCGCGTTCGAAGACGCCCGTGCCGCCATGGCCCGCTTCGTCGGCGCTTCGGCCGAAGAGGGGCATGAAGAGCTTGTGGTGACCGCCGGCGCCACCGCGGGCCTCAATCTGCTCGCCACCGCCTTTGGCTATGCCTCGATGGGTCGCGGGCCGGCCGCCGCACGGCGGTTCGCGCTCGGGCCGGGCGACGAGATCGTCGTCTCGCAGGCCGAACACCATTCCGTGCTGTTGCCGTTCCAGGAGCTTGCTGCGCGCACGGGCGCCACGCTCACATGGTTCTCGCTCGACGACGAGGGGCGTATCCGCACCGACACCGCCGACGAGGTGATCACCGACCGTACGAAGGTCGTGGCGATGACCCATGTGGGCAATGTGACCGGCGCCATCACCGATCTGGCCCCCGTCGTGCGTCGAGCGCACGAGGTGGGCGCCGTGTTCGTGCTCGACGCCTGCCAGTCGGTGCCGCATCTGCCGGTGGACTTCCACGCGCTCGACGTCGATTTCGCCGCGTTCAGCGCCCACAAGATGTATGGGCCGACCGGGGCCGGGTTCCTGTATGGGCGCCGTGAGCTGCTCGAAGCACTGCCCCCGGCATGGTTCGGCGGCTCGATGGTCGAACTGGCGTGGATGGACAAACCCGCGCAATACATGGATCCGCCGGCCCGGTTCGAGGCCGGCACACAGCCGGTGGCGCAGGTCGTGGCCGCGGGTGTGGCCGCTCAGTGGTTGCAGTCCATCGGCATGGACGCCGTCGCCGGACACGAGCAGGCCTTGACGAGCGAACTGCTGCGGCTCGGGGACATCCCCGGTGTGCGCATCCTTGGGCCCATGAGCGCCACTGCGCGCATCGGCACGGTGGCGTTCGAAGTCGAAGGCGTGCATCCGCACGATGTGGGGCAGTACATCGACGCGCAGGGCATCGCGATCCGCGTCGGCCACCATTGCGCGCAGCCCGTGCACCGGCATTTCGGCGTCTATGCGTCGAATCGTGCATCACTCGGTGTGTACAACACCATGGACGACGTGCATGCGTTGCTCGACGCCGTGGCCGGTGTGCGCCCGTTTTTCGGGGTGGGCGGCACGCGCGCGGAATAGTGCGGCGCGGGGCCGGTTGGACACAATGGAACAATGTTGCATGCAGGAAAGGCGGGCATGATGCCAATGGCACAGGACGACGGTTTGGAACAGATGTACCAGGAGGTCATCCTCGAAGCCTCGAAGCACCCCTCAGGCCGTGTCGCATTCGCCCCCGACCTCACGGATGAGGCCGTGAGCGCGGGGGAGAGCACGGTCATGGCCCCCCATGAGGCATGTGCGGCTGGCGAATCCCACCAGTTCAACCCGACATGCGGCGATGAGGCGACGATCCATGTGGACGTGTCCGACGCCGTACCGCACCGCATCGAACGGGTGGTGTGGGATGGCCACGGCTGCTCGATCTCGCAGGCGAGCCTGTCGATCATGGTCGACCTGGTGGAGGGCCGCACCGTGGATGAGGCGATGGACCTGTTCCGTACGTTCCACGCGCTGATGGAGTCGCGCGGCGCCGGGCTGGCCGAGGACGCCAAAGCGGATGAGCTTGGTGACGCGATTGTGTTCCAAGGCGTTTCGAAATACCCGATGCGCATCAAATGTGCGTTGCTGGGGTGGGAAGGCCTCAAGGATTCGATGGCCAGGGCATTGGCGCAGGCGTGACGCCTGCTGTGAACTTCGATAACTCAACCATGTGGGCGCACCATGCACCGGTGCGCCCACGTTACAGGAAATGAGGTGCGCGATGAGCGACAATCTGGTGCCAGGTCCGCAGGCGACGATTTTCGATGCGGTGAACAGTGTGGTGAACGATGAGCAGGCGGCGCAGGCAATCATGGCCAACCCGTCGTTGGCGAAGGACGTGGATGCGAATGGCGTGCGCGGCCACGGCAAGGACGACGGCTGTTGCGGCGGCCAGGGGTGCGGTTGCCAAGGGGATGGCGAGATTCCACTCAAAGCCGTCGATGAGATCGGCCGTGCCACGGCCGCCGATGTGCGTGAGGCCCTCCATCAGGTGATCGATCCGGAGCTCGGCATCGACGTCGTGGATCTGGGCTTGGTCTATGGCATCGAGATCGACGAGCTGGGACGCGCGATCATCACGATGACGCTGACAACGCCGGCATGCCCGCTCACCGACCTCATCGAGGACGAATGCGCGAGCACACTGGCCGGCCTTGTCGAGGAATTCCGCATCGATTGGACGTGGACGCCGCGTTGGAGCGTCGAGAAGATCACGCCCGAGGGCCGTGAACAGCTCGCCGCGCTCGGGTTCAACCTCGACTCGATGCCCACGTACTGATCAGTTCTGCCGCACGCGGGTGCTGTAGAACGCCACGGCGCTCGACGCGGCCACATTGAGCGAATCGACCCCATGGCTCATGGGGATGCGTACGGTGAGGTCGGACTGGGCGATCGTATGGTGCGACAGCCCGTCTCCTTCGGTGCCGAAGATGAGCGCAAGCCTGTCGACCGCATCCGGTGCGCCCATGGGCAGGTGCAGCCGGCGCACGAGTTCGTCGAGGCTGATCGAATCGTCGTCGAGCGCCATTGCCGCCGTGGTGAAGCCTAGGTCATGGAGTTCCTTGAGCCCCTGCCATGGCCAGTAATGGGTGTCATCACCGCCGATGCGCGTCCATGGCACCTGGAACACGGTGCCCATCGACACGCGCACCGCACGCCGGTACAGCGGGTCAGCGCAGGACGGCGTCACGAGCACCGCGTCCACATCAAGGGCCGCAGCGGAACGCATGATGGCACCCACATTGGTGTGGTCCACGATGTTCTCCAACACCGCGATGCGCTTTGCGTGCGTAGTGACCTCGGCCACGGACGGCAACGGCCAGCGGCGCATCGCGGCGAGCGCGCCACGGTGCAGCCGGTAGCCGGTGAGTTGGCGCAACTGGTCGGGGGAAGCCACGAACACCGGCACGTCGGGCCCCCAATGGGCGTCGATGAACGCGAACGTGTCCGTCATGCCTTCAAGCCAGGGGCGTTCCACGAGCAGCGACAGCGGTTCGCGGCCTGCGGCGAGCGCCCGGTCGATCACCTTGGGGGATTCGGCGATGAAGAGGCCCTTTTGTGGTTCGAGCCTGTTGCGCAGCTGCAGTTCGGTGAGGTTCGTGTACGCCGCCACGCGTTCGTCGTCAATCGAATCGATGTCGATGATCTGCATGATGTATGCCTCCCGGGGCCCATGGGTGTGGTTCGAATGCCACGGCTCACCGTATCACGCAAAGCGCCCGAGCGTGCGTGACAGCAGGCTCAATGCCACTGGGCCTGCGGTGGAGGCGCGCAGGATGTTGGCGCCGAGGATGCAGGCGACCGCACCCGCCGACGTGAGCGCCTCGATCTCTTGGTCGCTGATGCCGCCTTCCGGCCCGACGACGACATAGACGGTGCGCGTCTTGCCGTCGGCGAGGCTGCGCTCCATGAGCGCTTCCACACGCTGTTCCACGTCGCTCCAGCCCACGGTGGCGTCCTGATGCAGCACGATGACCACATCGCCGTTGACGGCGGCGCGGCGGCATTGCGCCAGCAACTGCTTGCTCGTCATGCAATCGTGCAATGCCGGCATGAACGCGCGGCGTGACTGTTCGGTGGCGGCGCGCAGCGTCTGCGCCCATTTGCGGTCGGTGCGCCCCGCCTTGTAGCGGGCGATCGCACGGTCGGACTGCCAGGGGAACACATCATCCACGCCGATCTGCGTGGCCATGTCGATGGCCTGCTCGTCATGGCCGTTCTTGGCGAGGGCCTGCACAAGCGCCAACCGCACCGTTGGTGCGTCCTCTTGGGTGAATGACTCGACGAGGACCGTGCCGGCGCGTTCGTCGGCCACCGTCGCGTCGATGCGCAATCCGGCCCCGTCCGATATCTGCAGTGCATCGCCCTCGTGCAGGCGCATGGATTGGATCGCGTGGCGTTTGACGGCATCGGGCAACGCCATCGTCCAGCCGGAGCGCAGCGCGTCACGGTTCAGCGGGGAGTCATCGGTGCTGGAATCCACGATAAACAACGGTTGTGTCATGCCTACAAGGCTACCGTACCGGGCGCGACACGCCGAGATTTGCGTATTCACGTGAAAGCCCTTATAGTTTCTTTCTGTTGCCAAGCAACGCACCTGTCCGGGTGGCGGAATGGTAGACGCGCTAGCTTGAGGTGCTAGTGCCTATTTTATACAGGCGTGCGGGTTCAAGTCCCGCTCCGGACACCGGTAAGGCCGGTTCGCATATCGAATGCGGACCGGCCTTTTTGCTATCCATGGCCCGGCACCTGCGCGCACGGCATGATGCACGCCGGGGCGCGGACATGTGTCGAGGAATACGATGCCCCGCCGCGCTGTTTATCCTAGCGACGCAATAGCATGGAGCCGGTGCGCCGCACCGCGTTCCAACAGAAGACCGAAGCAAGGAGAAGGCGGGAATGCAGGATTCCGAATGCTTGTTTTGCAAGATCATCAATTGCGAGATCCCCAGCGAAAAGGTGTATGAGGACGCGACCACCTATGCGTTCAAAGACATCAACCCCAAGGCGAAGGTCCATGTGCTGGTGGTGCCGCGCGACCATTACGCCAATGTGGGCGAGCTCGCCAAGGGCAACCCGGCGCTGCTGGCGCACATGGTCGAAGTGGCACAGCTCATCGCCAACCGCGAATACGACGGCGCCTACCGACTGATCTTCAACACAGGCCAAGAAGCCGGCCAGACCGTCTTCCATGTCCATGGGCATGTGCTCACCGGCGAGCCGCTCGATGAGTGACGGGTCAGCGGTGGCCCACATGCAGTCATAGAGGCCAACAGCAACAGCAACCGAACACGCAATACAGAAGAGGTGTGGTGGCAACTACAACCAGAACGGTACGCATTCCCGAACAGCTCGACACCGTGCGGGTCCTGGGGCCCAACGACGAGGTCATCCGCGAGCTCGAACATGCGTTCACACACATCACGATGCACATCCGCGGGCTGGATGTGACGATCAGGTCCACGTCACGTGCGGGGGAGAGCGAGGCGAGCGAAGCCGAAGACATGCTGCACACAATCATCGACGCGGCCTACCGCGAGCCGATGGATGCGGTGACGGTGCGCCGCATGCTCGACCAGCGTGTGCTGTCGAACACGGTGCGCGACGAGGCCCCTGGCCATGGCGCGGCAACCGACAAGGTGCGCCGGGCGCGCGCCCTGCGCCGCGACGATGCCCGTGACGCGCGCGGCACCTACCGCAAACCGCATACGCCCGGCGTGATCACCTATGCCGCCGGGTATCCGGTGCGTCCCAAGACCTTGGGGCAGGCGGGCTATGTGCAGGCGATCGACGAGCACACCATCACATTCGGCATCGGCCCGGCCGGCACCGGCAAGACCTACTTGGCGGTGGCCAAGGCCGTGCGCGCGTTCCAGGAAGGCCAGGTGCGGCGCATCATCCTGACACGTCCCGCCGTGGAGGCGGGAGAGAACCTCGGATTCCTGCCCGGTTCGCTCAACGAGAAGGTGGACCCGTATCTGCGCCCCCTGTACGACGCCCTGTCCGACATGTTCGGTCCGGAGCGCATGCGCGCGCTGCTCGACGACGGCACAATCGAAGTGGCGCCGCTCGCCTACATGCGCGGCCGCACGCTCAACGACGCGTATGTGATCCTCGACGAGGCGCAGAACACGACCGCGCAGCAGATGAAGATGTTCTTGACGCGATTGGGATTCAACACGAAGATGGTGGTGACCGGCGACATCACCCAAGTCGACTTGGCCGCGCCCCGGTCGGGACTGGCCACGATCGAACGCGTGCTCCGCGGCATCGACGACATCGCGTTCGTGCATCTGGGCGCCGCGGACGTGGTGCGGCATGCCCTCGTCGGCCGCATCGTCGACGCCTACGATCGTTACGACGCGGCCCGTGCGGCCCGTGCGGCGCAACGCGCGGCCGGGGCGACAGCGCAGCATGAGGGGAAGGACGGCATGCAATGAGCGTGGAAGTGACCAATGAGACCGAGTGGATCATCGACCCCAAGGTGTTTTCCGACCTAGGGGTATGGGTGCTCGACCAGATGCGCGTGAGCACCCAATCAGATCTGGCGATCATGTTCGTAGATCCAGAGCCGATCGCCACGCTGCACGAACGCTGGATGAACCTGCAGGGCCCCACCGACGTGATGAGCTTCCCGATGGACGAGCTGCGCCCAGGCGACGGCCGCACCGTCGTCGAAGGCGTGCTCGGCGACATCGTGATCTGCCCATGGGTGGCGGCGCAGCAGGCCGCTGCCGCAGGGCACAGCACCATGGAGGAGATGATGCTGCTCACGATCCACGGCATCCTGCACCTGCTGGGCTACGACCACCGCACGCCGGAGCAGGAACGCCAGATGTTCGGGCTCCAGCGCCAGCTGCTCCTCACGTTCTTCGCGCTCCATCAGGGCAACGCATGGGTGGCGCTTGTGCCGCAAGACGCCACGGACGCGTTGGCCCTCTACGAGCAACGGTATGGCACCGACCGTCAACTGGGCCACTGATTGGAAGGAACTATGTCAGAGGAACTGCGCATTTGCACAATCGTGGCCATGGTGGTCGTCGCGGTGTTGTTCGCTTGGCTCTCGCTCATGATGGCCGCGCTCGAAAGCGCGGTCTCGCGCGTCACCCGGGCCAATCTCAACAACCTCATGATCGAGACGCAGACCGACGGTGAACTCACGCCGTTCACACGCGCCAAGAAGATCAAGCGCATCCACACCGTGCAGCAGCTCATCGTGCACCGGTACCCCACGGCGAGCGCATGCGCGTTCTTCCGCATCTCGAGCAATGTGCTGATCGGCGCGATGGTCGTGTGCATCATGTCGTTGCTGCATTACCCGTTCTGGGCGCAGTTCGTGTCCGGTGTGGGCGCGGCGCTCATCATGGCGGTCGTCTCGGTGCTGATGCGTCCGCGTACGGCAGGCTCGAGCAAACCGCTCGAAATCATGCTCAGGCACGCCACGCTCGCCTCGGTGGCGACGCATCTGACGCCGTTCATCCGCAAACGCGACGCGGACGATCTGCAGCACCGCCGCCGCGCCTCCGAACTGTCCGACGACGAGGAGCTGGAGAAGATCCAGCTCGAGCAGGGCAAGGCGGCGATCGACCGGCTCGTGGAGAGCAACCGGTTCGACCCCGAGGTCTCGCAGATGCTGCGCAACGTGCTCATGCTCTCCGATACGCTCACGCGCGAGATCATGGTGCCGCGCACCGACATGATCTGCATCGAGCAGGGAGACACGCTCGAATCGTTCCTCAGGCTGTGCTCACGCTCCGGTTTCTCCCGTGTGCCGGTCATCGGCAGCGACATCGACGACCTGCTCGGCGTGGCGTATCTCAAGGACGCCGTGCGCGCGACCGCGTTCAACGCGGATGCGCGCACCCGCGCGATCGAGTCGATCATGCGCAAGCCGATGTATGTGCCGGAATCCAAGCCCGCCGACGACCTGTTCCATGAGATGCAGCAGACGCGCAACCATGTGGCCATCGTCAGCGACGAATACGGCGGCATCGCCGGCATGGTCACGATCGAGGACGCGATCGAGCAGATCGTGGGCGAGCTCGACGACGAACACGACCACGCGCAGCACGCGGAACCCGAACAGATCGGCCCGCGCACATGGAGCATGCCCGCGCGCACACCGATCACCGAGCTCGAGGAGATCTTCGAGATCGACCTGGACGAAGACGATGTGGACACCGTGTATGGTCTGCTCACCAAACTGCTCGGTCGTGTGCCGATCGTCGGGTCGACCGCCACCACGCGCGGACTGCGTCTGACCGCGGTCGATTCCGCCGGCAGGCGCAAGAAGGTCTCCACGATCGTCGTGGAGCCCATCAGCGTCGAGGGCACTGACGAAACTGGCACTACCGCAACCGAAGACGAACCCGAGACGGGCGACGAAGACAAGGACACCCCGCATGACGAACAATGACCCGCAGGACACCACCGCACGCCCGCCGTACCGCTCCGGATTCGTGGCCGTGGTCGGCCGCCCGAACGTCGGCAAATCCACCCTCATCAACGCGCTGATCGGCACGCAGATCGCCATCGCCTCGTCGCGGCCGGAGACGACGCGCAAGGCGATCCGCGGTGTGCTGACGCTCGGCAACGCACAGATGGTGCTCGTCGACACCCCCGGCATCCACCGCCCGCGCACACTGCTTGGCCAGCGCCTCAACGACGTCGTCGACGAGTCGCTCGCCGACAGCGACGAGATCGCGTTCCTGCTGCCCGCCGACCAGGAGATCGGCCCCGGCGACAAGCGCATCCTGAGCCGTCTGCGCTCCCAGTTCGCCACGAAGAACGCCGACGGCGGGTTCACGTGGAAGGTGCCGCTCATCGCGATCGTCACGAAGATCGACGAGCTCAACCGCACCGAACTCATCGACAAGCTCATCGAAGTCAACGAATTCGCGCAGTTCGCGGACATCGTGCCGGTGAGCGCGCTCAAGGACGACAATCTGCGTGAAGTGAGCAACGTGCTCGTCGAGCATTTGCCCGAGGGGCCGCAGATGTACCCGGCGGAGCAGATCAGCGAAGAGCGCCCCGAAGAGACGATCGCCGAACTCATCCGCGGCGCGTTCCTCGAGGAGCTGCACGACGAACTGCCGCATTCGCTCGCCGTCGTCGTCGACGGGATCGAGTACCCGCGCGACAACGAGAGCGGGCAGGCGTATGACGGCAAGGCGCGCGTGCTCGTCTCGATCTATGTGGAGCGTGATTCGCAGAAGCCGATCATCATCGGACACAAGGCCGAGCATCTCGTGCGCGTCAAGAAGAAGCTGCGCACGGCGGTCAACCGCATCGTCGGCACCAAGGCGCAGCTCGACCTGCACGTCAAGGTCGCCAAGAACTGGCAGTCCGACCCGAAGAAACTCGACCGTCTGGGGTTCTGACCAGTACCGCGACGCGTTCACGCATATGGGGGTGGGCCGCCATGCATCACGATGTGCATGGCGGCCCACCCCCATATGCGTGAACGCGTCCAGGCGCCCAACCGGACCGGGACGCGGGTCCGAGTGTCAGTTGTTGTGCTGTCCGTCGGTCTTGCGCGACGTGTACATCTGCGTGTTGAGCAGGTCGGCGTAGCGCTTGATGACCTTCGGGCGGATGATCTTCATCGACGCGGTCATCAGGCCGTTCTCCTGGGAGAACTCCTCAGGCAGGATGATGAACTTGCGCACGGACTCGGCACGAGAGACGCCCTCGTTGGCCTTGTCGACCCACTTCTGGACTTCGGCGCGCACGACGGGGTTCGTGGCGGCCTCTTCCATCGTCATATCGGCGTCGAGGCCCTTCTTGGTGAGCCATGGGCGCAGGGAATCCTCGTCGAGCGTGATAAGGGCCGAGATGAACGGACGCTTGTCACCGAGCACGAGCGCCTGTGAGACGAACGGGGCACGCTGGATGACCTCTTCCATCGGACCGGGGGAGACGTTCTTGCCGCCGGCGGTGATGATGAGGTCCTTCTTGCGGCCGATGATGTAGAGGAACCCATCGTCATCGAGCCGTCCCAGATCGCCGGTCGCATACCAGCCGTCCGGCGTGAACGAGGTCTCGGTGGCCTCTTCGTTCTTGTGGTAGCGGGGGAACACGGCCGTGCCCTTGACCTGGATCTCGTTGCCGTCGCCGATGCGCACCTGGAATCCGGGGAAGGGGATGCCCACGGAACCCTGGTGGTAGGGCACGCCCAGCGGGTTGAACGCGCACGGCGCCGTGGTCTCGGTCAGGCCGTAGCCCTCATAGACCGGCACGCCGGCACCGCGGAAGAACGCCATGAGATTCGGGTCGAGCGGCGCGCCACCGGTCACGATCCACTTGGCGCATCCGCCGAGCACATCGCGGATCTGCGAGTAAACAATCGGGTCGAACGCGTTGCGGCGCGCCGTGGCGAAACGGCTGGCCTTGCCGCGCGTGCTCAGCTCTTCCATGTACTTCTGCGCGGCCACCACGGAAGCGGCGAATACACGGCCCTTGGGACCGTTGCCGGCCTTTTGCGAAGCGGCGTTGTACACCTTCTCCAGCACACGTGGCACCACGATCATGATGTGCGGGCGGGCCACCTTGAGGTCGGAGGTGAGCGTCTTGATGCCGTTGGCGATGTAGATGTGGATCTCGCTCGCCACGCAGATGTAGTTGATCGCGCGCGCGAACGAATGCGCCTGCGGCAAGAACAGCAGCACACGGTTCTTCTTGTCGTGCAGCAGTTCCGGCATGTAATCGGGCAGGTTGGTGGCGGTCGAGCAGTAATGCGCGTGCGTCATCTCCACGCCCTTCGGCGCCGATGTGGAACCGGAGGTGTACACAATCGAGCACAGGTCGGTCTTCTTGACCGAGTTGATGCGCTTGTCGAGCTCCGCGTCCTTGACCTGCTTGCCATAGGTCACAAGCTCGGCGAGCGCGCCGTTCTCCAGGCACATGATGTGCTTGAGCGTGGGGCATTCGTCTTTGGCGAGCGCGGCCTTGACGAGCATGTCGCGCGTTTCGACCATCAGCAGCGTGGCGTCGGCGTTGTTGACGATGTTGCGGATCTGCTCGGCGGAATCGGTGTCGTAGACGGTGGCGAGGACGCCGCCGACGGCGAGCACCGCGGCGTCGAACACGTTCCACGCGTATGAGGTGTGGCACATGAACGCCACGCCGTCGCCTTTCTTCAGGCCCAAGTGGAGCAGGCCCTTGGCCACGGCGCGAATGTCCTCAAGCGTCTCCGAGGCGGTCTTCGAGACCCATTCGCCGTTCTCCTTGTAGGTGTAGAGCGGTTCGTCGCCCATGCGCGAGGCACGGTCCTCGTAGATGCGGTACACATTGAAATCGTCGGGCAGCGGGTCGTTGCCCTGCGTGCTCGCGGTGATGAACGTGGAGTCGGCGTCGATGAACGTCGTCGTCGGGCGGTCCGGCCCCCAGAAATCGACATGCGGCAGGTCCTCGTAATTGTGGTGCTGCACCTGCTCCTCAGGATCGACGTAATCGGGTTCGTCGTCTTTGCTGCTGATGGGGTGGCGGAAGTCGCTGCCCAACTGCAACACGCGTTGTGTGACGTCGGAAGCGTGTTCCTTGACTGAAGAGAAAACGGACATATGAACTCCTTACACCCACTGATAAAAGCGTTTTCTACCTGAAGTGTAGCCGTTTTCGCGGGTCGCGTCACCTTACGCTTACGTAGGAACGGGGCATGTTCACACACAGCATCGAGCGCCACGGCACACATATCACGGCCCCATGATGACCGCCGCGTATTCGAAAGATGGACGCCCAGCGCCGCCAGGGCGGTGTTTCATTACACTGGAACGCTGTATGTTCACCATCCCGCGCAGGGCGGGATGCATAGAAAGGGTTCACATGGCCGAACTACCAGAAGGCACTGTGGTCTTCGGCGTCTTCAATGAGACGTCGGAACACGAGTCGCGCGTCGCGTTGACGCCGGACATCGTGGCACGGTTGCGCAAGTCAGGAGTGACCGCACTCATCGAACACGGTGCAGGCGCGGCTTCCGATTACACGGATGCGGATTATGAGGCGGCGGGTGCGCAGGTCACCGACGCCGCCACGATCCTTGGGCAGGCGGACGCGCTCGGGTTCGTCGACCGCCCGTCCGACGACCTGATCGCCCGCATGAAGCCGGGCACATGGGTCATCGGCATGCTCGGGTCGTTCACCGACGCCGACTATGTGGAGCGGCTCGCCAAGGCGGGCCTCACCGCCGTCGCGATCGAACGACTGCCCCGCCAGCTGAGCGCGGCGCAGTCGATGGATGAGATGACCTCGCAGAATTCGGTGATGGGCTACAAGGCGGCGCTCGTGGCCGCCAACGCCTACGGCTCGTTCCTGCCGATGATGACGACCGCCGCCGGCACGATCCGCCCGGCCAAGGTGCTCGTGCTCGGCGCCGGCATCGCCGGTCTGCAGGCCATCGGCACCGCCAAGCGCCTCGGTGCGGTCGTGACCGCGTACGACGTGCGCCCGGCCTCCAAGGACGAGGTCGAGTCGCTCGGCGCCAAGTTCCTCGACCTGGGCCTCGACTTCTCGAAAGGCCAGGGCGAAGGCGGCTACGCGCGCGCACTGACCGCCGAGGAGCAGGCGCAGCAGCAGGCCGCCGTCGACGAGAAGGCAGCCGGATTCGACATCATCATCACCACCGCCAAGGTGCCTGGCCGCAAGCCGCCGATGCTGCTCACCGCACGCGGTGTCGAGGGGCTGCACCGCGGCGCCGTGATCGTCGATTGCGCGGCAAGCGACCTCGGCGGCAACGTCGAGGGCTCCGAAGTCGGCACACACGTCACCGACGGCGGCGTGACCGTCATCGGCGCACCGTATCTGGCGAGCGAGGTCAGCACGACCGCGTCGAACCTGCTCAGCCGCAACGTGGCCGACATCCTCGTGCATTTCATCAAGGACGGCGCGCTCGTCGTCGATCCGGCTGACGAGATCGACGCCGCCATGGTCGTCGCGGGCGCCCCCACGGCATCGAAGGGAGAGTAACCATGCCTGAGCTCGTAGTTTCCATCACCCTGTTCATCCTTGCGCTGCTCATCGGCATCGAGGTCATCGGCAAGGTCCCGGCCACGCTGCATACGCCGCTCATGTCGGGCGCCAACTCCATCCACGGCATCGTGATCGTCGGTGTGGTCATTGTGGCCGCCGAAGCGAATTCGCCGCTGTCATACGTGTTCATCTTCCTGGCCGCCGTACTGGGCACCATGAACGTCGTGGGCGGCTACGTGGTCACCGACCGCATGCTCGAGATGTTCAAGAGCGACAAGAAAGACAAGGGAGGCAATAAGTAATGACCGCAACACCCATCGATATCGTCGCTTGGTTCGTCTATGTGCTGGCCTCGGTCATGTTCGTCATGGGCCTGCATTACATGAACTCCCCGAAGACCGCGCGCAAGGGCAACTTCATCTCGGCGGCGGGCATGGTCATCGCCGTGGCGATGGCGTTCATCAAGCTGTTCGTCACGGGCGGCTATAACTGGATCGCCGTCGGTCTGCTCATCGCCGGCATCGCGGTCGGCGCCATCGCCGGCGTCGTCTCCGCGAAGAAGGTCAAGATGACCGACATGCCGCAGCTCGTCTCCGTGTTCAACACGGTGGGCGGCGGCGCGGCGGCCCTCGTCGCGCTCAACGACATCCTGGCCTCGGATCATACGCCGAACCTCGTGGTGCTCATCACCGCCGGCCTCGGTGTCATGATCGGCTCGGTCACATTCACCGGTTCGCTCATCGCGGCCGGCAAGCTGCAGGGCATCGGCTTCGTCAAGAAGATGCGCCTGCCCGGCAAGAGCGTGTGGAACGTGCTCTTCATCGTACTGATGCTCGCCTCGTTCGTGATGCTGTGCGTCTTCCCCGAACAGCGCCTGCTGTGGTCGGTCCTGACCACCGTGTTCGCCCTGTGCTATGGCCTCGTGTTCGTCATTCCGATCGGCGGCGCTGACATGCCGGTCGTCATCTCCGTGCTCAACGCCTGCACCGGCACCGCCGTGGCGATGTCCGGCCTGGCGATCGACAACGTCGCGCTCATCGTGGCCGGCGCGCTCGTGGGCGCCGCTGGCGTGACGCTCTCGGTGCTGATGAGCCAGGCCATGAACCGCCCGCTCATGTCGGTGCTCGCCGGTGGCTTCGGTGGTTCGGACGCCGCCGCAGGCGCTGCGGATGGCCCTGAGGGCACGATGAAGGAGACGACGGCGGACGACGTGGCCGTGCAGCTCGTGTACGCCGACAAGGTCATCTTCGTGCCCGGCTTCGGTCTCGCCCAGGCGCAGGCCCAGCGCGAGCTCGCCGACCTCGGTGAGCTGCTCAAGGAGCACGGTGTCGAGGTCGAGTACGCGATCCACCCGGTCGCCGGCCGTATGCCCGGCCACATGAACGTGCTGCTCGCCGAGGCGAACGTGCCGTACGACGAGCTCGTGGACCTCGACGACGTCAACCCGCAGTTCCCGAGCGCGAACGTCTCGCTCGTCGTCGGTGCGAACGACGTGACGAACCCGGCGGCACGCAAGCCCGGCACCCCGGTTTCGGGCATGCCGATTCTCGACGTCGACAAGTCGCAGAACGTCGTCGTGATGAAGCGCGGCCGTGGACGCGGCTACGCGGGCATCGAGAACGAGCTGTACTTCGAAGACAACACGCAGATGCTCTTCGGCGACGCGAAGGCCGGCCTGCAGGCCGTCATCGCCGCGGTCAAGGAACTGCTTGACTGACGAACGCCGTACTGACCCGTCTGCATGGCGGGTAGGGGAAGGCCCCATCCGAATCATTCGGATGGGGCCTTCCCCTACCCGGCCGGGATCAACGCAACGGGAACAGGCGGTCGATGAACGAGTCGATGGCGTTCCAATACAGGTCCGGCGCCGCCGCGAACTCCGCGGTGTGTATGGCGCCGGGCACCTCGAGCAGCGTCGCGTCGTTGCTGGCGCACGCTGCATACAGCGTGCGGGCGCATGCGGGGGAGACGATGGTGTCGTCCATCCCATGGATGAACAGCACGGGGATGCGCATATGCCGCACGGCATTGAGCGGGGAAACGTCTGCGAAGCTGAACCCAAGCCGCAGCTTGTTCCACAGGCTCGCGCAGGCGACCACGGGCTTGGCCGTCCACGCGGGGGCGTGCAGCAGCGAGGCCACGGTCATCTCGAGTTGGCTGGACAGACTCGCATAAGCGCTGTCCGCGACCGCCGCCACCACATTGGGCGCCAACCGTGGGTCGGCGCATGCCAAGAGCACCGTGGCCGCGCCCATCGAATTGCCGTCCAACAGGATGCGCGCCTGCGGGTCGCGCGCCACGATGGCATTCACCCACTGCATCAGATCGCGGTGCTCCATGTGCCCCATGGTCACGAAACGGCCCCCGCTCGTATCATGCCCGCGCTGGGCCGGCACGAGCACCGTGAAGCCCCGGCGGGCATAGTGGTACGCCCATGGCGCCATCTCCATCGGTTCGCCGGTGTAGCCATGCATGCAGATGGCGTAGCAATGCGCGGCGGGCCGTGCGGTGTCGGGGTCGAACCGCCAGCCGTGCAGCATCAGGCCGTCATGGGTGCGCAGCGATACAGGCTGGCCTGATTCCTCGAACCACGTGCTCGCCGCCTCATCGCGGTATTGGGCCAGAGGATCATGGTGTTTGAACCGTTCATTGCGCTTGTGCGCAAACGTGGAATTGGGGTACTCGGTGTCGAACACAATCGAACACAGTGCGGCGCCGATGCCGGCGATGGTCCCCACGGCGACCGCGGCGCCCGCACCTGCCGCGATCGCGGCGATGCGGGGTGCACGTGAACGATGGGTCGGGTCTTGTTGTGTCATGGCATGCCTCCAAGCAGTCATTGTAGCGGCTGCGCCACGCAGTGGCGCCGGCGGTATGCGGCTTTGACGTGGGGTGTACGGGGCGGCGCTTGTCGGCGGGGAGGGCTATGGTGAGCAAGTTGCTTTGGCGAGGGAAGCGGCGGCGCGCCGTTTCCGTTATCGACTCGGCGTGAAGGTCCTTCCCGGATGCGTGTGGGGGAACTTTGGCGTGGGGGACGCCGGAGCTGAACACGAACCGTCTAAGGAGAACCGATTATGGCAAACAACACCATCGTGCTTGAAGGCGAACTGCGTACCGAATTCGGCAAGGGCCCGGCCCGCCGCATGCGCGTCGCCAAGGAAATCCCGGCCACCGTGTACGCGGGTGGCGAGCAGCCGGTCTACCTGAAGCTGCCGATGAAGGACACCACGCTGGCCCTGCGCCACACGAACGCGCTCATCACCCTCAAGTTCGGCGACGAAAGCCGCCTGGCCGTCGTCAAGGACGTACAGCGCAACCCCGTCAAGCGCATCGTCGAGCACGTTGACTTCTACGAGGTCAAGGCCGGCGAGAAGATCGACGTCGAGGTGCCGGTGTTCGTCGCCGGCACGCCGAAGGGCGCGGCCATCGCGTTCGTCGACATCCAGGAGCTCAAGGTGCGCGCCGATGTGGCCAACCTGCCCGAGCGCATCGTCGTGGACGTCAACGGCCTGGCCGAAGGCGACAAGGTCTTCCTCAAGGACCTGGCGATGCCGGAGGGCGTGGAGCTCGACATGGACGACCTCGAGGAGTCCGTCGTGACCGTCGAGGTGCCTGAAGAGGCCCCGGCCGCCGAAACCGGCACCGATGCCAACCCCGCCGATGTTCCGGCCACCGCCGAGAAGGACGACGCGGAAGCCTGATCTCCCATGACCGTCCCGCACAGCGGACGCTGACGGGGCGACGACCATGACTGATCAAGGGGCGCAGTGCACCCAGTGTGCATTGCGCCCCTTCGCGTATCACTTGGCGGCACGACGGCGCAATCCCGCGGATGGTGTCAGCATGTGAACGCCACCGGCGTATTGGTAAAGGGGTTGTGCAACAGTATTGACCAAGACGGTGCCACAAGCGCTGCACGCAACCCAGAATCATCCTATTTCGCAATCCATTGCAAAGAAGTATGCATTATGACCAATGAATCCCATCATGACCCGGCGTATCTCGA